>JAEIGA010013334.1_pt1 | contig 12509 bp, 20 predicted proteins | sample 9270691 | NCBI WGS metagenome assembly JAEIGA01 (sample SAMN17057246, study PRJNA624740) | gut metagenome | biome: biome; isolation source: fecal sample | host: Bos grunniens | place: China: Xizang | collected 2019
GTAGTGCCCTTGCTGTTCTTGACAGCTTCAAGGACTGTTTTACCAAAAGAGAAGTCAGAGTCATTAACTGCCTGCTTCTTGCTCTTGAGGAAAGCAAAAATGCCTGTACGCATAGGTCTTATACCTCCTATAATACTATCAATTACAGCAACCTTACTACCGCCTCTACCTGCTTTAGTGATTGCCAAATGATTAACCTCAGTAATCTCATCAAGGATAATATCGTATCCAACCTCGTCAGGATTGTCTACGAAATGCTTCTTGCAAGTGTAGCCTACGGATACTTCCTTGTTATTGAGATAATAATTATACAGCTCGTCTGTATAAAATGTAATGTTTGATTTAAGCCCGATTTCGCCTTCAGCTTCTCCGTCCAGAGCTACAACTTCAATTTCCTTATCAAGCGTTCCGCCTGCAAGCTCATTAAAGTTCTGTGAGTCAATCCATACGTCTGGGTGTTCCTTACATACGGGAAGAGACTTAAACAGGTCTTTAGCCTTGACGATAACATTAGCTGGTCGGTATTCACGATACCATTCCCTTTCTACAGCAGGTTTATTGTCTGCTGTAATAAATGAGGCTACTTCTGATTTATGGTATAGTTGTATACCTGAGCGACATAATATGACATCTTTCTGTTCAATAAATGGTGACGCTCCTGAATCTACTGTCTTCATAGTCTTCATACCTTTTATGATACCTTTCTTACAACTATCTGTCAAGTTTTGTTTTAGTACTAAACAGCCTTATTTTTATGCTTTGCAAGCTTCTCAGCACGCTTAGCAGTACCACGAGTCTTTTCGTGACGTTTCTGAGTTAATCTATCGTATCCGCTTTCTTTCTTATCACTCAAAGCTTTCTCCCGTGTTTCCTCTGCTGGAGACTTTCCCTTAGTAGACTTATCCTCTTTAGAAGCTGGTTTTTTCTGAGTTGTTCCACCACCAGCTACCACAGCTTTTGCCTGCTCCTTGGTAGCCTTAGTCTGAGCTTCAGTCTGTTCTATGTTAGCTTCGGTCTGCTCATTTTCAAGCTTAGTCTGTTCATCAGTACGAGCGTCAACCTTAGCCTGAATAGCCTTGAGTTTTGCCAGAATATCAGCTGTAGTACGCATATCTGTAGATACATTCTTGTCAGCCATTTCAACAGCAATGTCAACGGGTATCTGAGCTGATACAAGATTGAATACGTTCTCTGAATGGAACTTACCAATCTGAGCACGCTCAAGAGCGTTTGCAATTACTGGCTGGTCGAAATGAATCTGTGTATATGGTAATGCTTCAAGAACTTCCTTAGAAGCTCCGAGAGTGTCGATAATCATAATCTTTGCAAGCTGTTTGAACTGTGGCTCAATGTCCTTATGAATCATCTGGATAGACTCATTCTGCTTGAAGAGGTTACCCTGTGTATCATCTCCTGAAGAGAAGTTACCCTTTTCAGAAGAGAAGAGTAACGGCTCAGGAAGAACAGCGTCAGAAGCAAAGTCCTGGCGAAGCAGTCTCATAAGCTCTGGTACTTGAGCGAAGTTACGGTTGATACTCTTTATGTCTCCCAGTACGTCCATAGTTACTGGGTTATCAGGAGTAGCTTCACGTGTACGTATAGTAGCTGTATCTACCAGTGCGTCCAGAGCGTTAGCTCCTTCTGTAGCTAATACACCGTCTACATTTACAGTACGTGCAAGTATAGACATCTGCTGTATCATAAGAGGTAAACTCTGGATAGCTACCTTATAGTTAAGTCCTGACTGCAAGTATCCGCATATATCCGATATGCCCCAGCCCTGATTTAATATCTGTCCCCAGTATCCTGCCTGCTTAGCTGGTACTACACGGGCACAGCGACCGTGATATACGTCCGAGCCAAGGAAAGGTACTGTATATACATCTGGTCTTAAAAAGTCTTTCTGTGTCGGATTGTAAGGAGGAATGATGAATGTATTCCACCTGTCCAGCTGTACAAAATAATCAATACAATCCTTTCCAAGCACTCCAAGCTTCAGCAGTGCGTCAAGAGAAAGTCTTGTAGTTACAGGAGTGTCTTTCTTGAACAGAGGGAAGGTAAGTCCACCACCATATACAAGAGATGTAAGAGTAGACTCAGAAAGTACGCTCTTGAAATTATGACGTACCTCTGCCTTCTCATTTACCTTATCCATTTGCTCCTGCTTCAAATGCTTGTTTTCAATTACACAGCCGTTAAGCAGAATAGATTTTGATTTCTTGTTGATAACAGTCTCGAACAATCCCTTCTGTGAATAAATACTGTTCGCCTGCCACGGAGAGATATAAATATTAGGCAGTGCAAGGCTTGCTCTTGTAGGGTCTACACCAGGGTTATTGATGTTCCACCTTCCATTCATTATAGAATCCCGTGTAACAACCTTATCGTGCATTTCACGGGCTGTTGTCGGATTCTTCGAAAGGATACAATCCATTACAGCTCCGATGTTAGCTTCGGCACGCTTGGATACAGTCTCAACTGAGTCAAGCTGTATGTTACACTTTTTTGCGTAAGTTTCAGTATCATCGTGAATTGATTTCTCTACCAGCTCCTGTGCTTCCTGAAGAGCTGACATATTAGCTCCCCTGAATGTATGAGAATCTGTAACTGCAATTTTACCATTAGCGTAATGTCTTGTAGACATATTAGAGCCGTTGAGAATCTTTCTTAATTCCTTAAAATCTGTCATAGAGCTTACTCCTCTACCTTACTATTTTATTTAAGGCTTCTTCTTTCGACATTCCATAGTACTTTATTCTATGATAAAACGTCTTATAACTTATTTTATACTTATTTTCCTGCTTGTCAAACCATTTCCGTAATTCTGTCTTACGTTTTTCATTTCCTGCCAATCTTCCTTCTGTTCTCGTGCTCCTGTCGATTCTCGGAGTATTTATAGCTCTCTCAAAGCTCCACCCTAGATTGTAAACTCTATGATGTACAACATCATAGGACAACGCATACGGATTTGAAGATTCGTTAAACTGTTCGGTAAATAATGAACCATTTAACTCTTTTCTATCATTTTTATTATCAATATTCAAGCGTCTTGTAACCCACCGTAAATTGGAAATATCATTATTATGCTTGTTTCTATCTATATGGTCTACCTCGTATTCCTCTGAAGGTCTGTCTGAGCCAAATACACACAATATTAGCGTGTGCATAAATACTTTATGCTCTTTACCTTCAGTGTCATATAATGACATTTTGAGGTAATTACCATTAGAGTTTCCATAACGCCTTATCCCGTTTCTCTCATAAGACCCGTCTGAATATAATACAAGTTCCTTGTTTAGTACGATATGTTTATTATTGTACCAAACTTCTTTTATTTCTCTTCTTTCCATACTTGTATTATATCACAACCAATCACTTATGGTCAAGAGTTAAATTCGTTTTCTTCAACATTAGGTGCTTTCTTTAGTGCAATGCCTTTAAGTTGAGATGGGTCTAACGTCCTTGAATTTACTTCTAACTCAGTAGCTTCAGCTCCACGTGCTCTTCTTTTTTCGTAAAGACGTTCAAGAGTTACCCTGTATAATGGTTTCAGCTCTCTTTTCCAAGAAAGAAGATAATGTACAACCATTCCAAGACAATCCCCTTTGTGGTCTGGAGCTCCCTTTCCGCCTTTACTCGGCTGTCCCGTGCGTGGGTCTTTCTGCCAGGTCATTAAAGTCGTCTCCAAATCCTTGCACATAGGACATATAAACAGGTGTTCTGCAACAAAAAGCTTGTTACAGGCAAAATTACGGTCTCCTACAAGCGGATTGCAGGAACGATAAGCAATCTTTATGTTAAATACACGCAATTCCTTCTTAAACTCAATGAAATGCTCCTTATATGTCATATCTGGTATCCAAAGTATTTCATTTTCAGGAAAATCATATCTGAATACCTCAGGAGCACGACGAATATCAGGAAACTCATAATCTTTTATGGCAATTATAGCTCCATTTATAATACAGAAAGCAACTGCATTGTTTCCGAATCCGTTAAAGTCCTGTCCTATATAAATCGGAAGTTTTTCGTCCCTTGCATAGTCATAGAGGTCAGAATCAAGCTTATTCTTAGCTGGGTTATAATCAGGAAATATGAGTCCTGAATCAATAGATACAAACTTACCTTCCAGAAGACAAGCTCTCTCCTTCTCATTGTAGATAGCATACATATTATCTATATAGTCTTTAGGAAGATATGTATTCATACGTGTCTCGGCACGCATAAGGACATATCCGATACCTGACTTCTTAAAGTGCATTACTGTCTGATATGTTCCTTTCAATCCCTGGGAAGAAGTTGTATACATCATAAAAGGTGAACGGAATCCGTCTACCTGCTGTCGGCAACGGTCGTTAATAGACTTTACTACTGCCATTGCTGTCTGGGTATCAAGTTCGTCCAGCTCGTCTATAAATGCACAAGCACAAGAGAAACCGTAGATGTTTGATTCATCTTCATCAGGAATAAGCAGTAATTCTACGTTACCTACCGTAATTATGTTATGAGCCTTATCGTATGTATATTCTGAGTTAGTCTCCTTCAAATCCTGCTCAAGAAGTCCCGTAAGGGTCTTCTTCATAAAGGTAAGGTTCTTAGAGGCTATAAGTATTTTAGGGTTATGTGCTTCAAGGTCTTTCTTTCCAAGAAGGTCTTTTACTGCTTTTTCAATAGCCTTGGTAAGTCCAGAAGTCTTGCCTGAGGCGTAACCAGCTACAAGAAAGAAAAAGTTAATCTCAGGAAATACATAAGGAGCTTGCACGAGCTGTCCCTGGTGAGGCAAAAGCTTAACGAGGTTCATTGCTCTCCGCCTCCTTCTTATCGTCAAGCTCTTTCAATCTCTGCTTAGCGTCAGCTTTAAGTCTTGCCTCGAAGCTGTCTGTATCATCATTTACTCCAAAGTCTGCGGAAAGCTCTCTTGAGTTACCTCCGTGATTAACTTCTACTGAATCAAGTGCCTCAAAGTCTTCCTTAGTCATAGATATGAAAGCTACGTTAAGAGCGTTACTCTCGTCCTTGGTTACGTTGAGGTCTTCAAGAAGAAGTTTCTGCTTCAGCTCAAGACATCGTAATACGGTAGCACTTCTGTCCGAGCCTTTCTCTGAGTTATCGTATGTTCCTACTACTATTTTATCTAATTCTTCGAGCTGGTCTATAAAAAGATGTGCCTTGATAGCTTTCGTCTCTGCTATATACTCAGGGTCTTCAAGCATACGGATACGTACGTCCTTAGGTACTTTACAGGCGTCCATTGCTACTGCGTCTTTGTATACTATCTTGAACTTATCTATTACGTTCGACCGTAACTCTTCGTAAGTCTGTTCTGCCATAGCTTTTCCTCTATGCCAATTATATTATAAGTGTTTACATAAGTCAAACTGTGGTGTATGATTAGTACTAAAGAGACAACACAATCTGCCATTGATGTAACTCTCTTTTCCTTCTTCTGGGGGCTTGCCGAAAGGTGAGCCCTCTCTTTTTTCTGGGATATGCCGTTTATAGAAAAAGGGGTACGGGGGTGGGGGTCTTTGAAAGAAGATTTTTATTCTACGTGGTGTAGAATATATTTTTGACCCGTTCTGTGTGTAGAAAAGGGTATCCACCCCAACCCCGTGGGGCGAGAGTAAGATTTTTGACAGACTAACGAACGTTCGTTAGTTTTGTTAGCCTGCCATAACTAACTATCGGTCGTTAGTTTTGTTAGCCTGCCATAACTAACTATCGGTCGTTAGTTTATCTTCTCTAGTCTCCACGAAATAGTTTTATAATTTTCCTCAATGAATTTTATGAAGTGCCTGGCGTCTCCATATTTGCCGAAATCTTTATAAGATTTCCCATACTGATTATAAAAAACTACTCTAAACATTTTCTAAACCTCCATTTTATCGGGCTATTGCTAGCCCGATTTTTATTTAGTCTATATCCTGGAAAGTGTTCACGAAGTCTACACCTTCTATCGTTACGGGTTGTGTTTTATTCGCAAACCATACTTCTACTTTTTTACCCTTTACACAATAAAACATTACGTTTTTATACTCTGCAATAATTTTGTAATCGTCGCCTAGTGATTTACAAAATCTCATTTCAGGATACTTTCCGCCGATTAAAGAATTAAAAATTGTCATAGTTTACCACCTTCAAAAATTGTTTTTTGCCGTCGCTCAAGCAACGTTTTATAATTCCATTATAGCAAAATGAATAATAAATAGTATAACAAAACTATCTAAAAATTGTATAAATCTCTACGGGGATTTTACAGGGAAAAACGGGGATTTTAATATTGTTAGCCGTAACTAACAAAAGGTATAAAATGAAGTATCTAGTATTTTATATTTAATTTATGTGCACGCTTTTATAAAAAGAAAAAAGAAACAATACTATATGACATATAATATTATTTTTCAAATGTTCATTTAATTAAACTAATAAACACAACAAAATTGTTAGTCATACATAACAATAATTGTATAATTTTTGTATATGCTGATTTTACAAAATCATTTTCAAAAATTAAAATTGCCGATATAGAAAATTATATACTTAAAAAAGTATATTTGTATTTTTTATACTAAAAAAGTATATAAAATACTCTTTTATATACTTTTTTATATACTATCCTCTATTTATCACTCAGATTATCTATTGCATAAATATACAAAAATATTGCATAAATATACAAAAATAAAAATATAGAATTGTACAATTTTTGAATAGTTTTGTTATACTATTTACTATTGCGTTGTGCTATTCTGTAAATGTCTCTTGTGAGACAGTAACAAAACACAATTTATGGGGGTGCTATTATGTACACTACAAAATTAAACAAAACTACAAAACGGGCTAAAGGTTGGATTGACTCATATTTTATGAGTCATAAATATTCTGTTAGAGATTGTTATACGACACGCTCTTATACTAAAGAGGCAATCGAGGCAAGAATAAAAGAGCGTATCCGCAATGAAGGTATGACTAACTATAAAGTTATTTCCTATAATGGATTCTACTTTACCTGCGGATATATGGATAAAACAGAAAACATTCTGTATGTGCAGACGGCAAGCAATATTTTTGAAATTGACTTGAGATAAAATTATCCCCTCTGTTATGGAGGGGAAACAATAACACAATTTATGGAGGTTATAATTATGAAATTGGTTGAATTAGTAAATCTTTATGATACTTTTGATGAGGATATAGCCGATAATTATATAGATGAATGTATCTATATTTGTTATGAAAAAAACGCAAAAATCAGCAATGATTTTCCCTATATGGATAATTTTATTAAATTACTGCTTGAAAAAACAGAGATAGAAAAAATAAACGGGGATATTATTATCTGTAAGTTTTCTAAAATTATCGATGATAATATAGAATTATTCAGGGAACACATAAAAAAGACGTGGGTTGATTCTATGCAGTGGGTATTAGAGAAAGACGCAATACAACACGGTGAATTCCACTATGAAATTATCAAGGATTTCGGAAACGTGGTAAATGGTAACTACGGGGAAAGTGTAAACAAAATGTATTATGAGTTATTGAAAAAATGTAAATAATAGGAATTATCCCCGATAGTAAAATATCGGGGATAGTTTAGAATGATATATACAATTTATAGATACGTCATACACGAAGCGTAGCGACGTATAGAGGAGGTTATACATTATGGTAGATTTTATCTATAACGGAAATAGTTATAAAATGGTATTGAATAAAAATCTTTTCGCTTGTGTAAATGTTCTTTTTATGGGTTACTTATTCATAGAGGGAAAACGCTATAAAAAATATGTATCGGCAAGTAACACTTGCTATCTGGTGGAGGTTTAGAAAATGGATTTATTTATTATCTGTAGAAAAAACGGACAAGCAGGAATCAGCAAGGAATACAAAAACAAAACACAAAAAGAAGCAAGGGAAATTATAAAACATTACCTTGCAAGTTACGAGGGTTATATTTGCACGTGTCCGACACGACAAGAGGCAATGAAAACAATAGAAGGGTTGAACGGTAAATAATGGAGGTTTAGAAAATGGAATTACAATTTAATTATAAAGGGGATAAATATTTACTCTTCTTTTATCCGTGTGGAAATCGGGCTAGTATTACAAAAAATGGAGGGTTAGCACGGGAAATAAAATACGATTCAAAATTGACTGTAAAACGCTTTTTGAATGGACTGGAAAAAATAAGATTCAATTAAGATATTTCCCCTATAGGTAAAAATTGCCATAGGGGATACAATAAAAACATAATCTAACAATTTATGGAGGTTTAGAAAATGAAAGATACTATTGAAGTATACAAAATCAATTTTTCGGGGAGGGATTCTGTAGAAAGTACTCATATTTACAGAAACGGCAACACAAAAAATCTATATGCTAATTGTAAAGATAGTTACTATATGGACGGTAGAAAAATACTTGAAAGACAGTTGAAAAGTACTAAACAATTAGCAGAGGAAATAAAAGAGGGGAAATCAGCATTATTTTCTATATCTGTAAATACAGATACTTTTCTTATCTGTAATCACGCTAAACTGGGTATAACTTGTTATATGGCTAAACCTATGTTTTATGAAGATTTCAAGAAAGATTATATTGAAAGGGAAGTAAATATTTCCTCTTCTGTAAACCTGGAGCAAAAACAATTATTTTAGGTAAAATCCCCGATAGACTCTTCTGTTTATCAGGTAGATAATAAAAGCATAAACACAATTTATGGAGGTTATTTTATGGCTAAAGCTAATGTATCAAGAAAATGGGTAAACAATAATTATTATTGTTGTAGTGCTGGGTATTGTGATTTACAAAATCTGTTATATTTTCAATCAGCAAGTTACTATACTTGTGGGGTTTACGGCTGGAATTTCGACGTTTACACGTTCGGGGACTACGCAATTACAACGGGCTATCGTGGAATGATTGACAATGTAAAGAAAGACTACCATTCACTTATCAGGGAGTACGAAGACAGAGCAAAAATACTTGTTAGTGAATACCACGATTTATGGAAAGATAGGGAAAAAATGGAAGCTAAAAGAGAAGAGGTAAACAATCTTCTCAGGGAGTTTTTGTCAAAGGTTTTCGACGTAGAAGGAAATAGATTCTACGTGTAAGAGAATAGGTAAAATCCCCGATAGAATAATTATCGGGGAAGTTATAGACTGTAGTTAGTACGAAACAATTTATTTATGCGTTATATACGGAACGTAGTGACACATTAGGAGGTTTAAGTATGACAGATAAAGCAAAAAAGATACGGGAAGTAATGAAGTTACTCGACAATGGTAAAACTGTAAGGATAAACGGACACGGGGAGTTATGGTTAGGACGTTGTAGAGTATCAGGAAGGACTCTTATCTACTGGCGACATTACGGACAATCAGCAAACGGACGTAACTTAAAAGAATTGACGTGGATAATAAACACACTTTTTAATTGCAAGGGTAAAGACTTTACCTATGAAATAGCATAAACAATTTACGTGGAGGTAGATTATGGCAAGAGTAATTGAGGAAAGAATTATTGAAAAGATTGAAGACTGGAAGGAAGGCAATTATAACCTTTCTGTCAGGGACAAGGTGAGAATTGAAAATAATAAGGCTAGTTACTACTTATGGGACTACAACGTCTTCTCGGCTTGGAAGGTAGAAGGAAACAAAATTGATATTTCATTCTGTTTCTGTAACTGGGGAAGTCAAACAACGAAAAATAGAATAAGTGAGTTATTATGGCACTTTACAAAGTGTCACATCTTCAGAAAAGACTGGGCTTTTTATCTCAAAGATTCAGCAGGTAACTACTACAGAATATTTACAGATAAACGCTATAATGTATCTGAGGGAGTACTTTTTGATGTCAAAGGCGATAAGGTAGAGCCGTTGAAAGACTTCAAGAGATAAGGAATAAAACGACCGAAGGAAGTTTTATGACTTCGAGCAAAGCGAGTTTAGGTAAAATCCCCGATAGACTTTTCTGTTATATCGGGGATAATAAAAGCATAAACACAATTTATGGAGGTTTACTTATGAAAACATTAAAAACTTACATTATTTTTGATTCGTACGACACGTATTCAGAAGAGAACAGAAAGGAAGCACTTGAAAACATTATGGAAAATTGTTTTCAGGCAGAAGAAGACGGACTTATGACTACTACCGATAATTTTGGTAAGGAGGTAAGAATTACCCGTGAAGAGTACAAAAAGACAATTACAGAAGAGGACATTGACAATGAATGTAATTTTCTTGAGAGCACCTGGTTTGATGATGAACGGGACAACCTGGAGAGCGTAGACGAAGGCTATGGACTTATAGCCATTGCAGACTTGGGACGCTGGAACGGCAGATTCTCGGGATACAAAGAAGTAAAAAATCTTGCAGACGTTTTATACTCTTCTTGTGATTATGAGAGAGTCTACGTGGACACTAACGGGGACTTGAGAAAAAGAGAGAGTCACCACGACGGGAGCAATTCTATTCTGTATCGTTACTGGAAGGACGGACTTACGGAAGAGCAGAAGGAAAACTTCTTAAATAAAATCTATAACGGGGAATGTACATCAAAGGACATTACACGCTATACACGTAAGGCAGGACTAGGAATTGCTAATGCTTTCGGCTGGACTGTACGTGGAACACGTCAAGCGGAGCAGAGCGACGTCGCATAGAGGTGGTGAGAATAAATATAAAAAAGTTGCCTAGAAGATAGGTAAAATCCCCGATAGATTTTCTTGAGGGGATAGCTTAGAATATAATTAGTACGAAACAATTTATTGATATGTCATACACGGAGCGTAGCGACGTATCACGGAGGTAATTAGTATGAAAGGAATTATTAGAAAAGGAAGTAATGCAGAAAAGAGACTCAGAAAAATCTCTGAGGACATCAGCAAGAAAATTGAGACTGGAAGATTGAACGGACTTACACAATCGGACATCTTCTCGGCTTGTAACATCGGCAAGGAATTAGTACTCCGTGGAGTTGCACAGACTGTCATTAAAAGTGTTGCTGATTATTTCGAGTCATTCGGATTCCTGGTTACAATGGATTTTCACAATGTAAACTACGTTATCGTAGCATAACTGGAGGTAAATTATGGAAAAAAGAGCACGTAAGGAATTAGTAGACGCTATTGCAGAGTATATCCTGGAGGACGAAAACAAGGAAGAAGTAATAGCAGAGCTGAAACGTTATAAAAGGGAGTTTTTCAGTGAGCCTGATTATAACTGGTATAGATATGGTAACATCTTGCCGTACTATTCACAGATTCGGGACTTCTACGAAGAGCACGGATTCCTTGCTAATGAAGACAATGAACTCTTGTGTGAGGACTTCTGTTATCACGTTGGCAAGGCAATCGACAAGATTCTTGAAGAAAATAAATAAGGAAAATCCCCGATAGTAAAATATCGGGGAGGAGGTTAAAATGAGTAGTACTAAACAAAGTTATTATCAGAAGAGAAAGGCTGAGGTAAGGGAAGAGGCTATTGAATACTCTTACTCTGAGGAGGAACTCAGTTATGGTGAACTGGCTGAGAAGAACGATTATTTTGAGCGTCTTGGAAGACGTTACGGACTTCTCAGAGAGTTTAAGGAAAACTGTATCTGTTAGGAGGAAAATATGCAGAAGTGGGATACATACGGACGTAAGGAAATAACTAAGGAAGAAAAGAAGTTACGTAAAATGGCATTGAAATTGAACAGATATGCACAAAGGCACGGTATTGATTATGCAGACCTTTACCTGCTGGGAGACGAGGAATCACGCTCGGTGAATATCCGTGCTAAAAAGAACGGAGTAGTAATAGTAGACAGTTACACTTTTGTATGGATAAAGGATAGGTAAAATACCCTATGGACAAAACATACTGAGTGTAGTATTATAAAAACATAGACCATTTGAGGAGGTAAGTCATTATGGCTAACAAGAAGGCAAAGAAAGAAGAAGGAACATCAATTACACTGTATTCAAAGGTACAGACAGTTATTGACGAGTTGGACAAAGCATTTTTCAGCGGTAAGGGGAAACAGAAGATTCCTCAGGTTGTATTTGCAATCAATAACCGTTGTAAGAGTTGTGTGGTTGCTTATGTTCAGGCGGACGCACTGTATGACAAGAGTACGGACAAGAAGTTACAGTATCTTGCAATCAATCCTGATTATCTTAATCGCAAGCTGAAGGATACCCTGGGTACTATCTGTCACGAGCTCTGTCACGTATACGAGAACGCTTTCATTCATATTCCCCGTGGAGGTTATCACGATAAACAGTGGGCAGAACTTATGACTGAGTGCGGACTTGAGCCAAAATACTTGAACACAAGTAAGACAGCCGTAGACCACAAGATTATCAAGGGCGGAGCTTTCGAGGATTTTGTGAAGGCTTTCACTGAGAAGTACGGTGAGGACTTTTTCAACATTGTTTCGTACTCATCAGAAGTACAGAAGAAGACACGCAAGGCTCTTGGTATCAAGGACGATGATTCGGACGAACCAAAGGCGGA
>JAEIGA010013335.1_pt1 | contig 12508 bp, 12 predicted proteins | sample 9270691 | NCBI WGS metagenome assembly JAEIGA01 (sample SAMN17057246, study PRJNA624740) | gut metagenome | biome: biome; isolation source: fecal sample | host: Bos grunniens | place: China: Xizang | collected 2019
AAGGAAGTTTGGGTGAGTGGCTGAAACCACCAGTTTGCTAAACTGACGTACGGGCAACCGTACCGGGGGTTCGAATCCCCCAGCTTCCGCTTCTTAAGAAGTATCATCATCAAGATGGTACTTTTTTTTATTTTTACACCTTTATTAAAGAAATATTTCCATAATTAGTATTTCATATAGTATATGTTTGGTGAAAAAGTTGTAACTTTGCATCTGGTTTAATTAATGTATTATAATAGATATAATGAACAACGTTTTTAAGGAAGGATTGTGGAGTCAGGAAATTAATGTAGCCGACTTTGTACAAAAGAACATTACCCCTTATGAAGGTGACGCCTCTTTCTTGGTAGGTCCTACAGAAAGAACCATGAAGATTTGGAACACCTGTTTAAAGGCATTGGAAGAAGAAAGAGCCAACAATGGCGTTCGTGCCCTTGATAATACAACGGTATCAACCATTACATCACATAAAGCTGGATATATCGATCGTGAAAATGAACTCATCGTTGGTCTCCAAACTGACGAATTATTAAAACGTGCTATAAAACCATTCGGTGGTATCAACGTAGTCACTAAAGCATGTCGTGAAAATGGCGTGGAAGTGGATGAAAAAGTGAAAGACATCTTCACCAACTACCGAAAGACTCACAATGACGGTGTATTTGATGCTTATACGGAAGAAATCCGCATGTTCCGTTCATTAGGCTTTTTAACAGGACTTCCCGACAATTATGCACGTGGACGTATAATTGGCGACTACCGTCGTTTGGCATTATATGGTATCGATCGTTTGATTGAAGCCAAGCAACAGGATTTAAAAACTCTGATTAGCCCAATGACCGATGCGACTATCCGTTTACGTGAAGAAGTGGCCGAACAAATCAAGGCTTTGAAAGATATCAAAGTGATGGGTGAATACTATGGATTGGATTTAAGTCGTCCAGCTACAAGCGCCCAAGAAGCAGTACAATGGGTATATATGGCCTATTTGGCAGCTGTAAAAGAACAAGATGGTGCTGCCATGTCTTTAGGCAACGTATCTTCATTCCTTGATATCTATATACAATACGATTTGGACAAAGGTTTGATTGACGAAACATTTGCTCAAGAATTGATTGACCAATTTGTCATTAAATTGCGCATGGTTCGTCATTTGCGTATGCAATCTTATAATGACATCTTTGCTGGAGACCCTACATGGGTAACCGAAGCAATTGGAGGACGTTTTAATGATGGACGTACAAAAGTAACAAAAACTTCGTTCCGTTTCTTGCAGACACTTTACAACCTCGGCCCTTCTCCAGAACCCAACATGACTGTTCTATGGAGTCCGGAACTTCCAGAAGGATTCAAGGAGTATTGTGCTAAAGTTTCCATTGATACATCATCCGTACAATACGAAAATGACAAATTAATGCGTGAAGTCCGGAATTGCGACGATTATGGTATAGCCTGTTGTGTTTCCTATCAAGCTATTGGCAAGCAAATCCAGTTCTTCGGCGCCCGTTGCAACTTGGCAAAGGCATTATTACTTGCCATCAATGGAGGACGATGTGAAAATACAGGCACTCTTATGGTGAAGGACATTCCCGTATTAACCGGTGAATTACTAAATTATGAAGAAGTTCTTTCCAACTATAAAAAAGTTTTAATGGAAATAGCCCGTGTATACAATGATGCCATGAACATCATCCACTACATGCATGATAAGTATTATTATGAAAAAGCTCAAATGGCATTTATCGACACCAACCCACGTATTAACTTGGCCTATGGTGTAGCCGGCCTTTCCATTGTACTCGATTCCTTGTCTGCCATCAAATATGGCAAAGTACATGCTATCCGTAATGATATTGGATTGACGGAACGATTTGAAATAGAAAATGAATTCCCAATGTTCGGGAATGATGATGATCGTGTAGACCAATTGGGAGTTGACTTGGTTTATTTCTTCAGCGAAGAATTAAAAAAACACCCTGTATACAAAAATGCCCGTCCTACCCTTTCTCTGCTTACCATCACTTCGAATGTGATGTATGGGAAAAAGACTGGCGCCACTCCCGATGGACGTGCCAAAGGTATAGCCTTCGCTCCTGGTGCTAATCCAATGCATGGACGCGACACTAAAGGTGCTATAGCCTCTTTAAGTTCTGTAGCCAAACTTCGTTACCGTGATTCCCAGGATGGTATCAGTAATACATTTTCTATTGTACCCAAGTCTTTGGGGGTAGATATGGAAACTCGCATTGAAAATTTGGTTACCATGATGGATGGCTATTTTACAAAGGGAGCACATCATTTGAACGTTAATGTATTAAATCGTGAAATGTTGCTCGACGCTATGGAACATCCGGAAAAATATCCACAACTCACTATTCGTGTATCGGGTTATGCCGTCAATTTCATCAAATTGAGTCGTGAGCATCAGTTGGAAGTAATATCACGTTCCTTCCACGAAAGAATGTAAATTCAAACATATCAGCAATAAAAAGCGTGACAGTCTTCTGTCACGCTTTTATTTAATGAAAGAATATGATAAGAGTACACTCCTATGAATCAATGGGGACTTTTGACGGTCCCGGTCTACGCCTTGTGGTCTTCTTACAAGGTTGCAATTTTCGGTGTCTATACTGTGCTAATCCCGACACAATTGAACTAAAAGGCGAAAGCATAGAAACATCAGTAGACGAGATAGCCCGTATGGCCATGAATCAACGTCCTTTTTTTGGTAAAAGAGGCGGTATAACATTCAGTGGAGGTGAACCTACTTTTCAAGCCAAAGAATTAATCCCTGTAGTTCAACGTTTGAAGGAATTGGATATCCATGTATGTATTGATACCAATGGAAGCATTTGGAATGAAAGTGTGGAAGAACTGTTCAATATGGTCGACTTGGTTTTGCTCGATGTAAAACAATTTAATCCCGACAAGCATCTTACCTTAACCGAACGTAAGAATGAACAGACCTTAAAAACCGCTGAATGGTTAGAAAGGAATGGTAAGCCCTTCTGGATGCGTTATGTTTTGGTTCCCGGCTATAGCAATGCCGAAGAAGACATCCGCGCCTTGGGTGAACATTTCAAGGATTACCAAATGATTCAACGAATAGAAATCCTCCCCTACCATACATTAGGAGTACATAAATATGAAGCCATGGGTAAGGAATACAAATTGAAAGGAGTAAAAGAAAATACACCTCAACAGCTGGAAGAAGCAAAAGCCTTATTTAACGAATACTTTAACTGCGTATATGTCAATTAACACACGTTTATTTATTATAAAAAAGAGGAGCAAGCTCCTCTTTTTATAATTGAGATTAATAAACTTCCACTTTAGCTGCAGCCGCCTTACACTTATCACGAAGTGCATCAAGATCGCTTCCATTGGGAGCATAACAAACAACGACCCCCATACGACGGTTAACTTTCGTAAATGGTTTACCAAAAATACGCAGATAGGTATTTGTTTCCTTGCATACTTCTTCTTCACCACGATAACGAGGAGTCTCTTTACTGGCAATAGGCGAAAGGATAACAGCACTAGCACCCATACGTTCTTGAGTTATTTCAGGAATAGGCAAACCAAGGACTGCACGACAATGCAATTCAAATTCATTTAAATTTTGCGTACCGGCTAATGTAACCATACCTGTATCGTGTGGACGTGGAGACAATTCACTGAAATACACACCGTTTTCGTGACTTAAGAAAAATTCTACTCCCCAAATACCAGCACCAGTCAAAGCTTCTGTAACTTTAGCAGCCATACGTTGAGCCTCTTTCAAATGTTCCGGAGATATTGCTGCCGGTTGGAAACTTTCACGATAATCACCACTCTTTTGTACATGACCTATAGGTGGACAGAATAAAGTAGGGCCATTCTTCTGTGTCACAGTAAGCAAGGTAATTTCACTATCAAAATGGATAAATTCTTCGATAATGAGCTCCTTAATATCACCACGACTACCTTCGCATCCATATATCCATGCTTGTTCCAAATCATCAGCTGTCTTTACAAGCGACTGACCTTTTCCCGAAGAAGACATCAATGGTTTTACAACGCAAGGAAAACCTATTTCCTTTGCAGCCTCTTTCAATTCGTCCAATGATTTAGCATAAAAATACTTGGCAGTTTTCAGTCCTAATTCTTTTGCCGCCAAATCACGGATAGCCTTACGGTTCATTGTATAATTTACCGCTTTTGCACTTGGAACAACCTGAATGCCCTTCTTTTCCAAATCGTATAATCTTTCGGTACGAATGGCTTCAATTTCGGGAACAATGATATCCGGCTGATGTTTGGCTACAACTGCTTCAAGCGCATCACCATCCAACATACTGAATACTTCACACTCATCGGCTACCTGCATGGCTGGAGCTCCTGCATACGAATCACAGGCAATGACATATTGTCCTTTGCGTTGAGCTGCAATGACAAATTCCTTACCTAATTCACCTGAGCCTAACAATAAAATTTTCTTGGTCATAGTATCAATATTAATTTAGACGCAAAGATATTAAAAATTATATTCTATCCACAACCTTTACTTTATTTTCTTTATATTTGCATCATGAAAAGGATACAAACAGATATTTCATATATACAACAGTTAATAGCCAAAGGAGAACATATTCATCAAGATTTCAAGTATGAAATTTCGGACGCAAGAAAAATAGCCAAAAGTCTTTCAGCTTTCGCAAATACGGAAGGCGGAAGACTACTTGTTGGTGTTAAAGACAACGGTAAGATAGCAGGTGTCCGATCGGAAGAAGAGATTTATATGATAGAAGCAGCGGCTACCATGTATTGTAAGCCTCCCATTGATGTAGAAATGTTTACACATAGAATTGAAGGAAGAACTGTATTGGAAGCCGTTATCAAGGAAATAAAGGACAAGCCCATATTTGCTTTGGATGAAGGTAACAAGCCTAAAGCATATGTACGCATTAAAGATGAAAATATCCTCGCTACATCTGTACATCTTAAAATGTGGCAACGCTCCAATCAAAATAGAGGTTCTTTTGTTACTTATACCGAAAAGGAACAACATTTATTGGATATATTAAAAGAAAAGGATACGCTTACTCTGAACCAATGCTGCAAATTATGCAAGCTTAATAGAAATACCGTATGTAACCTGCTTGCCGATTTTATTCGTTTTGATTTGGTAGTACCCATATTCCTTTCTCACAAATTTCATTTCAAGCTCAAAGAAGATTAAATTATGGAGACATTGAATATCATCAATGATATATTATGGAGCTATATACTCATCGCCCTACTTTTGGGATGTGCTTTATGGTTTACAATAAAGACTAGATTTGCACAGTTCCGCATGATAGATGAAATGATTCGGTTATTAAAAGATTCTACCGACAAACAAAAAGGACGAGAACATCATATATCATCTTTTCAGGCATTCATGGTATCACTGGCCAGCCGTATAGGCACAGGTAATTTAGCTGGTGTAGCAACAGCTATAACCGTAGGAGGTCCTGGAGCAGTCTTCTGGATGTGGATTGTAGCATTATTGGGATCGAGTAGCGCATTCATAGAATCCACTCTTGCACAATTATATAAGGTACACGGAAAAGATTCTTTTGTAGGAGGACCGGCTTATTATATGAAAAAAGGATTGAAACAACCGTGGATGGGGATTCTATTTTCAATTCTTATTATATTCACATTCAGTTTTGCTTTTAATTCTGTACAAAGCAATACCATTTGTGCCGCCTTTGAACAAGCTTTCCAAGTAGACAATCAAACTATGGGATTGATACTTACTACACTTTCACTCCTTATCTTTTTTGGAGGCATCCAACGTATAGCCAAAGTAAGTAGTATCATCGTACCTATTATGGCATTGGGGTATATCATATTAGTTACTATTATTATGGGTATGAATATCATCCACCTGCCCGAAGTGTTGAAATTGATTATCACGAATGCTTTCGGATGGGAACAAGCTTTAGGTGGAGGTTTCGGTATAGCAGTCATGCAAGGCATCAAACGTGGATTATTCAGTAATGAAGCCGGTATGGGGTCAGCCCCCAATGTAGCAGCTACCGCCGATGTAACACACCCTGTAAAACAAGGCTTGATTCAAGCTTTAGGAGTATTCACCGATACTATTATAATATGTACGTGTACGGCATTCATTATCTTGTTCAGTGGAGTACCTTTAACCGGAGAAACCAACGGAGTACAACTTACCCAAATGGCTTTGAGTAATGAAATAGGTAGTTTCGGAATTTATTATGTAGCTATCGCTATACTCTTTTTTGCTTACAGTAGCATTATTGGCAATTATTATTATGGTGAAGCCAACGTACGATACATAACAGAAAATAAAACCATCATGCTTGTTTTTCGTCTTTTATCCGGCATTATGGTACTTTTTGGTTCACTTGCAAGCTTGGATTTAGCATGGAGCATAGCGGATATCTGTATGGGGTTGATGACCATCTGTAATCTTATAGCCATCATTCTTTTAGGCAAATATGCATTCCGTTTGCTGGAAGATTACCGTATGCAAAAACGCAACGGCATCAGCAATCCGGTATTTACAAAAGATAAAATGAAAGATATTGAAGCGGATATAGAATGTTGGTAAGACATTTTTTGTATATTTGCGGGCAAATAAATTAAAATTCAATAAAGCAATGAGCATATTTTCCAAACTATTCGGCAAAAAACAAGCTGAAGTAGAAGAATCGGTAAGAGTAGGTGGCATGGAAGATTTCATGACTCTTATTCGAGTTTATTATCAAGCGGTAATGGCATCCAATATCGGAATTTCCAATATCAATTTCCTACCCGATATGGCAGTATTCAAACGTACATTGAAGATTCCTACACAAAACAACAAATTAGGCATCGCTGAAAAATCACGTTGTAAAAAGATGCTGACAGAGATATATGGACTCAATGATGTTTTTTTCAAAGAAATAGACAACTCTATCAAGAAGAATGTAAAAAATGTAAATGACGTAAAAACTTACCTCTTCATGTTTCAGGGTTTCAGCCAAGACTTGATGATGCTTATCGGTAATTTGATGCAATGGAAATTCCGTATGCCAAGTGTTTTCAAGAAACTCCTTCGTTCAATGACGGAAAAAGCCGTACACGACATTGTGACCAAGACTGATTGGAAAGACGACAGCGTCCACAAGACTTGTATCGCTATCCGTAAATACAAACAGGCATTGGGCTATTCAGAGGAATGGATGAACGAATACGTATACAACATCGTATTGCTCGCCAAGAAAGAGCCGAAGCCGAAAGAATGATAGAAGAACATCCTTTAGAACCATTCCTGCCAAGCCATTCAAAACTACTGATGCTTGGCAGTTTTCCTCCCCAAAAGAAACGGTGGAGTATGGATTTTTATTATCCGAATTTACAGAATGATATGTGGAGAATCTTTGGTTTGATATTCTTCGGTAATAAAGACCATTTTCTTCTACCCCACAAAAAGGCATTTTGCAAGGAAAAACTCATCACTTTCCTTACAGAAAAAGGTATAGCTCTATTCGATTCGGCAACAGTTATACGTCGTTTGCAGGATAATGCATCTGATAAATATCTCGAAGTTATTGAAGCCACAAACATACCCCTGCTTTTAAAACAATTGCCGCAATGCAAGGCCATAGTAACTACCGGACAAAAAGCAACAGATATATTCCGTACACAATTCGATATTCAAGAACCAGCCATAGGGAAAAACGAAGCCTTTATGTTTGGCGATAGAACGCTCCATCTTTACAGGATGCCTTCGTCAAGCCGTGCCTACCCCCTTGCAATTGAAAAAAAAGCAGAAATATACCATCTGATGTTCAAAGAATTAGGAATTAAAGACAAATAAATAACAAAAAAATGATTTAGGAAGTTTGCTAATTCAAAATAATCAATTACCTTTGCAGCCGCAAACACGGGAGTAGCTCAGTTGGTAGAGCACCGGTCTCCAAAACCGGGTGTCGGGAGTTCGAGCCTCTCCTCCCGTGCAAACAAAAGCCGTAAATCATAGATTCACGGCTTTTGTTTTTATAAAGGTTATTCATATGTTAAAGATACTGTTCATTGTAGGAGGCTGCATTTCTTTACTTTTAGGAATTATGGGTATATTTCTCCCAATCCTTCCTACCACACCATTTTTATTATTATCGGCCACATTGTTTGTTCACAGTTCTCCCCGATTATATCATTGGTTACTCAATCAAAAATATTTAGGGACCTACATCCGTAATTTCAAAGAACAACGGGCTATTCCTTTACGAGCCAAAATCATTTCAGTGACCATGGTTTGGATCACCCTGCTCTATTGTACATGGTCCATTGACACCTTTCTTCCACTACGTCTTCTTTTTATCATTCTCGCAATAGGAATAAGTTGGCACATTTTATCATACAAAACATTAAAATAAGCATTTAAACTTCTATTTTTAGTTTTTTTCTTAAAAACTTTCCAAAATATTTTCTTGTTTAATTCCATTTTTCTACATTTGTGTAGAATTTGGTATAGAATGACGGAAGAAGACAAAAAGCTTATCAGTACATTTGAAACGAAACTCAGACATTTCATGTTTCTATATAGCGAAATGAAACAAGAAAGTAAAGAGTTGAAACAATTACTTGCCGAAAAGACCAAGGAAATTGAAAAGCTGGAAACTGAAAAAAAGGCTTTGGAAATCCAATATACCAATCTGAAAATGGCACGTACAATCAGTTTGTATGACAAAGACATTAAAGATGCCAAACAACGATTGACGAGTCTTGTGCGTGAAGTCGACAGATGCATCGCTTTATTAAATGAATAACTTAAAAAGTGCTGTATATGATAGACGAAAAAATGATGAAGATACATTTGCAGATTGACTGCCAACAATATCCGCTGAACATTCGTCGAGAAGATGAACAGCTTTATAGAGATGCAGCCAAATTGATTAATACAAAATTGAATAAATATCGTAGCCACATGCCCGATATGGATTCAAGTCGACATTGGGCAATGGCAGCTTTTGAAATCGCTTTTGAAAATATATCCATCAAGGACAAGAACGATACAAAGCCTTATTTGGAAAAATTAGAAGAGCTGACAAAAGAATTGGACTTATATATCCGCAAGGAATAATTCATCAATTTTAAAAGGAATTTCGCGCACACCTTTACTGACAAGAGACGTGTTCTTGACAGATAGGTTGTGCGTTTTTTATTTATAAATTAACAAAAACAACAATGGTAACAACAGTAATAGTAGCAGCTGTATGTTTCATAGGAGGTGGTGGATTAGCCTACATGTTCTTTAGATATGGTTTGAAGAACAAGTATAACAGCATCATCAAAGAAGCTGAAACAGAAGCTGAAGTGATTAAAAAGAACAAGTTGCTTGAAGTAAAGGAAAAGTTCCTGAACAAAAAAGCTGATTTAGAAAAAGAAGTGGCTATACGCAATCAAAAAATTCAGCAAGCTGAAAACAAATTGAAACAACGTGAGTTGATGCTGAACCAAAAACAAGAGGAAGTTCAACGTAAACGGAATGAAGCGGAAGCCATTAAAGAGAATTTAGAGAATCAAATACTCATTGTTGACAAGAAGAAAGAAGAATTGGACAAGTTACAGGCTCAAGAACGTGAAAAGTTAGAAGCCATGTCTGGTCTTTCTGCAGAAGAAGCAAAGGAACGGCTTGTTGATTCATTAAAAGAAGAAGCAAAGACAGAAGCTGCTTCTTATATCAATGACATCATGGAAGATGCAAAGTTGACAGCCAACAAAGAAGCTAAACGTATAATCATACAATCCATCCAACGTGTAGCTACTGAAACGGCCATCGAAAATTCCGTAACAGTTTTCCACATCGACTCTGACGAAATCAAAGGACGCATCATTGGACGAGAAGGACGTAACATCCGCGCATTGGAAGCTGCAACTGGCGTGGAAATTGTAGTTGATGATACTCCCGAAGCTATCGTTCTTTCCGCTTTCGACCCCGTTCGCCGCGAAATAGCCCGTTTGGCTCTGCATCAATTGGTAACCGATGGACGTATCCATCCGGCACGTATCGAAGAAGTCGTAGCTAAAGTTCGCAAACAAGTGGAAGAAGAAATCATTGAAACAGGTAAACGTACCACGATTGATTTGGGTATTCATGGATTGCATCCTGAACTAATCCGCATCATCGGTAAAATGAAATACCGTTCTTCATACGGACAGAATCTTTTGCAACATGCTCGTGAAACAGCTAACCTCTGCGCTGTTATGGCTTCTGAATTGGGTCTGAACCCCAAGAAAGCAAAACGTGCAGGTTTGTTACACGATATAGGTAAAGTTCCCGATGAAGAACCCGAATTGCCACACGCACTATATGGTATGAAACTTGCAGAGAAATTCAAAGAAAAAGCAGATATATGTAACGCAATCGGCGCTCACCATGAAGAAGTGGAAATGACTAGTTTATTGGCACCAATTGTTCAAATATGCGATGCTATATCAGGAGCACGCCCAGGTGCACGCCGTGAAATTGTTGAAGCATATATCAAGCGATTAAATGACCTTGAACAATTGGCAATGTCATATCCTGGTGTAACCAAGACATATGCTATCCAAGCAGGACGCGAACTCCGTGTCATTGTTGGAGCAGATAAGATTGATGACAAACAAACAGAAAATTTGTCTGCAGAAATCGCCAAGAAGATTCAGGACGAAATGACATATCCGGGACAAGTGAAGATAACTGTTATTCGCGAAACTCGTGCGGTAAGCTTCGCCAAATAAAAGTTATTCAGCTTTATATAGAGCATAGAGTGGATGTATCATATGCATCCACTCTTTTGTTTATGAAAATGATAACTATACATTAATTCGTTCAGGCTCTTCATTATTTCATTCATTTAAAGTCATCCTATAAAAAACAACGATACTCCCACTACACTGATACAAGCACCTAAAACCTCCTTGAATGTCACCTTCTGACCGAAGAAGAAACGGGTAGGCCAGATAATAAAGACAGGAGTCAGTGCCATCAACGTAGAGGCAATGCCAGCCTCGGTGTATTGCACTGCCATGAGCGACAGAGACACACCAATGAAAGGACCAGTAATAGTAGCCCAAAGAGCTGCATTCATTCCCTTGAAGTCGCGTACACAAGAGGTTAACGTATGAAACTGACGTTGGAACGCCATCACGCAAAGGAAACCGAGACTTCCCGTTACTGCACGAATGAAAGTAGACGCAAAAGGCATCAAGTCGGCCACCATCTCTTCTCCCATCGGAATGGATGCTTCGTAATGATTCATACCCACTTTACTTAACACCAAGCCTACACCTTGTCCGATACCGGCACCAATACCGAAAAGCACTCCTTTCAACGGAATTCTCAAAATAAGTTTATTAGACGTTCCTTTATTTAATACAGAAATGCCAATGCCCGTCAGTGTAACCAACATCCCTAACCAAGCATTCCAAGTCAAAATCTCGTCAAGCATGAAATATCCGGCTATAGCAGCCGCAGGTGGAGCCAATGTCATAAATAACTGACCCAAACGAGAGCCTATCAAAATATAAGAATTAAATAGACAGTAATCCCCCCAAAGATAACCAACGAAACCTGAAAGCGACAGCCAAAACCAAGTATAGACATCGGCATGTAAGGGTATAAAAGAATCAGTAAACCACCACAAAGTTCCCCCCAACATAACTAAAGAGAGTAACATACGGATCACATTCAGCGTCAACGATCCCAACCTTTTGCTAGCTACTTCTGCAAACAATGCAGTTATAGTCCACGATACGGCTACACCCAATGATATAACCTCTCCTAAATACAACATTTCTTTAGAAATCAATTGAGTTTATTCAACAGAAAACATCCTTTTCGCACACTGATATCCTTCTTCATACAACGCTGTAAGCTTTTTTGCATTCGTTTCCATACGTCCAACCTCTAAAGGTTTTTCTGGACGAATCACTTTCACCTTACCTGCATCCTCCAAACGTTCTACCAAATCCAGTTGTTTGTTATACAATTTGTTTCTATTTCTCAAAGCTACCCGTAAACGGGGATATTTATTATAAATGAAAGCCGGTACATTCAAATCCTTTTCCTTCTTTCGATAACCTTTATTTCGAGTCAATACAACCACGCAATTTGTATAGCCCTGTTCATATGCACGTAACAAAGGAATAGAATCGACTATGCCACCATCAAGCATTGGTCTTCCCTTAACATGAATGATAGGACAAGCATACGGTAAACTACTGGAAGCTTTCACGATGTCAATAATCAGCTTGGCATCTTTCTTTTCCTCCCAATAACAAGCACGCCCTGTCAAACAATCAGTCGTCACCATTTCAAAACGATTGGGATTCTCGGCATATGCCTTATAATTATAAGGTAGAATTCTTTCCGGAAAACGATGAAAAAGTAACTGTTGGTCAATTAGCCCTCTTCTCTTTAATAATGGACGTATACCGATATATTTGTATTTGACCAACAAATCGATGTTGCTATACC
>JAEIGA010013336.1_pt1 | contig 12508 bp, 8 predicted proteins | sample 9270691 | NCBI WGS metagenome assembly JAEIGA01 (sample SAMN17057246, study PRJNA624740) | gut metagenome | biome: biome; isolation source: fecal sample | host: Bos grunniens | place: China: Xizang | collected 2019
ATATCGGAAAAGAAAGGATACCATCATGAAGTATTTGGTTGTTTTTACTGCGCTCATTCTCGCCTGCTGTCTTTTTTGCGGCTTTATGCCGTCTGCGGAAGACATGGAGATCTATGAAAATACGGTCCGCCTGCACGTGATTGCCAATTCGGACAGTGAGCGCGATCAGAGCGTGAAGCTGTTCGTGCGTGACAGAGTGCTTTCGGAGCTGCAGATCCTTCTTGCAGATACGGTATCGACCGAGGAGGCTGTGGCTGTGATCGAGGAAAATCTGGATCATCTGCGCGCAGTGTGCGACGAAACGCTGGAGGCGCTCGGCGAAGAAATGACGGCGGAGCTGTATCTGAAGCAGGAAAAATATCCTACGCGCCATTACGAGAATATCAGCTTGCCTGCGGGCGTATATCAATCCTTACAGATTCGCATCGGAGGTGCAGACGGGAAAAATTGGTGGTGCGTGCTGTTCCCGACGCTTTGCACGAGTGCCGCCAAGACGGAGGCTGCCTTGATCAAAACGGGCTTTTCTTCCGATCAGATCGGCGTGCTGATGGGTGGGGAAAATCCAAAATATAAATTAAAATTCAAGATTCTTGAGTTTTTTGGAGAAAATTTTTCCGGATAAAGCTGATGAGGTATCCCTCGCGGACGCCGGCGTTGCTGATGATGAAATCGTCAAGCGCCATATAGTCGCAGATCTCGGTGTAGGCAACGAGCCCGGGAATGATCGAGGTGATCCTGTCGGGGACGGTCTCACGGATGAGAGCTCCTCCGAGGCGGATGTCGCAGAAAGCGGTGTCCGCCGTTTTTTTCATCGTTTCGGCGGTAAAGGTATAGCCGTCATAGAGGTTTTCGCCTTCCGAAAGGGAAAGCTTTGCCGCCGCGCGTGCCGTTCCGCCGATGAGAAAAGCGGTTCCGCCGAGACCTTGAAAGACGGGATAGGCGGAGAGGATCGTTTTGACGTAAGCGCGGATGCGCTCCATTTCGGCTTCAGTCGGGAAGGGATCCTTTTTGGTAGTGGCGGTGAAATTTTTTCCGAGCATAACGCAACCGATGGGCAGACTGACGGCGCTCGTAATCCGATCGCCTTGGAAATGTACGATTTCCGTACTGCCGCCGCCCATATCAATGAGAATACCGTTTTTCGTTTCGGGAAAGCGGTGGCGGATCGCGGCGTGATCGTAGCCTGCTTCCGCTTCGCCGCTGATGATCTCGATATCGATGCCCAGCCCCGATTTGATATCGCGCAGGATCCTTTTGCTGTTGGAAAGTCCGCGCAGGGAGGCGGTCGCAAAGGCGGAGAACAGATCGCAGGGGATGCTGTTTGCTCTTGCCAGAAATTCCCTCAGCACGGCAAATAATTTGCCCGCGCCATCATTGGAAAGCGTTCCGTTTTTGGCGTAGGCGGCAAGTCCGAGCATGCTTCGTGCCGAGGCGGAGACGGAGAACTCGCCCGTCTCGGTATCAATATCGTAAATGTTCATGCGAATGCTGTTTGCGCCAATGTCAACGATGGCGTATTTGAGTATTCTTTCGTCAAAGCCGAGCAAGCGTATCCCCCCTTTTTTTATTCTGAATGCGTTCGCGGACAGTTCCGCGCCTATTTATTTACGAAACATATTATACACAAAAAAAGCCGTTCTTTCAAGAGTAAAATCAAAAAAGATTTTGAATTTACGGGAAAGGTCTTACGAGCGTCGCACGGGTGTCGCGGTCCTTGCGCGGAGCGCCGCGAGCCATGTATCGATATCGGATTGCGTGGGTGTCGGAAAAACGGCGGCAGAGACACCGAGGCCTTCTGCTTTTCCTGTTCCGAGCGTATGATAAGGCTCGATCTCCACGGCAGAAATGCATTTCAAGCTGTTTGCAAGAGCGGCAATCCCGTCAAAATGCGCTTCGTTATTATTGACCTTTGGAATGATGGGGCAACGCAGGATGACACGGGCGCCGACCGCGTCCAGTGCGCGCAGATTTTTTAAGATCCTTTCGTTCCCGACACCCGTGTAGGTATGGTGAAGGGCATCGTCGGTGCATTTCCAATCGTAAAGGAAAAGATCCGTGAATGCCGCGATGGCAAGGAGCTTTTCCGTATCCGCAAAGCCGCAGGTTTCGATACAGGTGTGCAGTCCGTTTTCTTTTGCGCCTTTCAGGAGTGCCAGAGTGAAATCGGGTTGCAGACAAGGTTCTCCGCCCGAAATCGTAAGTCCGCCGCCCGAGGCATCGTAAAAGGGCTTGTCGCGCAGAATCTCGCCTAAGATTTCTTCTGCGCTGATCTCTTTGCCTGCGACCGAGAGGGCTTGCGCAGGGCAGACATCCGCGCATATACCGCAGGCGCGGCAGAGCGCGTGATCCAAAATATGCACGCCGTTCTTTATTTCATGAGCATGGTTTGGGCAGACGGAGAGACACGCACCGCAACCGATGCAGGAATACCCGGTATAGAGAAGCTCGGGCGCTTGGCGTTGCGATTCGGGATTATGACACCACGCGCAACGAAGGGGACAGCCCTTCAGAAAGACGGTCGTGCGGATTCCCGGACCGTCGTGAATGCAGAATTTCTGGATATCGAAGATAACTCCCATGCGTGCCTCCTTTATAAACGTCAGTAGTGCTTGTATTATAACATAAAAATGGGAGCGGTGCAACATCGCTCTTGATTTTTTTCGCCTTTCGTGGTATACTGATACCGTAAAATAACAAATCCATATACATAAAGGAGAGTGTTTTTTTGTGATTAGCGATAAAATTTCCCGTTGGGTTCTGCATTACGAAAACGAAAGCTATGCGTGCGAAGCACCCTGCTCACTGTATTCCGTTCTGATGGATTACGAAAAGATTGCGCACCCCTACGAGGGTCTCAACGAAAAGGCGGCGACTGTCCTTTCCGAAAAGGATTGCGAAATGACGGCAACCTTTATTTTGGATGCCGATGCGCTTGCCAAAAAGCATATTGAGATCGCGTTTTACGGCTTGGACACGCTTTGCGACGTTTACGTTAACGGCGATCGCGTGCTTTATGCGGATAATATGCATAAGATCTGGCGCGCTGATATCAAAAATGCTGCCCGACTCGGTGAAAATACGGTCAGACTTCATTTCTATTCTCCCTCGGAATATATTGCAAGAAAAAATAAAGAGCATTTTCTGTTTTCTGCCAACGTGGGCTTTACGCTCGGCGGTATCGGTCATATCCGTAAATCCTCCTGTATGTTCGGCTGGGACTGGGGTCCCATTCTGCCCGATATGGGACTTTACCGTGACGTGATCGTCGAAGCGTATGACGTTCGCATGGAATCCGTGCAGATCCGACAGAATCACGAAACCGGCAGGGTGACACTCTCCGTGGAGCCTGTTCTCATCAGTGCCGAAAAGGGTGATACGGTAAGCGTCACGCTGACCGATCCCGACGGAGCTTCTGCGGAATATCCCGTATCTCCCGACGGAAAAACGGAGATTACCGTCGATGCACCGAAGCTTTGGTGGCCGAACGGACTTGGCGATCAGCCCCTTTACCGCATGGATTTCCATGTGATCCGAAACGGCATGGAAGAGCATACCGTGACGAAGCATATCGGTCTGCGCACGTTGACCGTCAGCACGGCGGCGGACGAATACGGAGAGGAATTCTGCCACGTTGTCAACGGCAAAAAGTTCTTTGCGATGGGTGCTGACTATATCCCCGAGGACAGTATTCTTTCCTGGCGCTCGCCCGCGCGCACGGAAAAGCTGATCCGCGACTGCGTGAAGGCCAATTATAATTCACTGCGCGTCTGGGGCGGCGGCTTCTATCCCGACGATTATTTCTACGAGCTTTGCGACCGATACGGACTCGTCGTATGGCAGGATTTCATGTTTGCCTGTATGAACGTCCTGATGAGTGAGGAATTCACGGCGAACGTCAAATCGGAATTCGTTGACGTCTTGAAGCGTATCCGTCACCACGCCTGCCTTGGACTTCTCTGCGGCAATAACGAAATGGAAGAGGCGCTGATGTACTGGAGCTCCTGCCTTCCCTCCAAAACGCAGAAGGTCGTTGACGATTATCTGCTCCTTTACGAAAATATTCTGCCGGAAATCTGCGCGGAATACGCGCCCGACACCTTCTATTGGCCCGCTTCTCCCTCCTCTCACGGCGGATTTGACGATCCACGCAACGAAAACGTGGGCGACGTGCATTATTGGCAGGTATGGCACGGCGGCGTTCCGTTCGAGGAATACCGCAAGCACTATTTCCGTTATTGCTCGGAATTCGGCTTTGAAGCCTTCCCGATGATGAAAACGCTGAAAACCTTCGCTAAGCCCGAGGATATGAAGATCGATTCCGACGTCATGCATTCCCACCAGAAATGTCGTAGCGGCAATGAGAAGATCATGAGCTACGTCAAGGATTATTATAAGATCCCCGAGGATTTCGCTCATTTCGTTTACCTTTCTCAGATTTTGCAGGCGGATGCCATTCGCTACGGCGTGGAGCATTTCCGCAGATTCCGCGGCCGTTGCATGGGCGCGCTCTATTGGCAGCTCAACGATTGCTGGCCCGTCGTTTCGTGGGCTTCCGTTGACTATTACGGCAGATGGAAGGCGCTCCACCACCGCGCAAGAAAATTCTTTGCGCCCGTTCTGATCTCCGTACACGAGAATGAAAATGAGAAGATCATCAATATTTCCAATGAAACCTTGAAGACCTTTGAGGGCAAGATCTGCGCGGCTGTCAAAAATAACCGCATGGAAACGCTCGCCTCTTGGGAGACCGCGGTTTCTGTCGGCGAGCTTTCCTCGCTCGATACGGTTTTGCCGAAGGCGCTTTCCGATCTGCTGGACGGCGCGCCCTCTGAGCTGTTCTTGGAATACACGCTCGAAAAGGACGGCGTGATTCTGGAGCGCGACGGCAAGATCTACGCGAGACCCTGCGACTACCGCTTCGAGGATCCCGCGCTCAAGGCTTCCGTGCGCGAGGAAAACGGTGCGTATTATCTGGATATCGAGGCTTCCCGCTATGCGAAAAACGTCATGATCGAATTTGAGAATGCTGACGTTGAGCCCGATGAGAATTTCTTCGATATCACGGACGGAAAGGCATCCGTTCTGCTCCTCGGCGAAAAAGAAGCGATCTTCTCCGAGGCACCGAAGCTCCTCTCCGTTTACGACGTGCAGAAATAATCGGAGAAATTATATAAAAATCGGCAAGATTTTCTGTTTTCCGAATATATTATAGGGAACCTCTGAATTTCGGAGGTTCCCTTATTGGTTATTCTGAATTACGGAAAGGAAAATGCTGTTATGGGTTATCTTTTGTCCCTCTTGATGTCCAATTTTCTCTACTTATTTTTAAAGGTTTCTTATTCTCAAAGCTTTCCTCCCCCACTTTCCGCCGCGGAGGAATCGGAGTGCTTTCGCAGAATGCGGGGCGGTGATAAGGCGGCGCGTGAAAAATTGATCAAGCACAATTTGCGTTTGGTTGCGCACATTGTCAAAAAATATTATGCGTCCGGCGTGGATCAGGATGACCTTATTTCGATCGGGACGATCGGGCTGATCAAGGCGATCGACTCCTTTGACAGTACGAACGGTGCGAGATTTGCGACCTATGCGGCGAAATGCCTGCAAAACGAGATTCTCATGCATTTTCGCTCTCGGAAAAAGCTTTCCTATGAGGTTTCCATCAGCGAAACGATCGACACGGATAAAGACGGCGCGCCGCTGACCTACAGCGACATTATCAGCGTAGACGATACCATCGCGGAGGACCTTGACAGAAAGCTGCAGAGCCGCCGCGTCGTGGAGATCGTTAACCGCGTTCTGGAGCCCAGAGAGAGGGAGATTATCGTCCTGCGATATGGGCTCAGCGGAAAAAAGCCGATCACGCAGAGGGAGACCGCCGATTTCCTCGGAATTTCCCGTTCCTATGTTTCTCGTATTGAAAAAGCCGCGCTGGAGAAGATCGCAAAGAATCTGGAGAGACTTCCGCTTTGACAATAAATGACCTCCGAAGAAATCCTTTGATTTCTTCGGAGGTATTGTTATGCGTTAAGCCTTTTCTACGCTCATCCAACAGCCTTCCGCACCGATTCTGTTTGCGGGCGGTGTGAGGATGCCTTTTTCGATCAGGACCTCCACGACGGAGTCAAGGATCGGCATACTTGCGAGACTATTTGCAAATCCCCATTCGCCGAGCAGATAGTCGGGAACGGATTTTTTGATCAGTGCCGCGAGCTTTTCCGCGACGGCTTCTGCGTCCTTTTCGAAATATCTCTTTGTCAAACGGTTGCTGATGTCGAAAATATGCTCGCTGTCCGACATGGTGCTGACGAGTATCTTCGTATAGAGGGTATCACCCTCACGGTACAGATAACCTTGCGCGATGGCTTTTGCGGCATATTCCTGTTCGTCCTCTGTGAGATCGGAAACGGCAAGCCCGTCGATGGCGCGGAGCGCAAGCTGAATCTGCGTGTCGTTCGCTACGTCCAGACCGCAGTGGAAATGCTCCTTCACGCGATTGACGTAGATGTTATCGAGATGAATCTTGGAGAAACCGCAGATATTCTTTGCGTTGACACCGTCCCAGCCGCCGCCCCAGTATTTGCCGTTGGCAATATAGCCGAATACGCTGAAGGGACGGCTCGGAGGTTCGATTCCGTCAAAATACTTCGTCTTCAGAACTTGCTTGACGCTCCACGAGAAGCAATCGGCAATGGAGAAGATCTGCTGCCAAAGAACGAGATTCAAATCGATCTTTTTATTCAGATAAGGGAAGGAGAGGTATTCTTTCTCGTGCTTTTCGATATAATCTGCAATGGTGTCACAGATTTTGGGGAGTTGCTCGATATAGAGCGACTGTGCTTTTTCGATGGTTTCCTTGTCAAAGAGAACGAAGTTGATGGCGTATTTACCGTTATCCAAACGGCGGAGAAGTCCGTATTTTCCGTTTGCGCCCTTGCGAAGGATCTCAAGCTCCTCCTCGACGTAGACGGTGGGGACGTTCAGCTCCTCGGCGATCTCGGCGGCACTCATCGGCTTTTTATGACAAAGCAAAACGATGTGCTTGGAGAACATTCTTTGGAATATCTCTCTGGGATCTCCCCAGAGGGGATTTCCGTTACCCCAGATGACATAATCGATATTTTCAAGTGCTACGGGTTTATTATAAGCTTCTTTCATTTCTTCTACCTCACTTTTAATTTTCTGTCTTGCTGAAAATAATCTTTGACGGACGGCGGTTTCGCTGGTGTTTTGCCGTTTTGCAATTTCCGAGGCGGAAAGCCCGTCCAGATAGAAAAGGATCATGACCTCTCTGTAGGCTTTCGTCAGAAAAGCGATGCGCCGATAGACTGCCGAAAGCAAAGTGTCGGTGTCATCGTCGTCTTCCTCGTCTGCGACGAACGGAAGGATCTCGTCGGCATCGCCCTCGTAAAAGATCTCGGCATATCTGCCTTTTTTACGCATATGATCGGCATAAATATTCCGAGCGACCTTCCAAATGAACGGATATGCGCTTTCGATCTCTCCGTCGCCGCGCGCGGCTCTCATCAGAGTATAGACGATATCGGAGCACAGATCCTGCGCTTCGTGGCTATCGTTCATTCTCGCGTAGCAAAAGCCGTACAGCTTTTCCAACAGCGTATTGTCAAGGTAATTCAGCAATTCTTGTTTTTTCATAGTTAAAAAGCATGCCTTTCTTTCAAATTTTACTCCTAAGGCTTAAGCGATTGATCAATGGCTTTCACTCATATAGTCGGTGAGGGAGGGGAAATGTTAGGTAGATTTGAAAAAATTTCAAAAAAATTTTTTGAAATAAACAAAAACCGCCTTGCGGGGGCAAGGCGGTTCGGTGGCATGGGAAAAATTATTCTTCTCCGTTCCAGCAGTAGGTGCAGAGGTTTTCCTTGTCAACGCCCGTGGAGTCGAGCATATCGTCAAGACGGAGGTATGCAAGGGAGGTGAAATGCAATTTTTCGCGGACCTTTTCAACCATCTGCTTGTATTTTTCGCTGTCGGGATCAACGTATTCCTTGATGATTTCGGCGGTAGGCTCCTTGCCCTCCAGCTCCGCGATAACACGTCTGGTGATCAGTTCCATTTCGGAGGTGGAGCGGGTGAAGTTCAGATACTTACAGCTGTACAGGATGGGGGGACAGCCCGTGCGGATGTGTACTTCTTTTGCACCGCTGTCATAGAGGAACTGTGTGGTTTCTCCGAGCTGTGTACCGCGAACGATGGAGTCGTCGATGAGGAGCAGCTTTTTGCCGTCGATGAGCTCGTGGATCGGGATCAGCTTCATTTTTGCGATCAGATTGCGTTTTTTCTGATGAGCGGGCGTGAAGGAGCGGGGCCAGGTAGGCGTATACTTAACGAACGGTCTGGAGAATTCCACGTCGGATTCGTTGGCGTAGCCGATGGCATGTGCGACACCGGAGTCGGGGATGCCTGCGACGAGGTCGGGCTCAATGAGGCCTTTGTCTCTTTTTGCGAGGCACTTGCCGCAGTTGTAGCGCATTTTTTCGACGGAGATTCCTTCATAAGAGGAGGAAGGATAGCCGTAGTAAACCCAAAGGAAGGTACAGATCTTCATGGGGTTGTTCGGCGCGAAGAGCGTGTTGACGCCGTTTTCGTCCATGACGACGATCTCACCGGGTGTGAGTGCCTTGTAATCCGTATAACCGAGATTGAGGTAAGCGAAGCTTTCGAAGCTGACGCAGAAGCCGTCTTCCTTTTTGCCGATGATAACGGGTGTTCTGCCGTATTTATCACGAACGGCATAAATACCCTTGCAGGTCAGGATGAGCATGCTCATGGAGCCGTCAATGATCTCCTGCGCATAGCGGATGCCTTCGATGAAATTTTCTTTTTGGTTGATGATCGCGGCAACAAGCTCGGTCTGGTTGACTTCGCCGTTTTGCATTTCGAAGAAATGGGTGTGATTTTTGAGAATTCCTTCTACAATTTCTTCGGTATTATTGATTTTTCCGACCGTTGTAATACTGAAGGTGCCGTGATGAGAACGGATGAGGATCGGCTGTGCTTCATAGTCGGAAATGCAACCGATACCGTATTCGCCGAACATTTCGTTGGCTTCCTGTTTGAATTTGGATCGGAAGGGTGCATTTTCAATATTGTGGATGGATTTGTCGAAGCCGTTTTCCTTGCTGTAAACAGCCATGCCCGCACGGCGGGTTCCGAGGTGAGAGTGATAGTCTATACCGTAAAATAAATCAAATACGCAATCTTCTTTTGATACAGCGCCAAAAAAGCCGCCCATAAAATCATTCCTCTTTTCTGAAATCAAGATAAATATATTCTTATTCTAACATAAGTGTGCGGATAATTCAATAAGCAAATTCATAAAAATTCAAGCGATTTCAATAATAATTTTATGGAAATTTTAAAATTTGCCGAGGGGTGCGGTCATATCGCCGTAACCGTAAAAATAAAAGAGCGAAGTTTTTGAGATTTTTCTCGAAAACTTCGCTTTTTATGCTTATTTGGGGTTCGGAAATCAGATGAGTTCCTTAACCTTTGCTGCCTTACCTACGCGTTCACGTACGTAGTAGAGCTTAGCACGGCGAACCTTACCGCGGCGGGTAACGTCAACCTTAACAACGTTGGGAGAGTGAAGCGGGAAAGTCTTTTCAACACCGATACCGTAAGCGATCTTTCTAACGGTGAAGGTTTCAGCGATGCCGCCGTTCTTCTTAGCGATTACAAGACCGTCGAAAAGCTGAATTCTTTCTCTGCTGCCTTCCTTAATTTTGTTGTGTACAACGACAGAATCACCGATTTCGAACTGGGGTACTTCTGTCTTCAACTGCTCGTTTGCGAAAGCCTGAAGTTTATCCATGAGTGGCTCCTCCTAAAATAATATATAGATTATAAAACGTTCATGCGAGCATGCAGCGGACCGTTTCATTGTTATGGCGGTGCATAACAAACCTATTATACCACATTTTTTTGATTTTGCAATAGATTTTTTGAAATATTTATCAATTTCAAGAGAAATTTTTGATTATTTTGCTTGTGTGCGAACCTCGGGCGGAGTCAAACGGTTTGCGAAGATGTAGCAAAGCAGAGCGACCACACATTGTGCAAAGGCGCAAGCGAAGAGGAGGATCTGCGTCGAGGAGAAGGGGTATCCGAAAACGGAAAGGACCTTCTCGCCCATCAGACTCGTGAATACCGTTCCCGCCATCATGCTGAAAAATGCGGAGAGGTTGGCGACGATCGCGTGGAAGGAAAGATAGTTCGTTCTGTCCTCGTCGGGAAGATTGATGTAGGGCAGGGAGGACATGATCGTTCCCGTTGCGACGCCGAGCACATGCTGGGAGAAGCGCACGACGACGTAGAGCCATACGGTGTCAGCCGTGACGAAGGAGTAGGCGTAATACGTCGCGGCGTGAATAACAAGGACGATCGCAAAGGCGCGGAACCAATAATGTCTGGAGATGAGCTTCTTCCACATGCCGGAGAAGAAGATAAAGAATAGGAAGTAGGTTGCGTTGATGCCGTTACAGAGCGTATAGCTGATGCCGACGTCGTCAAGAATGTACGCGTTGAGCGTTGCATTGGGGAGATTGAGCGCAAACGTATAAGAAGCGGCAATCAGGATCGTGCCGAGAAAGCGCTTATTTTTGAAGGGAAGCGTGAAAATGTTGGAAAATTTCGTTTTCGCCGCGGTGGCGTAGGGGAATTCCTTCGGGACGAGCCAGATGACGCAGTCGATGATCGCAAGCGCGAAAGCGATGAATCGGATGATGATGAGCATGGAAAGCTCGTGCTCCGTTCCCGAGAGCGCGTCTCCGATCGCGGATACGATCAGTGTGACGGCGAACGTGATGGCGCTGTTGATGCAGCTTGCGGAGTTGAAGTAGTCAACGCGCACGTTGTCGGGCAGGAAGTTTGCGTTCCATGCGGAAAATCCCGAGGCGAAGAGCTGGTTGATCGAGTTCGCAACGATGATCAGAATGACGAACCAAAGCAAAAGCATATCGGGATCAGTAACGACCATTGGCAAGACGGTGATGCCTATAATGCTGACGGTGTAATAGGTGAGCTTGCTCGTCACGAGGATCCATTTCCTCTTTTTGAAGTGCTCGAGCAGAATCGGAGAGAAGAGATTGAGCAGACAGGTGATGTAGGGGATAAAGGTCAGAATACCAATGCGTGATTTGTCGAGTCCGTACATCAGAAGGAAGCTTGTATAAAAAAGTCCTCCCGAAAGCTGACCGACAAGACCGACCATGACGGAGGAGGCAAGCATGCAGAATCTGCCTCTGCCGAGATCATCCTTTACGTTGTACACGTAAAACAAAGAGCTTTTCCTTACTCGATTGCTGAGATTACTGAAAAGACGTCGCATAAAGATCCCTTTCTGCCGTTTGGCAAAATGATTCCGAAAACGAAATATGCTACTGTAAGCATATTGTACTTGATTTTGTGAAAAAAGTCAACACGGTTTTGTTCGGTTTTTTGAAAAAGCGCGGCTTTTTCCCGATTTGCCCGGAAAAGAATTTTTCGTGAATAGCTTTTGCATTTTCGGCGCATAATGAAGGTATCACCGACACACGGTTTCGGAGAAAGGTTATGTTCTGATGATGGACGCAGAGAAAATCAAGGGAGAGTTTTTCACGGTGTTTGCCGATATGTCGGACTTTGCCGTGAGAGAATTGGATTTTGGCATAGCGAAGCTTTGTATCGCCTATTTCGTGGGCTTCAGCTCGAGAGAATATATGAATAAATATATTCTTGAGCCCATATCCCGCGCGTATACGGCGGGGGAAGTCAACGTGTCGCTGTCCTCCCTGATCACCAATATCAAGATCGAGAAGGTCTTTGATTTTTCAGCAGCCAAGGAAGCGGTTCTTGCGGGGAACGCGGTTCTGTTCGGGGATATTCACGAAGAATGTTTCGGAATATCGGTTTTTACGAAAAACGATGCGGGACGTTCGACCGATGAGCCCGACACGGAAAACGTGATCCGAGGACCGCACGAGGGCTTTACGGAAAGCGGAGAAAACAACGTCGTATTGTTGCGGCGCAGACTGCATTCCGAGAAGCTGAAAAGACGCGCCTTTACGGTCGGTACGGTTTCCAAAACGGACGTGACCGTCCTTTATATGGAGGGTATCGCAAAAAAGGAGCTCGTTTCTCTCGTCTGCAAAAGAATTTCCGAAATCGAGACGGATGTCATTCTGGACTCCGGATATGTTGAGATTTATATTCAGGACGGAAAAACGCCTTTTTATCCGACGGTAGGAAATTCCGAACGTCCGGATAAGGTGGCGGCAAAGCTCATGGAGGGCAGGGTGGCGATCGTCGTTGACGGCTCGCCCGTCGTTCTGACGGCGCCTTATCTTTTTTGTGAAGCGTTTCAGGTGGCAGAGGACTATTCGAAAAGCACGTGGTATGCTACGTTCGTCCGATTGCTGCGCTTCGCTTCCTATATGGTGGCGCTGTATTTACCGTCGCTTTTCGTGGCTTTGTTCGTACGTCACAAGGATGTTTTGCCGGAGCACTTGAT
>JAEIGA010013337.1_pt1 | contig 12508 bp, 9 predicted proteins | sample 9270691 | NCBI WGS metagenome assembly JAEIGA01 (sample SAMN17057246, study PRJNA624740) | gut metagenome | biome: biome; isolation source: fecal sample | host: Bos grunniens | place: China: Xizang | collected 2019
GATATGTTTATAGCTTACAACACAATCACAAATAATTATGAGATCCATTCGGTTAGAAGCTATCATTTAACTGATAGTTCTTGTAACGGAGTGTTAGAAGAGAATCAAGTTAATGGCTTCGCCTATGAACAATTTCGTGAATCAGAACTTAAAAAGTTCATGCTAGAGATCATGTCTAATAACGAAAGAGTGAACAATTTATATGATAGACATGAAAACTCTAGACACTCAAACTTAGAAAGAAGTTTGAAACAAATAGAATTAACATTAGGAACGAGGGTATAATCATGGTTAAACTTATTGATCTATATGAAAGAATAATTGAAACAACTGGGTTAGATGTTATGACACTACCCTCAATTAAAGCTGCCATCAAGAACTGTATGGCTGACTTAACATCTAGAGGTTACAGAACATTCTGTGAAAAACAACTTAAAGACTTTAAGAATCCTTATGTAGATAAAACAATGATCGAAATAGACATGCCAAAGGATGTAAGAAAGATTCTTTATTGTAAAGTATTCTTTAACAACAATGCAGTCGGAGCTACTAGATATTCTTTAAGTAATAAAAGAGTATCATGTCAATATATTAATGGGAGATTCAGATCTCATTTACAATCTAACGAAGCTATCTTCTTCGTTAAAGGAGATAAGTTAATCATTGAATGGCATCCAGCATTCGGAGATGTTACCGACATTAGTTTCGGTTACTACCAAAAACTTCAAGCACCAGAGTTTGATGCTAATGAATCTGATATCAAGAACTTAGCCAATGTAGAAATTGATATCAGAGAAGAGTTTGAAGATGCATTAGTATTCTATGCAGCATATTTCTATTACTCTAGATATGTTAAAGATACAGATAAAATTCAACTATATCTATCTAACTACAAATATTATGTAGAAGATATTACACATGAACTTGCTTATGAAGATGAGTTCTTTGAAGAAGACACAGTAATAAAAACTGATGATGAAGAATAGGAGGATATACCATGGCAAAATATAAAGACTATCCTGTGTATACCTATGATGAACCTGCCACATATAGTGACTTCTCTGGAGGTATAAACACTGACCCTAGTAATGAACATTTGTTACCAAATGAAATGAGGGATTGTCTTAATATGCATTATAGTTCAGCAGCCTTAGTTAAACGCAAGGGTGCTTCTTTACTATGCAATATAGAATGTGAAGATGAACTATTCAATGTTCAAGGTGTATTCCTATTCACATACCGTGTTACATATATTATTATTGCTGCTGATGGCAAACTATACAAAGGTTTCTATTCACCTAATGCCACTATTAGATTAAGTAGGTTACCTATTAATGTAGAAGTAGCAGAATCTTTTGATGTATTTAATCCTATGGATATCACAGTAGGATTAGATAGACAATTATCTGAGAACATAAATCAAAAACATGATGGTTTTATTTGTACATATACTTATGACAGAAATGATAATATTATTAACTTAGAAGAAGATACTTATAATTATATAGGTAATTATGAAGACTTAAAACCTCAATATAGTTTTTCAAATGGAGATATTGTTTCTTTTAATAATTATAAATATCTTGTTACAGTTGAAAAAGGTTTAACAAAAGAAGTTGTTATGCCAGGTAATGCTGTTTATTGGATTGACCTAGATAGTTACAATACAAAATATGCTAATGAAATAGCTGCTGGTACAGACATATTATCTACTACAAACAGTTTGTTTGAATTAGTATTAGATAAAACAACTAATACTTGGAGAAAACCTGGATATTATATTACAGATTCAATAACAGGTGTGCAATCTTGGATATCAAATGGGTATCCTGGTTTATGGAAAGAACAACTTAAATACTGGGAAGTAGGTAATGTTGTAACATATAATGATCATATATTTATATGTCATAAAAAGCATTCTAATTACCAGAATATTGAAGGTACTCTATTAACACCAGACTCTTTAGTATATGGTGCAGGGGGATATTTCAGTAGATTAATGGAGAGAGACTATCTAATATTCCAAAACCATGATAATATCGAAGCAGCTACATACAACAACAAAATGTATATCGCAACTGGTACAAGGTTTATTGTAGTAGAATTAATCTCTAATGAATTAGTAGCACATACTATTAAACCTTATTCTTGTAACACAGAAGAAATTAAAAACATTGGTTACAACTATCTATCCCCATACCCTGAACTATGTCAATCTTCTAGATATGATCAAGTAATTACTTCTATTGGTAATGTACTTGCTATAAAAAAGATTGGAGGTAGATATACACTTACACCTCAAATGAACTTTGCACAAGGTGAGACAGAAAATGATTACTGTTTTAAATGGGAAAAGAAAATAGGGACTGAGTGGTATATCTTATATGCATTTAAAGATAATTTCTACACAATAGATGGTGAAAGAATAAAGAGAGATCTCTTTACAATAGAAGTAGAAGATGCAGACAAGTATCAATATAGAGTATCATTTGCAAAATCTTTTGAACAAGATATTAAGCATTCAGATGGCTGGGATTATAATCATGGAATTTATAAAGTAGGTGATATAATTACTATTCCAATTAGTGAATACTCCACAAAAACTTATAAATGTTTAAAAGAACATAACCCTAAAACAGTTTTATGGGATAATACTGATTATGAAATGACAGATCTTTTGAAGCATGAAGATAATAATCTTTACTATAAAGACTATGCTATTAATGCTTTTGGGGAATATAAACCAGTTACTACACCACTATTTTCATGTTCAACAAGTACAAGAACAGGTCTTGCAATGTATGCAAAAATAGATGAAGATAATTATAAATTAATGTGTCATGACACAAACACTATTGTTAAAGGTGAAACATATTGGGAAGAGGTTCATACTGAAGAAGATATTGTAAGAACAAATGGTGGAATAGATACTGACTGGACAATAAATAAAATAGATGGAGCATATTTTGGACAAGGATCTTCTATACTAGCATCAGACTTCACTCCAAATGACACATTCAATATCATTCATACCTGTAAGAAAATAACTTCTGATGGTAATAAATTCTTACTCTATGATGATAAATACAACTCAGGTAGTTGGTATAAAACAATTATTGATAATCCTACTTACATTACAGATAGAGGTGGATTATCATTTAAAACAAATAAAAATGAATCTCTTATTAAAGTAGTATCGTTTAACGGTAACCTAATAGCATTTGCTAATGCAGACAATGTTGGTGGAAGTATTCACATGGTTACTGGTAATGGTGATGACTGGGATGACCAAAGTGGTTACTACTCTCCTTACAGAAGAAAAACAATCAATGCTACAGTATCTTGTAACAACGCTAACACAGTTCAAGTCTGTGAAAATATTCTAGTATTCAAATACTTTGATATGCTATATTACATTTCTGGATCTGAATTAAATAATGAAGTTGTATCTGTGTACTCTTGTAACGACAGAATAAAACATAACAATGTATTTGTTAAAATACCTTGGGATGATAATAGTTGCATTTCTGAAGTAACAGAAGATTACTATGCATTAATCTGGAAAGAAAAATATACAATCGAAGATGATGAACTCATTTTAGATAGACCTGCTCTTAAAATTAAAATGTATTATAAGTTAGGTAAACAACAAAATGAGAAGATCGTTTACCCATGGCTAAGAGATGAATCAGATTACTTTAATATAGATCACATTGTTTATATAAAAGGTAAACCTATTTATCTTTATAACAATACATTAACAACATTCCATACAGAATCTTATACAGACTTTGATAAAATCTATACCTGTAAAGTACACTTTAGAGGGGAAGATTTAAACTATCCTAAGATGTATAAGTTAATAAGTAATATTCTTGTTTACTATCACAGAAATCAACATTCTAAGATAGATTTTGACCTCGTAGTAAAGAACGAAGCAGGTCATATATTACTTGATAATTCTGTTAAAAGATTCAGCATTCAAGATCTCAGAGCATTAAAGGCTGGAGATAAAATTACTGACGGAGAAATCAGGCTTGATTCTACAATACTTGACTCAAAAGTATTTAATACAGCATATAAATTCCCTTGCTTATTATCTGATGCTACTATAATATCAGAGAATGATAAAGAGTTCTCTATATCAAGTATTACTTACAACTACATAACAACAGAAACACCTGACACAACATCATACGATTTATATTCAAATATATTAAGACCTAAGGAGGTTAAATAATTTATGGCTATAGAAAAAATTAGACATGGTTCAGAGATTGAAAGTGCTAAGCTTAATGAAATCATTGAAGCAGTTAACAAAACTTCAATGGAGCATCAATCAATTAGAGATCTTCAAGAATCTATTCAAAATACTGTCAAAGAAATTAGGAATACTCTTGCAACATATTCTGAACAAACAGGAGAACACTTAGACGCAATACCAGAAATCAAAAACTTGTATGCAGATATTCTTCTTGCCCGTGATTCAGTAGATTGGATTGATGTATCAGAAGAATTTATAGATCAAACTGCAAAGATATACTCAGATCTAGATGGTTATGAAGGCGAAGCAGAAGAGCCTGCACAAAGATTAAAAATTATTCGTGGTACTGAAGATAAAGTAAACATGAATACACCAGAAAAGAGAGATAAACAAATACTTATATCTTATAAAACTGATCAAGATGGTAAGGTAATACAAGGTATTATGTACTTTGACTACTATGATTCAAAATCTGGTACAGTTAAGAGATGTCCTGTAACATCTAACGGTTCTGTTAATATCTCAACTACTTCACCTACTTTAGATTTCCACACAGATCCTGACACTGGAGAAATATTTGTAATTGCTACTAACCCAGATAATTCTACAGCAACTTCAGATAACATTAAAGGCCTTGCTGGTGCACCTGGACGAGATGGTCCAATCGGTCCAAGAGGTGAAAAAGGTGAACAAGGAGAACAAGGACCTCAAGGAATTCAAGGACCTAAAGGACAAGATGGTGCATCTACACTGATTAGTATTTGGTTTGCAGATGACGCTGCAGGTATCTATAAAACCCAAACCTATGCTAATCAACCTTACTTAGGTATTAAAACTTATTTAAGCACAGCAACACAAGATCAGATAAATGCTACGCCTATTAAATGGATTAGAGTTATAGGAGATTCATTCTATCCTATTGTATCAACCGATAAAAATACAGGTAAAACTTATTTATCATTTACAACAGATAGAAATAAGATGAATACAGCAGATAAGATTGAGATTACTGGACCTGAAGGACCTAGAGGACCTGAAGGCAAACCTCCTACAATTTCTTTTAGAGTAGAAGGAAAAGAGGAACCAATCACACTAGAAGCAACTTCTACTGAATTTGGTTGGATATATGATGGTACAGGATTTCAAGGACCTAGAGGTATACAAGGACCTCCAGGACCTGAAGGACCTAGAGGACCACAAGGTGAAAAACCTAAAATTAATTTTACTTCAGTAGAAACAAATGATAGACAAGCCTCCATGGAAGATATAACATCTAAAGATAGTACTTATGATAAAGAATATCTTTTAAGAATACCTAAAGGCCGTGACGGTTTCTCTATAGTAAAAGCAGAGAAAAATCCTGTAGGAGAAACAATTCTTTATTGTGTAAGAGACATAGATAATTGGGATGGAAATAATGCAGATAGATATATTAACCTTGGAAATCTTAAAGGAGACAAAGGAGATAAAGGTGACACTACATCTATTAGTATTAAAGGATCATTTTCTGACCCTACTCTCCTTCCTATAGCAGGGTTAGAAATAGGGGACGCTTATATCGTTAAAGGACAATCTGTTGATGGTTCAAGTAAGGCTGATTTATATGTGTGTACAAATTTAAGTGGGGAATCTTATTTAGATTTCTATACAAATGTTGGTAACATACAAGGACCTAAAGGAGACACAGGTGAAGAAGGTAAAAAAGGTAATTCAATCATATGTCTAACTGATACCCCAGATGAGAACGACCAACTTAAATTATCCACATCAATAAAAATTAATGTAGGGGATTATTATTTATCAACTTCGACTTGTGATTTATACCAAATAACACAATCACTTAATGAAATTGAGCCAGGAAAAAATACTTATACTGTAATAAAAAAGGGTAATTTAAAAGGTAAACAAGGTGATCCAGGTGGACAAGGGCCTGATGGTAGAGGTATTGCTAGAATAGAATCTACAAAATCCGACAAAACTACAACCTATAATATAATATATACAGATGATGAAGTATTTACGTTCTCTGTTAAAGATGGTACAGATGGAAATCCAGGTGATAATGGTACTAAAATTTATCATGGAGAATCTACACCAGCTGAAGCATTAGGTTCTACTAATGATTATTATATTGATATACTTACAGGTAATTTATATAATAAATTAAAAACAGGTTGGTCAATTACAGACTTCTGTTTAAAAGGGGATAATGGTAAAGACGGTATTGGTATAGACGGAGAAAGAGGTTCATCTATTTTTACAGGTGAATACAACTCTATTGCATCCAGCACAAAAACTTTTAAGACAGATGATATTCTTATTGATACAACTACATTAAAAATGTACAGGTATTCTTCTGGAGGATTATGGGTAGATATGACATCATATACAGAGTCTGGAACATTGCAAGGACCTCCAGGTATACAAGGACCTACAGGAAAATATGTAAAAGCTACTATGAGATCCATATCAACATCTGCAATATCTTTAACAATGGAGCAAAGTGTATATTATCAATGTACCAATACAGGAATATCTGCTATCGAACTTTTACTTGGAGAAGTAGAAGAAGGTACAGTAGGAGAATTTATAATTGAATTTACAACTGGTTCAACTATACCTGCTATATTATTACCATCTGGTGTTTCTTATGCTAATGATTGGTCTTATTCAGATTTTGAGATAAACACAAAATATATTATTTATATTTTAAATAACATAGCTTTTGTATCTTATGTAGGAGGACAATCATGAGGCACTATTTAACAGAATATAAAGGGATAAAAGTATTTAATTCTAAAGGAAATTTAATAAAAAGATTAAACTCTAAATTAAGATTAAAAAAAGAATTTTCCTCAATAATAGGATTACAAGATACTGGAATTCCTGGTATAAGATTAAAAAGAGATGACCTAAAAACATATACACTGTCTGATAGTTCTTTTAATTTTAATTTACCTAATAATTCTTATTATAAAGTTACTTTACAACAACTTATAAGTGGTGATGGATTTTATGAAGAATCAACAGTTTATTGTAAATCAACTAACACTACCTTAAATATCTCGAATAGATATCTAGATGCTACAATAGCTTTAACAAGCTCATCTAGTTTAACAGTTACAGTAAGAAATTGTGGTTTATATAACATAGTAATTACAAAGATAGAACAAATCATACTCACTAATCATTCAATAGGAGAAAGATTACAAAATTCTTGTAAACTTATAGAAAAAACAAATACAATAAATTTAACTTTAAGTAACCTAGATCTCACAGATGTGTTTGGAATACAATATGTTAATAGTATGTGGTTTTTATCTTCTCAATATTCTGGAAACTGGTTTTATTATTCCACAGATGGTAAAAATTGGAATAAAACTAACATACAAAAACCTATAAATTATATCAAATACGCAAATGGTATATTTGTAGCAGGATCAAGAGGTTCAACAACCCACTGTGGCGAAGAAGAGGGGGATTCTGCATACTCTATTGGCTTATATTACTCTACAGATGGTATAACTTGGACTCAAAGTAATGTTACTTCTGGAGGTGTTTATGGTGAAATTTATTATATTAATAATTTGTGGGTAGTATCCATAGATGATTATATAAGATATTCAGAGGATGGTAAAACTTGGACAACTGCTAGAAGTACTTATGCTATGGCTGAATTAAGATATGCCAATGGTATTTTTATAAGTACTTATAGTAGGGATACATCAAATAGTTACATGCTCTATTCAACAGATGGTAAAACTTGGAATTCCACCAAACTAGGTGCTTTAGCACCAGACCAAATTATGTATGGTAATGGTATATGGATAGCTTCTCCATATAATGGTAACTCAAAATATTTCCTTCGTTCAACCGATGGTATAACTTGGAATACTTATTCTGCTCCTTATAGTAATTTAGGATATATTGCTTATGCAAATGGTATATTTGTAGGAAGTTGTAATAATACAAATATCTCTTCTGGATTATCTTACTCTACAGATGGTATAACTTGGACTCAAAGTAATATCACAACAGGCTATAACTATTACGGCTATTACCCTATATTTGCAAATGGTTTATGGGTAATAAGCCTTAATAATGGCTTATATTACTCTACAGATGGTAAGACTTGGACTCAAAATAGTAATATTACTAATTCAAAAATACATTATTCTAATGGTATTTGGATAGCTAATGGATCTAAAGGAGTATGGTACTCTACAGATGGTAAGACTTGGACTCAAATAACTACTATACCATACCATAGAGGGTATTTTGATAATGGAGTACTAATAATAGGAAGTACTGAATATACAAATACAACAGGACTTCCTGGAAAGTACGGTATATACTATGCAGAACCATTATTTATAGATTATAAGGAGGCAGAAATATGATTTCATATAAAGATAATAAACTAACAATAGACTCAGTAATAACTTCTGCTGATTCTATTATTAAACTAACAACAGATGAGCATTGTGAGTATATAGGTATGCTCACAATGTCTAACAAAGCTAATTTAATTTTAAACTTTATTAAAGAAGGTAACTTTTATAAATCAAGATTACTTATTACAGAAGAAAATATTCCATACCTTAATAACTGTACACTACATCTAGTATTAATTGATGGAGGTATGCATAAAACAACCAACACAGTTAAAGTAGAGTTTGATATACCTAAGGTAAAGAGATCTGTAAAAGTATCTGCTTCACAAGATATCAAAGATATCAAAGTATCTATTGCACAGTTGACAAGTAGACTAGAAGATGTTATTAAACATGCTCCTAGCTTTATGGTTCAATCAACTACACCAATTAATTCTGAATTTGTTAAACCAGGAATGATCCCAGTAGCAATAGATGAGACAGGTAGGTGCATCTTTCAATACCCATTCATTGATCACATTACTGAAATCAATGGACAAAAGACTGTTAACAATGCTATACTGATAACAGCAAAGGATATTCCAGTAGAACAAACAGATGTTGAGTCTGCTCTTAAAGCTCACACCTCTGCTATTAAAGAACTCCATAACTTATTGAAGACTATATCTTCTGAGTTAAAGAGTACTAAAAATAAAGTAGCAGACATTGAGAAAGCATTGCTTCAACATACTGATAGTTCTATTATTTAAAGGAGGAGATCTATATGGAAAGTGTACAATCAATCATTCAAGTAGTATTTGGTGGCAACCTTACAATTCAAAGTATTCTTGCAGTTATTATTCCTATCTATGCTGTTGCAATGTCAATAGCAGAATGGATTGCAAAGAAAAGACTTATCAAAGCAGACAAACAATTAACTTCTGCAGATAAGAAACTCGATGCACAAAGAAAAGAACTTGATGAGGTCAAGAAAGGTATGCAGTATCTAGGAGATATTATCTGTACTGCTTATTTATCTAACCCTAATGTAGATGAAGCAACCAAGAAAAAGATTGCTGTAGCTGCTACAAACCTTGAACAAGTTGCCAACATTAAACTTTCTGAAATGACATCTAAAGCTATTGATGTTGTTACAGAATATATCCCTGGCACAAATCTTCAAGAACAAAAAGAAAATATTGTAGCAGAAGTTAAAGCCTCTGAAGAATTAATTGATACAGCTGCTAATGAAGCTGAAAAGATTGTTAATAAATTGGAGGTGTAACATGTCAGATACATCTACTAAAGTAAATCTTAAACAAGTTAAAACTTATCGTTTAGTTTTACAAATATTATTCTGCTTAGTAGACTTTGTATTACCTGTAGTGTTTGTAGGAATTAAATACAAATTATTCACAAGGTTTAACGGAATCAAACTTACATTAATAGGCTTTATCTTAGCTCTATTACTTGTATTTAGATTCCGTGCTAAACTCTTGGCCTGGGTTAATAGCTGGGAATACAGTGTATTCAAACATTTAATTCTAGGATTAAATAAAATATTTATATTTATTCTTATATGGGTAGTAGCAATGTTAGCCGAAGCACAAATTGGTAGTCTTGCTTTTTGTTTAGGTTGGATTGCAGTATGTAGTGCAGTCGCTTACCTATGCATTAACCCATTCATTGAGAAGTACGACTACATTGTAAAACGAGAACTTCGTAAGAATGAAACAAAAGAAGCCTTACGAGAACTCAAAGATGAAGGAGGAATCTAATGAGCATCTTCAAAAGATTACAGTACATACTCATATATATCTGTGGTTTTGCTTTAATAGGCACAACCTCACTTATGTCTGGTGAATTAGGTTGGTCTGGTTTCAAGAGTTGGAGATTCTATATTGACACTGGACTTACCTACATGGCTATTATATGTATTATAGTAGCAACATTATTAAAAATAATTGATGACTTTAAAGAAAAAGACTCAGAATATACTAAGGCTAATTCAGAAATTAAGACATTCGCGACATCTACATATAGACCTAGTTTATTCTCAAAATACTGTGACCATACAAATAGAAAAAGAAAATTAAAACAATTTGTTCATAACATTAAAAGAAAAATATATCTTCTAGAATCAAAAGCATCAGAAGATGATATGTATATCTGGGTTAATGGAACAAAGGAAGAGAAAGAAAAGAATGAGTATTGTGTAAAAAGAATTAATCTTGAGAAACAATTAACTGATTCTTATATCAAACAAAACCTTGATACAACAAAGGTTGAGTATGATAAAATTTCTTCAGCCATTGTACTTGGTGGTTATTATTCTAAGGATGAAAACCTTTCAGCAAATGAATTCATCACCAAGCACAAAGGTTCAAAGATGGCTAGAGAGAATGCTCCTAGATTATTATTTGGATTTGCAATGACTTGCTTTGCTTCTTCTATTATTGTATCGTTTACATTCAATGCTTCTATGTTGTTATCTATATTTGTTAAGTGTATTACTCTTTTATTCCAAGCGTTCACAACTATTCGTTATGCTAATGAATGGAATCAAACTGTTACACTTAAAGATATTAGATTCAGACGAGGTATTATATCAGAATATAATATCTGGTTAACACAAGAATTCAAGAAACAACAAGAACAAAAACAAGAAAACAAAAAAGATTCAAGATCTATTGTTAATAGTCTTGAAGCAGAAGAGTTTCCTATACAGGACAACCCTGAAGTAAAACAATTAGTGGATCAAATTACACAGGATAATATCCAGGAGGTATAATATGTCTAATAAAACAGATGCTCTACACAAAGGTTTACAACAAATGTTAAACTACTTGCCTATGATTTATAATCAACAAGCAAGTGCAAACACTGGGGAAATCATTATTAAATATCCATATAGTTCAATCCCAAATAATGCTTTATTGTTTGTACTACCTTTATATAATTCAACAGAAGACAATGAGAATATACCTAACAAACTAACAATTAAGTTTGCTCAGGTATCACAAGATGGTACTACTGTTGGTTATTCAAAAGGTAAACAATATAATATCTTAGTAGAAGATACTAATGGTACAAAACGAAGAGCATCTAAAGGAGATATAGTCGCTAATAGACTATGCATGTTTAGATTCATATCTAATAATGCCAATGATGTTATTCTATGTAACAATCCTATATATAATAATTTAAAGTGCTCAACACTTTGCATTACTAACAGCACAAAATTTTATGAAATTCCAAAATTTGTAACCAGTATAGATGGAGTTGAAGAAGAAATAGACCTTGCTCTTAAATCAGAGATACAAGAATTAAGAGCTAAAGTAGACGCTTTAGAAAAGAAATTTAGAGTAGGTACAAAAAGTGCTGAAGAGTTCTTTGAAGAGAACCCTAATGAACCGAAAGGTACAATCTATCTACAAGTGGAGGAATAAAATATGTTAATAAAAAACACGGATCATTCTTATTGTAAAATTAAAGAGACAAAAGTTTCTGGACTTAAAGCTTATGTAACATTAGTTATATATTCTTCTGCACCACAAACCTCTCAAGATATAATGGGAAACATTAACCGTGTTTTTTCTTTTTATTTGAGAGATTTAAACTCAAGAGAGTTACAAAGATTATCACACAATAATTATTGGATTGACAGAAATAATAACTATAATAATGATAGTTCTAATATTGATATTAATATGTATAAAGAAATCATTTTAGAAGTAGATATTACAAATAACAATCAATCTGATATGCAAGATAACAGATGGATTAGAAGATGTAATATTGTAATGTTAGACCATACAACATCTTCTGAAGAAGTGTGGGTAAGTGAAAATCTTGAATTAATATCAAATGA
>JAEIGA010013338.1_pt1 | contig 12508 bp, 10 predicted proteins | sample 9270691 | NCBI WGS metagenome assembly JAEIGA01 (sample SAMN17057246, study PRJNA624740) | gut metagenome | biome: biome; isolation source: fecal sample | host: Bos grunniens | place: China: Xizang | collected 2019
AAGGATGGTCAGAATGGTACAAATGGAACCAATGGTGTAGATGGCCAGACTCCACTGATCGGTGTCGCAAAGGATACAGATGGCATCTACTACTGGACAGTCAACGGCGCATGGCTTCTTGATGAAAATGGCCTGAAGGTTAAGGCAGTCGGCATTGATGGCCAGAACGGTTCAAATGGTTCTAACGGAAATGACGGTGCTCCAGGACAGAATGGTACAGATGGTCAGGATGGTATAACTCCGAAGTTGAAGATCGAGAATGGCAAGTGGTACGTGTCATATGACAATGGCGTAAGCTGGATAGAGGTAGGCCAAGCTACCGGAGATCAAGGTCCGCAAGGCGAAACCGGTGCAACAGGACCTCAAGGCCCAGCAGGCTCAAATGGTCAGAATGGTGACTCATTCTTCCAGTCTGTAACTCAGGATGACGAGAATGTCTATCTTGTGCTTGCTGATGGTACTAAGATTACCGTGACAAAGATACCGCCAGTTGCTGCGACGCTCACTCTTGGTAAGGTTACCGGCTTTACGGCTACATTTAATGGTGTTGTGAACAAGACAAGTCGTGACCTTAAAGTTACCGTGTATTACAGCATAACAGACAATATTACAGTATATAAGAACAAAGGTAAAGTATCTGTTACAGAGTTCAATGGTGATACATTTACCCTTAAACTCACAGAACTCGCAGCTGAAACAACATACTACTATTTTACGGAAGTTGTATGCAATGGTAATGTAACATTCACCGATGTGGATTCATTCCGCACAGGTAAGGCCGACTCATATGTCGACTGGGGCGAGGGCGAAAATGTAGGCGGTGAAATATAATTGTCATCCTGAGCTTGCTTGTCACTCTGAACTCATTTGTCATCCTGAGCGAAGCGAAGGATCTTTAATCGAAGAATATAAAATAATTAAATATGAAACGACTAATTCAATTCATGGCAATTGCATCCCTGGTTTCAATACAGGGCTGTAGCTTCGAGGAAATGAAGGTGGAGCCGGATATTCCTCAGTCTGACACTTATAAAGTGCAGATTTGTAATGATATCTATCAGCAGCTGGCAACAAAGGTGACCACTGATGGATTCTGCACAGGTGACGAAGTAGGAGTGTATCTTGTTAACTATGATGGAGCGACTCCTGGCACACTCAAACTGGAAGACAATCAGGCCGATAATGTAAAATTCAAATATAACGAGAATGGCGAATGGGTGTCTGACTATGATGTTTACTACAAGGACAACGAGACCAATGTTGACTTCTATGGCTATTACCCATACGCTGAGCCGACATCGATAGAGGCATATCCATTCGAGGTTGCTCGTGACCAGTCAAAGGGTGCAGAGCATGGTCAGATGGCTGCTTATGAAGCATCTGACTTCCTTTGGGCCAATACCAAGAACGTCACTCCGACAGCATCAAAGGTCATTCTGACCTTCCGCCATCAGATGTCTTCTGCGCGCGTGCGCTTCTCGCAGGGAACAGGTTGGACCGATGCTGCCGAGTATGCTGCTGTTACAAAGGAAGTCCTTATCACAAATACAGTCAGGAAATCGACAATCAATCTGGCTACAGGTGTTGTGACCCCGGAAGGCGAAGCACCGCTTACCGGTATTGTTCCGATGAAGAACTATGATGAGTTCAGAGCTATTGTCGTTCCTCAGACCGTAGCAGCAGGCCAGACACTCCTCACTTTGACCATCGACGGACGTCCTCGTCATTATGTCAGAGATGTGGACACAGAATACGTTCCAGGTAAGATCACAACTTATGACCTCAGCATCAGCAAGAAGGCGAATACCGGAGAGTATGAAGTGGAACTTACAGGAGTGAATATCACAGCTTGGGAGGCAGACAATGTCTCTCATGGTGAGGATGCAAGAGAGTATGTTGTAGTGAATAATGCGATTCCTGGAGACCTCGAAAAAACTATCGTTGATCGCCTTGAGATGGATCCCACTAAAATCAAGAACCTTAAGATTCTTGGTGAAATCAATACTATAGACTATACCTTCATGCGCGATAAGATGAGTGGTCTTCAGAGACTTAATCTTAAGGAGGTTGAGAGTGTTGTGAATGGGGTATATGCTATACCGTCAAGTGCGTTTAATGGAAAATCGGCTTTGATAAAGTGTGTCTTGCCTGATAAGCTGGAGAGAATTGAGAGCGATGCTTTCAAAAATACATCTCTTACAGGAGCAGTTTTGCTTCCTGAGGGTTTGAAGTATGTCGCTGGATTTGGTTATACAAAAATCACGAGTGTCAAGTTCCCAAGTACCTTGGAGGAAATTGGTAGCAGTGCGTTTGGCTCTTGCAAGAGTCTCATGACTGAAATTTATCTACCGGAATCAGTTAGAGTGATAGGGTCTTCTGCTTTTTCCGGTTCTGCAATCAAAGGAAATCTGACATTGCCTCATAATCTCGAGTCCATTGGAGCTGGTGCATTCAGCTCTTGCACAGGTTTGACTGGCTCTTTGGTTATTCCAGACAAGGTGGAGGTTATTTTATCTGAGGTATTTAAATCGTGTGGATTTAAAGGCACTCTTACCCTTCCAAAGGGCTTGACAGAAATCGGTTCTTATGCTTTCTCTGGTACAAAATTCAAAGGGGAATTAAATCTTCCTGAAAGTGTTGCAATAATAGGAAGTTATGCGTTTCAAAATACATTATTCAACGGAACTTTGATACTTCCATCTGAATTGATCTCTTTGGGTACAAGTGCTTTCTCTGGCTGTTGGCGTCTTAGCGGGGTCGTAGAAGTACCAGAAAATATCATTTCTATACCATCGACTGTCTTTTATGGTTGTACCGGTCTTGAAGGAGTGAAACTTCACAAAGATGTTGAGGTGATTGAGTCTCAGGCATTTTATAATTGCTCGGGCATTTACTCGGTTGTCTGTGAAGCAAAGAATCCTCCTACAATCAATGCAAACAGTTTCAATGGAGTGGCAAAAGATAACTTTACCCTTGAAGTTCCTGAGGCGTCGGTAAATCTTTATAAGAATGCAAGTAATTGGAGAGAATTCAAGCGTATAGCTGCTCATAGGGAATTCTCTATCAGCAGAAATCTTTTCCGTACTCTTAACGCTGAATGCTCAAAGACCTTCACCCTTCGCGCGCCGTCAGGGGAGAATTGGTCTATTGAAAGCATGCCAGATTGGGTGACTGTCTCTCCTGCATCCGGTACGGGCAAGGTTGATGTTACAGTAACAACTGATGCGCTTGCCAAAGGAAGCGCAAACAGGAACGGGGAGATTGTATTCCTTCTTGATGGTAAGGACTATCGCACCCGTATGACAGTCGAGCAGTATAACTACCAGTACGGCGACGGCGACATGATTACTCTTCAGGCGGCATCTAAGGGAGCAGGTGTCAACATTGTTCTCATGGGCGACTGCTTTGATGCGAAGGATATCAGCGAGGGTAAGTACTTGAAGGCAATGCAGGATGCGTATAGCTATTTCTTTGATATTGAACCATATTTGACATATAAGGACTACTTCAATGTGTACGGAGTGTTCGGTATCTCGGCAGACAGCGGAATGGGAACTGTGAACACTATCCGTGAGGCCCGTTTCGGCAGCCAGTATACTCTCAATGAAGGCGTGGCTCCAAACTTTGAAACAGCATTTGCGGCAGCATGCCTTGCTCCGATCAACGATGATGTTGCACATACATTGATTGTCATGATCGAGAACAGTGCAGAATATAGCGGTCTGTGTTATATGTGGGGCGATGGCTCAGCTGTGGCAGTCGTTCCTATGAGTACCGACCCTGCTCCATATGACTTCAGAGGTCTTGTTCATCACGAGGCTGGCGGACACGGATTCGGTAAGCTTGCAGATGAGTATATCTACCATAATGCATTTATTCAGTCACCTTGTTGTGCTTGCTGTGAGCATGCAGATGATGTTAAGGCGTATCAGTCGTATGGCTTCTACAGCAATATTTCTCTTATAGGCGACATGCGCTCTGTTCCTTGGGCTCATATGATCTATGATCCTCAGTACTCAAACACTGTGGATGTTTATGAAGGAGCCTTATTCCACTCTCGTGGAGTGTTCAGAAGCGAGCCTACAAGCTGCATGCATAATAATATACCTTATTATAATGCCATTTCACGAGAGGCGATGGTCAAGAGGATAAAGCAATATGCTGGCGAAACCTACTCATTCGAGGAGTTCAAGGCAAACGATAAGGAGGCTCTTCCTTCAGTAGTTACCAAGAGCGGCTCCCTCTGGATAGGTGATAACTCTACCGCATCCTCTCCATTTGATCAGCACCCTCCTAAGTTCATGGGAGAGAAGCCATCCTTCAAGAAATCAGCGTTTTAAAGAAAAATATTATGAAACAAATATATAAACCACTTCTCCTTTTAGGCCTAGCACTCACAGCCTGCCAAGAAGGAAATATAACACCAGACATCGCTATCAGCGACGAAATGTCATTCAATGTCCTAGCTCCCGGAGCAGTTACAAAGGTAACAGGCAACGCATTCGATGCTCTCGATCAGATCGGACTTTATGTAACAGATTATGTTGATGCAACCACTCCGATGCCTCTCCAGATTTCTGGAAACCGTGCAAATAACCTTGCTGTAACATTTGATGGTGCTGCATGGACTCCGTCGCAGACCATATATTGGGGTGCAGGCAAGTCAGATGTTTATGCGTATTATCCATATATTGAGCAGGTGCAGGATGTTCAGTCGCAGTACTTTGCTGTAGCTGAGGATCAGACAGGAGATGGATATGAGGCCTCAGACCTTCTTTGGGCAAAAACTGAGGGTGTGAAGCAGACTGATGGTGCTGTAAACCTGCAGATGAGTCACCTTATGAGTAAGCTCACAGTGAAGATTGTTGCAGGTGAGGATTATGTGGGCTCGCTTCCTGATGATGCTTCTGTTCTTCTTCATAGCACTGTTACAGGTGCTCGTGTTGATCTTTCAAAGGGTTCTGTCTCAAAGGATCCTTATAGCGGTGCAAAGTCTGTCAAGATGAAGAAACTTGGCCTAAGAACCTACGAAGGAGTGCAGGCAGTTGTTTATGAAGCGATAGTAGTTCCGCAGATGCTTGAGAGCTCAGTTCCTCTTCTTGAGATCAACTCAAAGAGCGTCTCATATCTTCTTGAGGATCCGTTTAACTTCCGTCCTGGAGTAGCTTATACCTATACAGCAACTTTGAACACGTCCACAACATCCATCAAGGTGGATATTGGATGCGAGCTTGAGGACTGGAACGGCACAGGTGGTGGCTCTAGTGAAGGTGGAGAATCAGGCGAAGGTGGCTCAGAAGGTGATGATGCAGTTTATACAGATCTTTCTGCTGCCGGAACAGCAAACTGCTATCTTATTCAAGGCGCAGGTAACTATAAGTTCAGATCAGTGATTGGAAACTCTGATGCTACGGTCGGTAATGTCAAGAGTGTTGAGGTACTCTGGGAGTCATTTGGAACCGATGAAATGCCGAATGTAGGCGACCTTATCGTATCAGTAGACTATAAAGATGGCTACATTCGTTTCAAAACCCCAGAGAACTTCCGCGATGGTAATGCCGTAATCGCTGCCAAAAACTCAAAAGGAACAATCCTCTGGTCTTGGCATATCTGGTGTGCTGAAGAAGGCTGGCAAGAACAGGTTTACTATAATGATGCCGGCACCATGATGGACCGCAACCTTGGAGCAACCTCAGCAACTCCTGGCGATGTCGGTGCCCTTGGACTTATATATCAGTGGGGCCGTAAGGACCCGTTTGTCGGTTCATACTCAGCGTATTCCTCTATTCTTTCCAAGGCTACAAGTATGTGGGAAGTGTCTTCTCAAAAAGTAGATGTAAGAGTGGCAGATAAAAATCCAATGGCATTTTATTCTAATTTACAGCTAGATCTAACAGGTGTTGAATGGAAAGTTGAAAAGACGCTAAGAGACCCATGTCCATATGGATGGCGTGTACCATATGGAGGGAATAATGGCGTCTGGGCAAAAGCAATTGTTGGACATGAGGACTTTGATTATCATGACATAAATATGACCGAAGGAGCAAATTTGTCAAACATTTTTGGTGAGGATCCTATGATATATTATCCATTTGTAAAGGTTTTTGCCGGTAGTAACTTTTCGACTACTATAGAAGCTTGTTCTTGGTCGTCTTATAAATCATCTGCTGCGGCGTCGGCCATTCATTACTGCTTCAGATATCTAAAAAGCGGTATAATGTGTATTTCAGAAGACAGTTCCACTCCAACTTTGATGAATGCCAACAGAGGTTGTCCAGTTCGTTGTTATAAAGAGTGTAATCACTAACTTTTAAAATAAAACTTATGAAGAATCTTGTTGATTTTTATTTGGCGCATCAAAATTATGCTGCTCAAAGGCAATGGGTAAATTGGCCCTTTCATAATGTTTATAATTATTATACGGCGCAGAATGGTGGCGTCAAAAATGTTGTTAAATGGAGAACTCTTATAAATTCTAATATCTCAGTCATTTGCGCTCAAGCGAGTTTTGATGATTTGATCAAGTTACTTAGTGAGTGGGCTAATTCTGTACCAGGAATAGGTGCTCTGCATGTATATGATACAGCTACATGTTTCATGGTGCCCCAATCTGTTCATTTGACCTGTGGAGCGAGAGAGGCTGCAGTGGCAATTGGCACGATTAAGATTAAGAATGGATGTGCTGCTTATTCTGATTTTGTTGCTTTCAATAGTGAACTAGGTCGTCTTAGTTCTCTACAGTTGGAAGATTTTCTGTGCATTAATAAGCAGGTGTTTAAGAAGCTTATTACTCCAGCTGAGCAGCTTGCAATTCATCAGAGAAATCTCGCACGACATTCTAAAACTTCAATCTGCAATAAGATTCCTAGTCCCAAGCGAGGAGTGTGTCGTTAGAAATTAAGTGCACGTGAAAGTCAGATATTGACTCACGTGCACTTAGTGTTTTAGATTATGTCTGTCATGCTTGTGCAGCCACGTGGCTGCTCCGATGCTTTTACATATGTGCCTTCTGCTGAGCCGCGCTAATCTGCATATTGAGTTTGGGAAGGATCCCATTCTTGATTGCGGAGTGGGATGTGCATTTATTTATGACAGAGTATAGAAAGGTCATAGACGTGAAAGACTACCATAGGATGCCTCTCTTGGTTCGTTGAGGAGTTTATTTGCGCTAGCTTCGATTTCACTGATGATTGTCAGCATTTCGGATGGGGTGACTATGAATGGCTTCTTGGGGAAGTGCTTGATGTTGCCTGTTACGAGGAATGAGTCTTCCTTGCTCAAGGCGACTTCGTAGAAAACCAGGTCTTTGGAATCTGGTAAGATCTCGCCGCTATTAAGTCTTTCTGAGTGAATGCCTTTAGCTACAATGGTTTCTAAAGTTGTCTTGATGCGATTTTCCGAGAAGTTGAATTTACCCCGTCTTAATACTGTGTTGTACTCATCGAGTATTTCGTCGTTGTATATCGGTGTGATGGCGTCAATGAATATGCTTTCCAATACCAGGACGGTAGCGGAATCGCTATGTTTTGATATCAATGCAGACACAATTACATTGGTGTCAATTACAGCAAAAATCTTCATGTTATTCACCTCTTCTTGCAGCCCTGATCTCTTCATTGATTTCCTCTAGTGTCATGTCTGTCAGGCCATTCCTTCTGGCTTCAGCTCTGAGGGCGTAAAATGCAAGACGGCCTTTTGCTGCTACTTCGTCTATCTGCTCTGTTCTAACTTCGAAAGGGATCCTGCGCTCGCGCACGACGGCCTTCATGAATACGGTCAGTGCTGCTGTTGAGGTTAGTCCAAACTCGTCACAGAGTTGGTCAAAATTCTTTTTTAATGAGTCGTCGACTCTGAATGTCATAGATGTCTGTGCCATATTACAACTGTTTTATAATTGCAAATATAATACAATGTAATGATAATGCAAATACAATGCATAAGTTCTATGAGAATTGGATTATGCTTGATTTTCAATAGAGATATGCCTGAAAAACTAAGGAATGCACTTCCGCCAGTGGATGAACTCAAGAAACTCCTCTAGGAGGATGGAATCAAATTTTAACGTTCTTGGGGTGAGAAGAGGCGGGATTTCGGAAAAATTCTATATCTTTGTGTGATATGGCGGTAGAAAAGATATGGAAATTGCGCGAAGGCGTTGACAGTGAGATTGTCAGACAGTTGTCTTCTGAACTTGGAGTGGATCCCGTGCTTGCGGAACTTCTGGTTCAGAGGGGAGTGAGTACGTTCGAGCAGGCGCGTTCTTTCTTCCGCCCGAGTCTTGACGATCTCCATGATCCGTTCCTGATGACAGACATGGAAAGAGCTGTCGAGAGAGTGCACAAAGCTGTCGTTTCAGGGGAGAAGATTCTCGTTTATGGAGACTACGATGTGGACGGCACAACCGCTGTTTCTCTTGTCTATTCGTTCCTCCGCAAACTGACCCGATCTGTAGATTTCTATATTCCCGAGCGTTATGACGAGGGATATGGAGTGTCGTATAAAGGTATTGATTGGGCTTCTGAGAACGGATTCAAACTGATCATTACTTTGGACTGTGGCATCAAGGCCAATGAAAAGGTCGAATATGCGCGTGAGAAAGGTATTGATGTGATTATCTGCGATCACCATCTTCCTGAAAATGAGCTTCCTAAGGCTGTGGCAGTGCTGGATCCCAAAAGAGAAGACTGTTTCTATCCGTTCGATGATCTTTCAGGTTGTGGAGTCGGATTCAAGCTCGTACAGGCATATGCCCAGAGATATGGTATCCCATTCGAGACCCTCATTCCACTTCTTGACCTTATTGTGGTCAGCATTGCCTCGGATCTCGTTTCTGTGGTCGATGAAAACCGCATTCTTGCCCACTATGGTCTGAAGCAGCTTAACAGCAATCCTCGAGAGGGTCTGCTGGCTATGATCCAACTCTCGGGACTTGAACCAGGACATCTTACAATTGATGACATTGTATTTAAGATCGGCCCACGTATCAATGCTGCCGGTCGTATGGAGTCAGGTCGCATTGCAGTGGAACTTCTCACAGCATCCAATGCCCGTGAGGCAATCCGCATAGGTACAGAGATCAACGAACATAACAACGAAAGAAAGAATATTGACCGTCGCATCACTCAGGAGGCTCTTGAGATGGTTGAGTCAGGAAATTGTCTTTCATGCGGCAAGGCTACAATTGTGTACAATCCTCATTGGCACAAGGGAGTAGTCGGAATTGTTGCATCACGTCTTGTGGAGGCGTTCTATAAGCCGACAATTGTCTTCACTCAGTCTCAGGGAGGTCTGGTGACCGGTTCTGCGCGAAGCGTGAACGGTTTTGATCTTTATGATGCTATCGAGAGTTGTGCTGATCTGCTTGAAAACTTCGGAGGTCATCTGTATGCTGCCGGTCTCACTCTCAGGGAGGAGAATCTTGCAGAATTCTGCGAAAGAATCGAGAAACATATTTCCGGAAAGATCATTCCTGAGATGCAGACACCCGTAGTGGAGATTGACACTATGCTCAACTTCTCTCAGATCACTCCTAAGTTCCTGCGCATCCTCAAGCAGTTCCAGCCGTTTGGGCCGGGCAACAGTGCACCTGTGTTCCGTACTGATAACGTATATGACAATGGAATGGGACGTAAGGTGGGTGCAGAGGGCGGCCACTTGAAGCTCGAGCTCATCCAGGAATCGCATCCGTACCATCATATTTCAGCCATTGCGTTCAATATGGCAGACTATTTCGATCATATCAAGCTGGGCAATCCGATAGATGTATGCTATTCTATCGTCGAGAATTTCTATCGCGGCAATTCCAGCACCCAGCTCCGTGTCAAGGATCTGCGTGAGCGCGACGAGTTGGTTTAATCAAGGTGATTCGGACTCTGATGGTTAAAACAGTCCGTAGATTAAATTCCAGATTACAAAACGGGCAAATTTGCCGACAAGGAGAAGGACTATGGTCCAGAACGGACGGGTCTTGTAGAATCCGAGTGCTATGGCAATTACATCACCGATGAACGGGATCCAAGCAGTAAGTGCAAGCCAGACACCCCATTTGTCTATACGCTCTTTCTGTTTGGCAAGTGTCTCCGGTTTTACCTTGAACCATTTTTCAATCCATTCCCATTTACCGATCCATCCGATCCAGTATGTGAGTACGCTGCCGAGCCAGTTGCCCAACGTACCGACCAGAAGGCAGCCCGTAGGCTCTCCTGTGGCAGCAAGCACAGCAAGATAAAGTGCGTCCGAGCTGAATGGGAATATGGTGGCAGCCAGAAATGTTCCTATGAAAAGTCCCAGCAGGCCGAGTCCTTCAAGCCACTCCATGTCTTTTCTATGATCTTTTGTTTTTGAAGAAGTCGCTGACGATTCCGCCGCATTCTTCTGCCAATACTCCGGCAATAATCTTGGTCTTCGGATGCATAAGCGAAGGAGAGAATGTTGAAAAGCCACGCTTAGGGTCCGCTGCTCCGTACACCACTTCGCCGATCTGTGACCATGCAAGTGCACCTGCGCACATCGGACATGGCTCGACTGTGACGTATAGTGTGCAGTCGTTGAGGTATTTGCCCCCAAGCGCTTCAGTTGCGGCAGTGATGGCAATCATCTCTGCGTGAGCCGTAGGGTCATTCAGCTTTTCGGTCATATTATGACCTTTCCCCACAATCCGTCCCCTGCAGACGATGACGGCGCCGATGGGAACCTCGTCCTCCGAAGCTGCAAACGAGGCCTCACGTAAGGCCTCGCGCATATATTTTTCGTGTGTGTCCATATTAGTTCTTGAAACTATGGATAGGAGCCGGGATGCGTCCCTGGCGTGAAATGAAAGCCTCACAGCTGTACTGATTGACCGGCATTACAGGAGCATATCCAAGCAGGCCTCCGAATTCTACGGTGTCTCCTACGTCCTTGCCTTCTACAGGGATGATGCGCACTGCTGTAGTCTTCTGGTTGATCATTCCGATGGCCGCTTCGTCAGCTATGATTCCCGATAGAGTGCTTGCAGTAGTGCTGCCAGGGATGGCAATCATGTCGAGTCCTACAGAGCAGACACAGGTCATGGCTTCAAGCTTTTCAATGGTGAGTGCACCGCATTCGGCTGCGTCGATCATTCCTTGGTCTTCGCTGACCGGGATGAATGCTCCACTGAGGCCTCCAACATATGAAGATGCCATGACTCCACCCTTCTTTACCTGGTCGTTAAGCATGGCGAGAGCTGCGGTCGTTCCCGGTGCACCGGCTTTTTCAAGTCCGATTTCACAAAGTATGTCAGCCACGCTGTCTCCGATTGCCGGAGTAGGGGCGAGAGAAAGGTCGATGATGCCGAACGGAATACCGAGCCTTCTTGATGCTTCCTGTGCTACCAGCTGTCCGACACGAGTGATCTTGAACGCAGTCTTCTTGATGGTCTCACATAGAACCTCGAAACTCTCTCCGCGTACTTTTTCCAAAGCGCATTTCACTACTCCCGGACCGCTGACTCCTACGTTGATGATGGCGTCTGCCTCTGTCACTCCATGGAATGCTCCAGCCATGAACGGATTGTCATCTGGTGCATTGCAGAGCACAACGAGTTTAGCGCAGCCTAACGAGTCTCTGTCTGCCGTCATTCGTGCGGTTTCCTTTATTGTTTCACCCATGAGACGCACAGCATCCATGTTGATACCTGTCTTTGTGGATCCGATGTTTACGCTGCTGCATATCCTGTTTGTGCATGCCAGAGCCTCGGGAATAGATGCGATCAAAAGCCTGTCGCTTTCGGTAAGGCCTTTTGAAACCACAGCAGAGTAGCCGCCGAGGAAGTTTACTCCAACCTTTTCCGCTACAGCATCGAGAGTCTTCGCAATCTGTACATAATCAGCAGGTGTCTTGCAGCAAGATGCGCCCACCAGTGCTATAGGAGTGATTGAAATTCTCTTATTGACAATCGGAATGCCGTATTCCTTGGATATGTCCTCGCCGGTCTTCACCAGATTGCCGGCTATCCTCAGAATCTTTTCGGTGATTCTTTCGCATGTTTCCTCTACTGTGCTGCAGGCGCAGTCCAACAGGCTTATGCCTATTGTGATGGTTCGCACGTCAAGATTGTCGTGCTCTATCATGTTGTTGGTCTCGATGACCTCGTGGATGTTTATCATGGCTGTTTAGATTCGGTGCATCTTGTCGAAAATCTCTTCCTTCTGACATTTGATCTGTACGCCGGTGCTTTCGCCGAGCTTTGTGATCTCGTCTGTCATTGTGGCGTAGTCTACTGTCATCTTTGAAGTGTCGATGATCATCATCATGTTGAAGAATCCCTGGATGATGGTCTGTGAGATGTCGAGAATGTTGATCTGGTGGTCAGCCATGTATGTGCAGACCTTGGCAATGATGCCCACTGTGTCCTTTCCGACAACGGTTATGATAGTTCTGTTCATAGTCTGTGATGTTTTGCGTCACAAAAATACGCATATAGTTTATATAAAACAAAAAGAGCAGCTTTTGAAGCTACTCTCTTGTATTTTTACCATCTGTCCTC
>JAEIGA010013339.1_pt1 | contig 12507 bp, 4 predicted proteins | sample 9270691 | NCBI WGS metagenome assembly JAEIGA01 (sample SAMN17057246, study PRJNA624740) | gut metagenome | biome: biome; isolation source: fecal sample | host: Bos grunniens | place: China: Xizang | collected 2019
AACGAGCTGTCAATTTATCTGCAGGGAACGCTGAAGTTCGTCGAAAGCATCGAACTGAGTGCTTCCGCTGGATTGGAAATTCTCTCTACAGTCACAGGCATTGAGGAAATGGATTTCTCAAAGCTGTCGATAAAGTATAAGGGCATTAATTTCAAGGATGCTTCCTTTAATGCTTCCTTCGGTGGCATGAAGCTTGGCGGTTCTCTGGCCGTTAGCAATGATGTGGAATACGGCAAGGGCTTCAGCGGACAACTTATGTTAAGTCTGCCAGGCGATTTATTCTCTCTTGATGCCAAGGGCGGATATTATGAGAAGCCAGAATTTACATGGGGATATTTTGATCTGACTCTTTCTGGACAAGGATTACGTTTTGACCCTATTGTATTAAGCGGTGTTCATGGCGGATTCTATTTCAACTGTATTAAAAAGACTTCTATCAAAGAAACAGAAGAATTTACAGTTACTCCTCAGAATGGCGTGATTGGCGTTATTTTAGGTATGACCCTTTCGACAAGTGCCGGTGAGGATGCTCTGAAGGGAACATTCGAAATGACTGTCGCCTATGATTCTGAGAATGACCGTCTGACAACATTCATGTTTACAGGAGAATTAAAGGCTGTAGGCGGATTGGTGGATGCCAAGGCAACTATTCTCTACGAGCACACAGACATGGATCAATACTTTGCTCTGAACATTACAGCAGAAGCCGGCATGTCTGGTGAGAAAGCGCTTGAGAGCGTTTTAGGCAAGGACATGCAAGGTTTTGCCGACAAATTAAGCGAGCTCAACGATCAGTTCGAGGGAGCAGTGGCAGGAGTCACCGCAGGATTGAGCGATCTTTCTGACCAGTCTGAGGAAAATGCAGATGCAGAAGACAGAGCACGCGCGGAAGAGGTAGCTCAGAAGGCGCAAGGTGAAAACGTGTCAGCAACTGTGGGACATACAGAAATCACTGTCGACCTGCGCATCACAATGATGAAGGAAGGCAAGAAACTTGATAAGGTAAAATGGCATCTCTATGTCGGTGAGCCGTCAGAGGACAAACGATGCAAATTCACATATATCGATTTCAAGTCGCCTATCGTATCTGTAAATATCGGTGCAAACGCATACCTCTGCTTGGGTAACGAACTGCCTAATGACGGCGAACTGCCACCTATACCGACAAAGATTCAGGAATTCCTTGACGGTTCTACAAAGGGAGCCGGTGTGACGAGTGACGACATGAACAAAGCAACTCGTGCACGCACTCGTGCTCTGGAGAACTTCAAAGCAGACGTAAGCGGCGGCATCATGATTGGTGCTTCAGCATGGGGATTCATTGATGTAGACCTTGGATTGTTCTATGGTTCACTGGAAGCGATAGCAGGCTTCGATCTCTCGCTGCGTCACATGACCAATATGTCATGTATGAACCTGGGCAAGGATCCTGGTTATCATGGCTGGTATGGCGAAGGTCAGATTTATGCTTACCTGGCTGCTGTGCTTGGTCTGAAACTCGATCTTGGATTCTGGGAGGGCAAATTGCCTATCCTTGATGCAGGTATTGGTGGTGTGCTCCGTATGGGCGGAATCAATCCTAACTACTTCACTGGTGCTGCTCGTGTGAAACTGAAGGCCTTCGGCGGCTTGGTAGACGTCAATCGCAAGTTCGAATTCGAGTGTGGCGACGTATGTGATTTGTTTATGGGCAATGCACTTGATAACTTTGAACTCTTTGGTGAGTTTACATTAGGTGACACAATCAAGAGCAATGGCTGGAATACAAGACAGGCTATCAATCCACGTCTTGACTACCGCCCTACTATTGAGACTTTAGCTCCGATAGATGAGCACTTCCGTGTATTAGACCAGACTGAGCTTAACAGCATGGCACGCGACTGGGACGGCGACATGTCACAATTAGAGTCACAGGCAAGCCGTACATTTATTTTCCATCTCGAGCCATTGATGACATTGTATGAATATGATTCTGACGACGACAAGACTCCGAAGAAATATAATCTGGGCATTTATAAGCCAGAATCATTCCGTACGCGTCATGCTCTGAACATGATAGGAAAGCTGAGTGCTAACAAGTTCTACAGACTGGATATCTCAGGCAATGCAAAAGAGATATACGAAGGTGTAGAGGATCATCCTCAGACATACAATAAGGAGACGTATGAGTATGAACCAGTACCATGGGTTCAGACTCGCAGCTATTATTTCTGCACAGGCGATGCTCCTGTCCTTAATCAGGATAGTATCGACCTGCAGAAGTATGTGGCATTAGCTTACCCTTCAAGCTATAATGAGCTGACAACACCTGAGGGTATGGTTGATACAGCATACGTGAGCGATGTGGCTTCTCCAATCATCTCACTCAAAGAAGACATAAGCAACAATTGTTTTACTACAGGTGATCTGTATTGGATTCTATGCGACCAAGATGGAACTGAAATAGAGAGAGTGAAGAACAAATGGATTACGCAGGAGAATGTTTGCGTAATGACCCCAGAAACAAACTTCAAGAATGTTGAGAAAAACAGAACATACACTCTTAAGCTCTCTGTTATTGAGATTACATATGATACGGTGAGAGTAGCAAAGAATCCAAGTTCTTCTTCATCTGGAGGTTTGTATGTTCCGCCTAGCACAAGTTTGAATCCTTCACAGAATAAGCCTATTATTCCTGCTCCTATGGATGAGATGGCATATATGTTGGCTGATTCTCCTATAGAATATGAGATGAATGGTTCTGCATTGGCTGGCAGCAGTCCGCAAATTAGAATAAAGAAAGTTGCGGCTGATAGTGTTGCTATAGCATTAAATAATGTGGAGACAAAAGTCACAAAGGCCAGCTTCGACGATTTGAAAAATGCTGGAGCTATTGTTACATTATCCAATGGCAAACACACCCTGACCACTGCAAAGTTTAATGCAGCAACATCAAAACTTTCTGCGACGACAGTGGCAGAAATTAGAGCTGCATTGGAAAAGCAGGGAACATCGTCAACCGGAACACGAACAATAAGTGGAACAACATCGTCAACCGGAACCGGAACATCAACGGGAACTGGAACACGAACAATAAGTGGAACAACATCGTCAAGCGGAACCGGAACATCAACGGGAACCGGAACACGAACAATAAGCGGAACGACATCGTCAACCGGAACCGGAACGTCATCATCTACAACGTTGCCGATAAAAGGCTCTAACTCTACAGAAACAACTGAAGAGGAAGAGGAAAAGAGTGTCCCATCATTTACGTTGCCAACAAAAACTGGCTCTTCTACTTCTACAGAACAAGCAGAAAATGGAGGTGGCGGTAAGACGCTTGCTACAGGAACATTGGTTTCTAATGTTAGGAACGAAATGGACAATGAAACAGAGACGTCTGACGGAATCTTGTCAAAGAAGCAAGGAACCACATCAGACAGCACAACCTCTAATTCTGATGCAAAATTTGAGAGGGAGAATTCTGGCTCAGGCACTAAATTAGAAGGTGTAACTGTAGACTCTTCTTCATCATCATCTAAATTTGAGAGGGAGACCTCAAACTCAGGAACCACATTAGATGCTGTTGTCACAGAAGAAGAAGTCAGAATCGTTCGTAGCGAACGACGTGTGCTCATGAACTTGAAAGTTCGCACAGTTGACGGCAATTGGCAGGAAGGATATGAAATGGGCGGAAAGCGTCATAATGTGGCATACGAAGTTCCATTTATCGGACAGAAGGCTATAGGTGTAAGATTCCCAAATAATATTAAGAATGCAATACCTGACAACGAAATAGCTAAATATAATGGAAGCGTAGGCGGAACAAGTAATGTGCTATTACGTACGGCTGACCCGTATCTCTATCTGAGCTACCTGAGTAATTATGCCTTTATTGGTGGAAGACGCGTTACAAATGACCGAATGAATGTCAGAGTGACAACAACAGAGTCGTTGATATATTCAGACATCTCTGGACGTTATGCTGGTCAATGCGGACAATCTGGTTCTACACGCATCGTGAGCGAATATAATAATGTGGCAAACAAGTCAATCTATGTACCTGGACCGGAAATATATCCTATACCGTTCATGGAATATGACTTGTATAACTACACACCGACTGGCGATTTAAGAACACCGCTGTTCACACCATCTGATGTGTTTGGAACAAACATATTAAATTTGAGCACTCAGATGTTCTCTGTCTATGAATTAGCCTATCGATTGAATGACAAGATTGCAACCGTTGCTAAAGAAGTACAAAACATCGGAGGTTCAAAGTTCGACTCTAATAAGACCGCTGCCGTGGCAGACTGGATTGCAGCCCGTACTGGTTCTTACCTCTCAGTGTCATGCGGATTTGCCAAAGCAGAAATCCCTTATTACCAATTCGGCTTGCTATGGGGTTCTCAGATGGAGAAATCTGGTTCTGCAAAGAGTGTCACGCTATGGGATAGCTTCGACAGCTTTGAGGATACAGACCCGCGTCCACATGAAAACCTGAGTGAAGAAATTTGGTATGGCTTCTTTGGCGGAACATTAGATCACAATCCATCTACAGGCCAAAAAGCCTCTTATAAGATAAGCAAGGACAAACTTAATTTCAATACGACACTCCAAGGCGATTTCATGATTTATCGTGTAAATGCTTATGACCTGACAACCAATACATTTAAGGTTGTAAAGTCATATCCAATGCCTGAGAATCAAAGAACATGGAGGGATATGAGTTCATTCTATATCTATTTCAATCGCAATAATTATAAGGATAAATAATAGTTATGAGGAGTTGACAAGTAGACAAGTTGACAAGTTGACGAGTAAACGAGTTGATTGATTTAGTTGACGAGTAGACAAGTAGACGGGTTATTTGATAACATTAACCCTTAAACCTTTCCGTTTTCCTCTTTGCTCTTTGCTCTTTGCTCTTTCCTCTTTAACCCTTAACCATTAAACGTTAAACCTTAATCCTTCACAACCTCATAAAAACTTGAATAATTAATATAATAGCAATATATGAAGCACACTATAAGTTATATAGCAGTTCTGCTGTTTGCAATGATGGCTGGAGGAGGCTTGACAGCTTCAAACAGGTCTGGACTGGATATATATATAAACGGTAATGACACTATTGGTCAGGCAAAAGAAAGCTATCATTGGGCAATCACAGACACTGCCGCCTATATGGAGGAGTATCGTCAGAATCAAAATCGCAATTATGATTCAAAGATTAGTCTTCTTGCCCGCACCTATGGCGATAGCATTGTTCTGCGCTGGGCTCCCGAAGACTATGTCAGCTGGAAATATCTGAATAGAGTTGGCGTCAATATTTATCGTTTTGATGCAGACAACCCAATCAAGGTTGACACCGTGGCTTATGCTCTGAAGCCACAGCCTATTGAGGCTTGGCGTGCGGCATATCCACAGACTGACTCAATAGCAGGCATCGCAATGGGTACGCTGTATGGCGAAGGCGGATTCACCCAGGAGCAGTCGAAGAGCCGTCCAGGAACCATGGGTGCTCTACTCGATGTCCACGACGACCAGCAGTTCCGCTTTGCCGTAGCTGTGCTTACCACTGAGTGGCGCCGCGACATTGCCGATAAGATGGCAATGCGCTTTGTAGACCGAAATGTTAAGAAGGGCAAGAAATATGAATATATCGTACGCCCTACAGAATTTGATTCTACACATCACATCACATTCCGTGTAGGACAGATTGAAGTGGAGAATAAAGCCTATAGCCCTCAGAAGTTTGACTTGACGATGGGCGATTCACTTGTAGGTATCAATACAGTCCGCTTTTGGTGGGAGAATAAGAAGGAGTTTTCTACATTTGAAGTAGAACGCCGCCAGTTAGGCGACGAAAACTGGGTACGCATCAACCAGAATCCGTATATTATGATGCGCGGACTGAATGAGCCTGATGCAGACAACTATATACGTGATGTTGTGCCAGGACCAGGACTCTATGAATATCGTGTTTTAGGATACGATGCTTTTGGCGATCTTACCGAGCCAAGCCATGCACATATAGTTACAGTTGCAGACATTAATGCGCCTAAGCCTGCCGATTTGAAGCATGTTATTATTGACCGTCGCAATAAGAAGGAACTGTATAAGGATGTATTTGCTACATTCTACTTCCGCAAGGATACGTTAGAAAACGACCTGATTGGATATAAGATTCTGCATTACAATCCAAAGGACTCTGTGAAATGGCGTCCTATCAGCAACGACCTGATATCGCCACGCGACACTATGGCTACGCTGAACGTAACCGGGCTTAGGACAACTCAAGTGGTTGTTGCAGCCTATGACACTGCTCATAATGTAAGCTATTCTTTGCCACATGTCGTTATGTTCACTGACTACAAAGCTCCAGCAGCTCCGCAGAATTTCCGTTACAGAATTCTCGATGTGGCAAAGGGAGCCGTTGAGCTGTCATGGGATGTTCCAGCAGACGATGTAGACTATTATGAAATAGCTTACGCCAATGACACTACGCATAAATTTATGCAGATTCATAACCGTGAGTCTGATTTGATTCGCAACACACGTTATGTAGATACTCTCGCTGTAGGCGTAAATCAGTTGTATATATATTATAAGGTACGTGCAGTGGATTATGCCACAAACATGGGTCCGTATACTCCAGTGCTGCAAGTGTTGCGTCCAAGCCTTATCGTACCAGCCGAACCTCATATTGACTCTACGTGGGTAAGCCCGGACAAGGGCATAACCATGAAATGGATATGCAGTGATGAGGCACAGATATCATACCATATCTTAATGCGTCGCTTAGCAAACAGTTCTAAGAACTGGGATATAATAGGTATGTTCAGAGCCGACGATGTGCGTCAAGTAGGAAACACACTGATTGTGACCGACCAGCCTAAGTATAACCGTAAGAACAGTTACGAATATGCCATGAAGTCAGTAACCCATTCTGGCATTGAAAGTCCATTGAGCCTGGTGTATACTGTGAAATATGAAGGCAACAAATATTTCGAATGGCCGATACGTCTGTTTGGCGAATATATTGAAAGCGAGAAACAAACAAAGATTGTATGGGAGATGATGGATAATCCTCCTTATGGTGACGACTGGTATTTCTGTATCTACAGAAAAGGTCCGAACGACGACAAGCCTAAATTCCTGATGTCAGCAGACAAAACAGAACGAATGTTCCAAGACCGCCTGCTGTCTGAAGGCGAAACAGCAGAATACTACGTCATGATACAGTATGCAGAAGGCTGGGCAAGCCTGCCATCAAATACTGTTACAGTAAAATCAAGTAAACGAGTTGAATAATTTAGTTGACGAGTAGACAAGTAGACGAGTAAACTAGTAGACAAGTTGAATGATTTAGTTGACAAGTAGACGAGTAAACGAGTTGACATGTTGATTGATTTAGTAGACAAGTTGACAAGTAGACGAGTAAACGAGTTGATTGTTTAGTTGACAAGTAGACGAGTAGACAAGTAGACGGGTTATTTGATAACATTAACCCTTAAACCTTTCCGTTTTCCTCTTTGCTCTTTCCTCTTTGTTCTTTCCTCTTTGCTCTTTCCTCTTTCCCCTTAACCCTTAACTCCTCACAACCTTAAAATGATATGAAAATATTCCGGCATATATTGACTATCGTTTGTGCAGTGACACTGTCGTTGCTACCTATGTCGTGTGGAATCGTCGATATTGAAATAGACGAGCAAGAAACCACGCTGACATACGATATGAGGCTTAACCACGACACTGTCTATGTGATGCCGTGTGACACCTTCGCACTGACGCCTATTTTCACCCCCGACTCCGTAAGCATCCATGACGTATATTTCTTGTCTGCAGCAGAAGATATAGCGAAGGTGGAGAATAACAACATTATAGCTGTCGGACCTGGCGAAACACGCATTACTGCTATCTCTGTATTAAACAATGTCGAAGCTTACTGCGATGTATTTGTCATGAATCAGTGGAGCCTCAACACCAGCGAATTCTCTGACGACATGGTGGTATATGCTAAGGTGACGGTCGACGGACAGCTATTCAACCCTTCGACGCAGAGAATAGCTGCCTTTGCCGGACCAGAATTCCGAGGAGAAGGCCATCTGATTGAATTAGCAGGAGAAACCTATATACGCTTCCGCATATATAGTCACATGGACTGGGGCAATGACGAACCGACAGAACCTGCGATGATTCGATTCGGACTATACAATCGTGAAAATCTAAGCTTCAGCTATAGCGAACAGTTCCTCACCTTTGATGGAGAAACACATGGCTCGCCATCATCTCCAATGAACATCTCGTTCTAAGTTTCCTGTCATCTGATGGGTGATATATAGTAGACGAGTAGACAAGTTGACAAGTAGACGAGTTGACGAGAAGTTCCTTGAGTTTAACGAAAAAACGAGTTGATTGATTAAGTAGACAAGTAAATAAGTGGACAAGTAGACGGGTTATTTGATAACATTAACCCTTAAACCTATCCGTTTTCCTCTTTGCTCTTTGCTCTTTGCTCTTTCCTCTTTGCTCTTTCCTCTTTGCTCTTTCCTCTTTGCTCTTTCCTCTTTCCTCTTTGCTCTTTGCTCTTCGCTCATTAACCATTATACGTTAACCCTTAACCCATTTACAACCTCATAACGTTAAAAAGATATGAAAAAGTTTATCCGAAATATTTCTATCATCTTCACAACCATATTGTTTGGTGCATGCACCCTGTCGATGGATGAGTATGTTGTTTCAGAAGAAGAAAAGGGTGTACATGAGGCATATACCATGAGCAACGAACTGGGAGAGGTTACCTATAAATACCGCGAGAACGTCACCCCGCTCAATGGCAAGCCACAGGAGTATATTGTTTCCATGAACGACTCTGTGATATGGTTCATGGACAATCTGCCGAGCCAATGGGTGCCGAAGGCGGGAAAATATATAGCTGCCAATTGTTCGGAGATAATTCCTATAGGTCTGTGTGCCAAAGCCACTAATGTCACCCGTGAAAACGGAATGATTAAGGTGAGTTACGTTCCGGCTACAGAGCATGAGGTCTTTGAACATTTAGAGGTGAGACTTGACTTTGACTATGTCATGCCAAATCTTAATGGACCGGAAGATACTCTGGCAACTCGTGCGTGCGGGCGCAGAGGCTATTGGAAGAACGACTCTGTCTTCGTTGACTTCTCTGTAGCAGACAGAATGCTAAATGGAGGAACACGTGCCGAGAACGAAGGATGGACATCGGAGTCGTCTTCATTTCAATTTTCGAAAACCCTTGATTTCAAGTTTGATAATAACACAGTAAAGTTATATGGCGAAGTTAGTATGACAACTACTGATTTTGTTAAAGTGCACCAGTATAAAAATACAACAACAGGATATCTTGAAGAATGGAATGACTCTTATTCTGAAAAAGAAATAAAAATCTTGACGGGAATAGGCGGAACAAGAGATGAAGTGTCAAAAAACTTGACTCAGTTCCCCAAGGCTATTAATGATGTTACTAAATTTAAGCAAGGCCTTGCAGCTCTGAAAGCAGTAGGTAAAAACTTTAAGGAAGACAAGCCGGGTTGGAAAGCTGTTTCTCCTGTAGTATATCTTCCAAGTTTTCCATTGGGTTTTATGTTTCGTTATAATGTCGATGTGGGGTTAGAATTAATGTGCTATGGAAGCATTACCTATAAAAGTCGTACTCCTGTTCGGCGTGTAGGTACAATATTAGAAGGAAAGGGAAAGAAAAAGGAAAAAATAGATAAAGAAGTAACTATTCCAGGTATTAACCCATACAGCACATGGGAAGACATATATGCTGGCGGAAGTTTGGATGCATATATTCGTGGACGCATTGGATTAGGCGTTCTTGTTGGTCAAGGTGCTGGTGCTGGCATGGTTATTGGCGCTCAGCTTAAAGCAGGATTCAAAGCAAGCCTTGAAACAGATTTTCTCGATGATTATACTATTCTCGACAGACAACAGTTTAAGGCTGGCCCATACATAACATTTAGTGGTTATGTAGAGGGTGTTGCTAATGTTGGACCATATACATTTAGTTTAGGTGATATTGAATTTAAACCTATAGAACTCATCCCAGATGCGATGTTGAATCTGATGGCAGAGGTTAATACTGATAAGACATCTGCAACACTCGTGGCAAAAGAAAACAAAAATGGAAAAAACGAATACGCTATAGAGGCTAAAGTTAATTTCAAAAAACTTGAGACATTCTTCTTATTTCCACAAACAAATAAAACTAGCAGCCGTGTGGCATTAAGAGTCTATGAAGGTGGTGTGAATTCTGGTACAGGAAAATATGTAGATATTTATGGACCAGATGAGGAACTGAAGGCTAAAAAAACTTACGAGTTTAATGAGCTATTGAGTGATCACGGATTAGAAATGCAAGGTTTGGGATATGAGGTCGTTCCATGCATATACAACAAGAGCAATGGAGTTACAACCGAGTATCGCAACAGTACTTTTTTACTAACTCCTGGCGAACCGTTCGTGCGTCAACCAAAATGTTATCAGTGGTATGCCATGGATATCGATGAGGAGACATGGGCAAATCTGACATGGTCAAATCCGTCGTTACAGAATTTAGACCGTATGGAATTCACAGACTATGGATTCAGCGTAGTGTTTGAAACAAAGAATATAACAGCAATAAAAGAACTGGTATTGGAGATTGATGCGTATCATCCTAGCGGAAAGAAGTTATTTACCAGAGAAGTTTTAATTCCGAGACATGGTCTATATAAAAGTGGCAAATACTCCGTACAGTGTAATTTCTATGCAAGATACAGAGCAAAACCAGAAAATCATAATACAGACCCTGTATACATTACGGCTAAGCCATATTACATAGATGTAAACGGGAAAAAAGTAGAATGCCCCAAATCTGAGTTTGTAAACCTCTACTATCCTTACGAACGTAAAGGCGGACCTGTTACAGCAGAGAATAATGTCTATATCGATGAACTATAACAACAGCCCCATTACCCCCCGATGTGCAATGTAATAAAATACATGTATGTTCTTCTGGCAGCAATGCTGTTTTCGCATACAGCGGTCTGCCAGACCACATCTGACAATCAGACAGCCCGCGCACGTATCGCCTTCGAAGAGAGCGAGCATGATTTCGGCACTTTCTCAGCAGAGAAAGACAGCTTGCAAACTCATGTCTTCACCTTCAAGAATACTGGCGACAAAGACCTCATCATACTGCATGCTGCCAGCGGTTGCGGATGCACACGACCGATATATACCAAAACGCCAGTCAAGCCTGGCGCGACAGGCACTATCACCGTAACCTACAACGGCAAAGGACAGATACCCGGATATTTCCGCAAGTCTGTAACGGTCTATTCAAACGACCCACGTTCCTACGTCCGCATCTTCATCAGGGGCAAACTAATCAGGTGATTCAGCAGAGCCAAAGAGAAAACAGCCGTCTTTGGTCTTTGCTCGTACTGTTATACTCAAGAAACATATAAAAAAGTCTATCATAACAGCAAACCTAATTGAGAGAGATATGTTCTATGCATATCTCTCTTTTTTCGTGTCTGGCAGACAACATAAGCAACAACAATTCATAATACTGTCTGCTAAATTTCCTTATCTCCATATTTATGACTTTGGCTACTTGGCAAACCTCTCACAAGCTTCTTGCAATATACAAAAGGTTTACATTTCATAACGAAGAACACTATTTACATACATATACATTGTTTTATAAAAATAAAGTGCACATCTGCACAGGAATTGTAACTCGCTGTGGCTTAACATGTTTGCCCTTATGCAGATAGTGTGCAGATGATGTGCATTGCCAGAAATACAGGCTTTATTTTTACAACTCAGTTTTTCGGATTGTTACTTCATTGAGATTACGTTGGTATCTTGTGCTGATACCGCTGGAAATCAGAAAGGAGAAAGGAGAAGGAAGACAAAGTCAACCGCGAGCAGAATCGGCGAAGCCAAAGGAGAAAGCGAAGCTTCGTCAGCGCTAAGAGCAAAAAGTGAACGAAAAGGTTAATAGTTAGCGGTTTTTTGTTTACCTTTCCGTTTTCACTTTTTCCTTTCCTCTGCACGCCATCTGCACATCATCTGCACACTCACACCTATCTGTAACTTAATAATTTACACCTACTGTGCAGATGTGCACTTATTTTTAAAAAACACATATAGTTAGGGATTAGAGATTAAGTTATCTGTTGCCAGCATTCGCTATTCGCGCACCAAACGGTACGAACTGCGTCCGTACTTCGTTTGACGTCCGCTGCTCAAGCTGGCGAAACCTTCGGCTTTGTCGTCATCGTTATCGTACACGTTACAAATAACTCGTCTACTTGTCTACTCGTCTACTTGTCTACTAAATCATTCAACTCGTCTACTTGTCAACTTGTCTACTTGTCAACTAAACAAATCAACCCGTTTACTTGTCTTTTCCGCTTATTTAAGTCCATGGCAGTGTATTTATGCGTTTTTTGCTTTTCTGCGCCTAAAAAGCGACAAAAAAGGCGTTTA
>JAEIGA010013340.1_pt1 | contig 12507 bp, 9 predicted proteins | sample 9270691 | NCBI WGS metagenome assembly JAEIGA01 (sample SAMN17057246, study PRJNA624740) | gut metagenome | biome: biome; isolation source: fecal sample | host: Bos grunniens | place: China: Xizang | collected 2019
AATATACTCAATCGGTCTGTAACGAGCAGACAAATCGAGCGTATTCTCAGCAACATCGAGAAAAACGCGCTCTATATATTTATTATTTGAATTTAAATGAAGGATTTTTTCAATGAACACTAACAGCAAACGGCTTGGAATATACCTCGCGGCAGTAATACTTCTGACATCGGCCGCCACGTCTCTCAGGACAGTAGCGTGTATGACAGCTCTCAACTACGGAAGCGGATATTTCACCGATAAGACATTAATAAACACCGCTAACATAATTATCGCGCTAACGGTGCTCGGTTCATTCAGCTATCTGTTTGTCGCCCCGCATATCAATCTGCGCGCAAGCTTCTCGACAAGTGCCACATACGTACCCGCGGGTGTACTCGGAGTAGCCACGGCATTCTTCGGCGCAAAGGTATTATCATATGCGACAGACATAAGCGTATACCCCATCTTCCCCGACAGCATGTCCAGAATGGAAAGCATCGCAAAGCTTGTCGGAATACTGGTTGCGCTTCTCGCATTTCTGTCAATAGCGCATCATTTCCTCAGCGCGTTTATCACCGAAAGTAAAACCGAGCTGCGCGCATATTTCGCAATGGCCACCATCACCTTCCTCGCACTCTATTCCATGCTGATATATCTCGACCCCACCATCTCCATAGGAGACTCCTCAAAGATACTCAGACTGACAGCGTTTATCACATCCGCCCTTTTCTTCCTGTACGAAGCAAGAATCTCCATAGGACGCGAAATGTGGCGCTTATACACGGTATTCGGGCTCGTTGCTGCCGCTCTGTGCGCATACACCTCAATACCCGGTATAATTGTTTATTACGCCAAGGACAGCCTGATTTCCTCTGCAGACAAGTATTCTCTCGTTTCTATAGAAGAATATCTGTTGCTCTTAGCTTTATTTTTGTTTATATCGGCAAGACTTTGGATTGCGATCAACATTCAAGAAAAGAAAGAGAATGAGCTTATAAAGGCTTTTGCAACCTATGCTGATGAGCGTAGTCAAAAGGTGGATGAATCCTTCTCGAGATACCAAGAGATCTTCGCATCAAAGCAGCTCTCCATATTCGATTTATACGGCGGAGAGGTAGAAATAGACACCGCTGAAAGCGAGGAGGACGAAGTCGAGGTAATCGTAGAGGAGGAGCAAAAAGCTCCAACGATATCCGACGATGCAATATACGAATCGATTTTCGGCAAAATGCCCGAGCGCGAGCCGGTTATTGAGGTCGCAGGAAACGAGATCGTGCCGGAAAGATCACCCGAGGAGGTCGCAGAAGAGCTCCTCAGTACACTCGACAAAGCCATAAATGATGCCGAATGTGGCAATAAAGAGACGAAAATATGAAAAAAATACTTGTAATTGACGGAAACAGCATAATAAACCGCGCATTTTACGGTATAAGAATACTAACGACAAAGAGCGGTAAATACACCAATGCGATCTACGGCATGGTGAATATGATTACCAAACAGATCGATGCTATCAAGCCGGATTACTGTGCGGTAGCATTCGATATAAAACATCCTACGTTCAGACACGAAATGTACGAGGGATACAAAGCAGGAAGGCATCCTACCCCTCCCGAGCTTCTCTCGCAATTCCCCGATGCCAAGGAATGCCTTACACTTATGGGAATTAAGGTGCTCGAGCTGCCCGGATGGGAAGCCGACGATATCCAAGGTACAATAGCAAAAATGGCGCATTCCGAGAGTGATACAGAGAGTTACATACTCTCCGGAGATCGCGATCTCTTACAGCTTATAGATGATAAGGTAACAGTGCTGCTCGCAACCAACAACGATACCATAACAGTCAAGCGCGGTGAATTCCACGAAAAGTATGGCATTGAGCCTGAGCTTTTCGTAGATATGAAGGCGCTCATGGGAGACTCTTCGGATAACATTCCCGGTGTTGCCGGAGTAGGTGAAAAAACCGCCGCAGGTCTAATTCAAAACTTTGGTCATCTCGAAGAAATTTACGACAATATAGATGATAAACGCATAACAAAAGGCGTGCGTGAAAAGCTTATTCGCGACGAAAAAAATGCGTATTTATCCCGTGATCTTGCGCGAATAGATGTACACGCCCCCATAGATATCACTCTTGAGGATATAAAATATAGCGGCTTCGACAAGGGCGGACTTTACAAAAAGTTCTCCGAACTCGAATTGAATTCATTTATAACAAAATTCAAGCTCGAACCCGAGATGGAGGAGCTGTTATCAGACACAGATCTTACAGAAATGCCAACCTTCGACAGAGCTGATGCCAAAGATATCGCGAAGATAGACGCAAATCGCGTAGCTGTTGAGATCAAAGACGGAAAAGCCTATATTTCAACCCGCGATTTCAACCTATTCTTCGACTGCGAGATAGAAGATATCGTCAAGCACCTCGAAGGAAAAGAGCTTGTCTGCTATGACGGAAAAGCTCTGTGGCACGTACTTGACCGTGCCGGTGCAGATTGCTCAAAAATATCGTTTCTCGACCTTATGATGTATGAGTACGTCATTAATCCGGGAAGCGGTAATGCCGGAATATCCTCGCTTTTGTCAATGTTTGTTGGCATAAATATAACTAAAGATGCCATAACCACTCCGTTTATGCTTGAGCTCGAAGAGAAAATGCGAGAAAAAATTCAATGCGACGGATTGGAAAAGATACTCTTCGACGTAGAGCTGCCTCTCATAGGCGTGCTCGCATCAACAGAGAAAAACGGATTCAAGATAAACCCAAGTGCAATACTCGAATTCGGTGAGGCTCTCGGAGAGCTTGCGGACAGCTTGGCGAACAAGATCTACATCCAAGCGGGCGAATGCTTCAACATAAACTCCCCTAAGCAGCTCGGCACGGTCCTCTATGAAAAAATGGGGCTTTCCGGCAGCAAGAAAAAGGGCAAGACCGGGTACTCTACAGATGCGCAGACCCTCGAGGAAATGCGCGGAGAATCGCCTATAATAGACGATATACTCGAGTACAGACACGTAACTAAATTAAGGAGCACATATACCACCGCCCTGACCGATGCGGCAGACGAAAATGGCAGACTTCACACCGAATTTAAACAGGCGCAGACTGCCACAGGCAGACTCTCGAGCGCAGAGCCAAATCTGCAAAACATTCCCATCAGAACGAAGCTCGGCAGAGAAATGAGAAAATTCTTCATCGCAGAGGACGGATACACCCTTGTCGATGCCGATTACTCCCAGATCGAGCTCAGACTTCTCGCTCACATTTCGGATGATTACACTATGAAGGAAGCTTTCCGCGAGGGCGAAGATATTCACAGAAAAACCGCCGCTGCGGTATTTGGAATCCCCGAAGAGTTCGTTAACGATGAAATGAGAAAACGCGCCAAAGCTGTAAACTTCGGTATAGTTTACGGAATCAGCGGATTTTCGCTCTCGAAGGACATTGGTACAACCGTCTCGGAAGCTACAAAATACATCAAAAACTATCTGATGAACTACCCTTCTATCGATGCATATCTCGAGGACGTGGTAAAAAATGCAGAAAAAGACGGATTTACAACGACTATCATGGGCCGCAGAAGATATATTCCCGAATTAAAATCCTCAAAAGCGCCTCTCAGAGCATTCGGTAAACGAGTAGCAATGAATGCGCCTATTCAAGGATCTGCAGCGGATATTATGAAAGTAGCCATGATCAACGTATATAAAGCACTCAAAGAGGCGGGACTCGATGCAAAAATCGTTATGCAGGTGCACGACGAGCTTATCATTGAGGTCAAGGACTCGGATGCCGATGCTTGCAAGTCGCTTCTAAAGGCGGAGATGGAAAAGGCATTAGAGCTATCCATACCGCTCACCGTAGACGTAACCACAGGAAAGAACTGGCTCGAACAAAACTAAAAAAGAGTGACGGTAATTCACCCTTAAGGATGAATTACCGTCTTTTTTTACTTGATCAGAATTTTCTTGATACCGGTATTATTAAGCGGTGCTGAAGACGTGGCGAAGACGGACTCTGTAAGTCTGTTTGCAACGGCTATAGAACTTACAGAGGTGTGGAACTTTTTGGCTATTTCAAAAAGACTCTCTGATGCATCGGGGTAGTACACGGTGACCACCGATTCATCCCTTGGATACATCTCATCGGTGGTATACGAGGCAGACAAGCATTTTTTTCGTCTATCGGAAAATGCGCTTACGGTAGTAAGAAGATTACAGGATACAGACGCCTGATTATCCGCAATTTGCATCTTAACATCCGTTACATCGATATCAGCATTTACGCGCATATTGTCATATATTTGACAACTTAGATTTACATTTTTCTCAAAAGGTAGGGAAATTTTGATTGGAGTATAAATTACATCTCCGTCATCATTCGTTGCACAAGCAATAGCTGAAACCCTGATTTCCCCCGTTACTTTAACCGCTCTGTCCAGGGGTTCACAGCTTTCCACCTTTGCCGAAGCGTACGCGCAGACAACGCCAACAGCCTCACCGACCTCACCATCTCCCAGTGAACTCGTCATGTCAAACACATCCTCCTGCCGTTCGGTACAGATATGCTCGGTATAACCGAATTCAGAATACTCATTCTCGACTCCGCACTCCTTAAGATATGCATCACCGATAAGCTCCAGAGTAGAATTTCTGACGCCGTAAACCTTAGGTGTAATACTCACAGAAAGGCAAATAGACACGCCGTCCTCAGTGGGCGCCACCGACACCTTTTTGCTCGAGGTATCCATCCTTAAATCGAATGTATCAAAATTATAAGCTGAGTCAAGCTCCACAACTTCCGCATAAGGTATCTCCGTCTCGACACTCTTGACACCGCTCTCTCCGTTTCTGTATAACGCTTCAACCTTCAAAGCACCCTTGAGTTCTACTCCGCCGCCGGTTTTTCCTACCGCCTCAATATCAGCGCGCACGTCGGAGGCGAGCACCTCTACCTCGTCAGCGATCGCACCGTCAATGCTCAGTATTTCCTCATTTATTTCTCTCAGCTCTCCCGATGCGAAAGCAGAGGTGAATACTTCAGCCGTCTCACCGATAAATTCAGGCTCGTGTTCGCTAAATGCATCCCCTGCCACCGCATACCCTCTTTTCTCGCTGATACGCACGTCGTTATCTATAGAGCATTTTACAGATAGCTTACGAGGACCTATAAGACGCATATTGCAAGCTAAAACGGTGCTTTTCACATCCGAATCTAAATAACTTTCCGAATTTATTCTTACAGACGCCTCATAATCGGTAGAAAACTCTGCATGCGTTACGTTGTTTTCTCCGTCAATATATACTACCTCATATCCAACAGAACCCGAAAACTCAAGAAGATCCTCCCCAACGAACTTACCTGCAGGATATACCTGAGTTTTCACTAAAAGCACCTTTTTAACGTCTCCGTTATAATCCGGCAAGGAGTATTCACCCACGCTCTCACATCTTAACGCATTTATCTCTCTGCCGAGTATGTATTCCTTTTCTGTCTGCATATAAAAACCTCCCATAAATTTTCTTACAGTATAATCTATGTCCAAGGGCGGTAGTTTATGCAAAAAACAAAAAACGGGCACTCTGACAAGTCCCCGTTTTTCTAAAACTCAGTATTGAATTTATTACATTATTTATCTGCACATCATTGTACAAATCTTTGTTTTATACCATTTTAGGTATTATTCCATGCCCATAGACTCCATCAGGCGCTTGTTAAACTCCTTAGCCGTGTTGTATCCCATGCGCTTCTGTCTGTTGTTCATAGCGGCAACCTCAATAACTACAGAAAGGTTACGTCCCGAGGATACGGGCAAGGTTATGCTGGGTACCTCAATTCCGAGTATATTGGTCGTCTGTTCGTCAAGTCCGAGTCTGTCATACATCTTGTTGTTATCCCACTCCTCAAGATTTATAACAAGATCCAATTTTTCACTTTCCTTTACCGCTCCCATACCGAATAGACGGCGAACGTCCACGATACCTACTCCGCGGAGCTCTACGTAATGTCTGATGATCTCGGGGGCGCGTCCGACAAGAGTGGTAGCGGACACCTTCTTGATCTCGACAGCATCATCGGCAATAAGTCTGTGTCCTCTCTTTAAAAGTTCGATAGCAGTCTCACTCTTACCTACTCCGGAGTCACCGAGGAGGAGTATACCCTCACCGTAAACCTCGACGAGAACGCCATGACGCGTAATTCTCGGGCCAAGAGAAACGTTAAGAAAGGCTATAAGAGCCGCCATAAACTCAGATGTCTGAGTGGATGTACGGAGAAGCGGCACTTTATATTTTTCAGCATAGCTGATACACTCCGAGCTGATACTGATAGAGGACGTAACGATTATTCCCACAGGAGAGGATCTGAAGTAATCCTCAAGGCGTTTAGCTCTCTCCTCAGGAGTCATCTGCTCTATGAAAAGGTTTTCAACCTTTCCTACTATCTGCAGTCTTCCCTGCTCATAGTGATCATAAAAACCAACCATCTGAAGACCGGGACGGTTTACACCGGTGCTGCTGATCAGAATATTCTCCGGGAGATCGGGCAAATATATTGTCTCAAGCTTAAATTCCTCTATGATCTTGGATAGGTTCACACTGTATGTTTCATCTATCATAAAAACCTCCAAAAGCTGTTTTGCGTATATTTTAGCACATTTTTTTGATAAATGCAATATTTGTACAAAAATATCACGTGTAAAGATTTTGCCGAGGATAGCTTTTTTTCACTCATTTTGTCTTGAAGACTTGATTTATTAATATTATTTTGTTAAAATGGTTGTGCAGTAATTCTCCAAAGGAGATCAAAATGAAAAAAGTCATTGCGTTTTTGCTACTCCTGGCAACACTATTTGCCATCGTGGGATGCAGAAATAAGAATACCGATCCGTATCCTCCCATCGAAAGCACCGAGGAGGAGGCGCGCACTGTCATGACCTTGTCGATTGACGGTGATACCTACGAGGTAAAATACGAGCTCTACAGAGCGTTTTTCCTCACCTATAAAAGCATGGTTGACGGAGGAGACTCTTCCGTATGGACAGGCGATAGAAAAAACGAATACGCGGAGCGTATAAACAAGATCATTCTCGATAGAATAGGCGAGATATACGCAGCCTTTGCGATGTGTAAGCGAATAGGCTTTGACCTCTACTCATCAGACATAGATGCCAAAATAAAGGAAAACGTAAGAATAAGCATAGAGGGAGGCAGCTACGGTTCGAACACGGTACTTGGCTTCGGAAGCTATGATGCATATCTTGCAGCTCTGAAGGCGATGTATTTCAACTACTCGGTTCAGACTCTTATGTTCAGATACGCCATAGCTGTAGCAGCCATAGATTCCTATTATATCGGTACGGCAAGTCCCGAGGACGTTAATTACGATATCGCTCTTGGAACTCTGCAATACACAAAGGATGACGTCAAGAATTTTTATAACAGCAACGAATGTGCGAGAGTCCTGCGCGCGAGCGTGCAGAAGATATTGGACAACCCGCTTGAAAGAGCGGAAAGGCTCAAAGCCAAACTTGAGGAGGCAGTCGCAGGGGGCGCATCACACGAGGATCGAGAATATGCTGTATTTATGACCATAATGGGCTCTACCCTTTCCTCGAATCCCGACGAAGTCAAAAACGGATACGTCTTGGGCAAATACAGTCTCGAGCGGAGCTATTACGGTGAGATGATAGATGCGGCATTCGCACTCGATACCGGTGAGGTCAGCTCTCCTATCGACGTGGTTGATACCACAGAGAACTCCTACTACATTCTGTACAAGACCTATAAGCACGATGCACACTTTGAAGCGTGCTACGAGGATATAAAGTACGTATATCTCAAGAATACGGTGGGAGAAATTGCACACGGGGTGGCCGATGAGTTAAAGACAAGTGCATCGTACACGGATTTTTTAAGAAATATAGACCACAGTAAGATAGGTATGTAAAATTGCGTAAAAGAAAGATCAATCCGCAGTATCTGCGGCATATAACGTCCCAAGACGTCGAAGACGAAAAAATTGACTCACTCGACTTTGCGTTAAGCATCAAGAGGTTTGCGGATGATTATCTAAGAGGAATAATGCAAGTGGTAATAAGCGGTACTCCACGCGGTACGGTCAGCATAAAATTACCCGTCGCATCATATCTCATAAGACTTCTTGCAGAATGTGCGGACAACGACGACTTAGTAGAGCTTGATATAACGCTCGGAGATAAGCTCACAATACGCGCCAACTACAATTCCGCGTGCAAATCCGAGGATGTAGCCGCTGTTGTCAAAGTCGCAAAGCTTGCCGGATTTGAGGTGGCAAGAGACGGCAATTCTTTATTTTTCTCAGCGAAAGCAGTCACAAGCTCTGTTCTGCAAGTCTACGCAAACTCCGGAGAGGATTTTCTCAATCTTCTTATTACTACACACAAAATGTAAATGCGATTTTCATATATTCCTCAAACGTCGCGGCAATCAAAAATTGTCGCGATGTTTTTTTGTTTTGTTTTCAAAAAACAGCTTCCCTTCCTTAAATTACAACTCATACTAAAAGCTCATCAAACGCAAATTAATAGCGTAGGATTTTTCTTGATAAAGCGAAATGCTACTAATGAAGGAAGGAATGATATAAAATGAATTTAATAATCAGAAGGCTGATCGCATTCCTATTGCTAATATCGGCTTCTGCGCTTCTCATCTCACCTCTCGGAAAAGAAAAAGATGTCACTGTCTTCGCAACGCAAAAGAACGAAGATGTCACTTGCTCGTTAAAGGACTGTGAGAGCGAGATAAAAGTCAAATCTCGTCTAATCGAGCTGCTTTTCGGTAAGAAAGAGGATGAAGAACCGATAATGCTGATCCCGGGCGGAGCGATATTTGGGGCAAAAATCAAGCAAAGCTATGTGAGTGTGCAAAATCCGGGAGAGATAAAGGATCTGAAGCCGGGGGATAAGATCATCTCCCTCAACGGTAGAAAAATAAGCTCCGTCGGGGATGTAAAGGAGTTTATCGAATCACTCGATGAAAAAATCATCACTCTTGTATGTGAGCGAGGCGGCAAAGAAGTTACCGTAAAAATCACGCCAAAGAAACAGGATGGAGAATATAAGCTCGGATTAATACTGAAGGATGGCGCGGCAGGAATCGGCACTATAACCTACATCGATCCGAAAACAGGCACTTTTGGCGGTCTTGGACACGGAATATGTGACACGGATACGGGCGAAGTCATAAAACTTTCAAACGGACAAGTCTGCGGAGTAATACTGAGCGGAGTAAAAAAAGGCGAGAATGGAAGGCCCGGAGAACTATCCGGACTTCTCACAGACAAGGTGTCCGGTGATATATATACAAATACCGAGTGCGGTCTTTTCGGAAGGCTTGATAAGATTCCCGATATGATAAACGCCGCCCCAATCAAAATAGCGCACCGCGAGGATGTCCACGAAGGAGACGCCACTATACTCTCTACAGTAAAAGCCGGTGGAACAAAGGAATACAAGATAAAAATATTGGATATCGATAAAAACTCGACCGAAACCAAATCATTCAAGATAAAGGTGACAGACCCTACTCTCATAGCCATAACCGGAGGAGTGGTACGAGGCATGTCAGGTAGCCCGATTATCCAAGACGGCAAGCTCGTCGGCGCAGTAACTCACGTTATGGTAGCAGACCCGACCGAAGGGTATGGAATTTTCATTGAGAATATGCTGAATGCGAGTGCGAGCACTCGCATTGAATTGCCTGCGGCGTGAATTGAGCTAAAGCTCATGAATTGTCCTTCGGACATGAATTGCACTACCGCGCATTGAGGACACGGGCAATTCAATTCACGGAGCGCCTATCGCAAGAAATCATGATGCGAAGCATCAATTCATGACACGGAGTGTCAAATCATCATGCCAAAGGCAGCATAGCGCATTTAAAAAGGCAATACCCAACTCCGTTTTATAGGAAAGGTATTGCCTTTACTGTGTTTAGTTTACATAACCACTATACACGAAATGTTTGATTTTATAAATGCAAAAGATAGAAAATCATACATTAACTCACATAGAGCTCTTGACTTATTTAATAAATATCTGTAAAATAAATCTTAGATAGTCTTATCACGCAGGGAACGTACGAAAACAGCTCATTATACGGCCATGAAAATTGACATGAAGAGGCAGTACACAGACGATCCCAAAATTACCCACCCAACTCTATTGAATTTTACAAAATAATGATCAAAATACTCTCTGTGAGGATAAAATGTATATACTTGGACTCGATATAGGTGGCACAAAATGTGCTGCGGTCGCCGGAGAATGGAACGGTAACAACATAAGGATTACAAATAAAGCCGTGTGCAAAACAGATCTTAGTATCAGTGCCGAAGAAATGCTCTGCCGTGTATTTGATATGGCTGACGGCATACTAACAAAAAGGCCTGATGCCATCGGCATCTCTTGCGGCGGACCTCTTGATTCAAAAAAAGGACTTATTATGAGTCCCCCTAACCTTCCCGGCTGGAATGCGGTAGAAATAGTCCGCCTTACCGAGGAAAGATTCGGCGCACCGACACACCTGCAAAACGATGCAAACGCCTGCGCGATGGCAGAGTGGAAATTCGGTGCAGGAAGAGGCTGTGAAAACATAGTATTCCTGACCTTTGGCACAGGACTCGGTGCGGGGCTGGTGCTAAACGGCAGGCTCTACGAGGGCACTAACGGAAATGCCGGTGAGGTCGGCCACATCAGGCTTGATAAGAGCGGCCCTATAGGATTCGGTAAGCACGGATCGTTTGAGGGCTTCTGTTCCGGAGGAGGTATCGCAAGACTTGGTAGAGATATGGCTCAGGATGCCATGCAAAAAGGCATCACTCCCCTCTACTGTGAAAGCGGAGAAATAAGCGCAAAGACAATAGCCGAAGCGGCAGAGGGCGGAGATGAAACGGCAAAAGAGGTCTATCGCACCTCGGGAAGATATCTCGGCCGCGGACTGTCCATAATCTTAGACATATTGAACCCCGCGCGCATTATAATAGGGGGCGTGTATGCAAGAAGCGGACATCTTATGTGGGAAGAAACGCAAAAAGAAATAGAAAAAGAAGCACTCTGTGAGGCTTCAGGTTGCTGTACTATAGTACCGGCAGAGCTCGGTGAAGAAATAGGCGATTATGCAGCTCTTGCGACAGCGCTGATAACAAAGGAGTAAGACATGTTAAACGAACTTATAGAAAGATATCCTTCGCTCAAGGTATGCAAAGGCGATATAGAAAAAGCAATTTCACTTCTCACCGATTGCTATGAAAGAGGCGGCAAACTATTGCTCTGTGGAAACGGCGGAAGCTGCGCTGACTGTGAGCATATCGCAGGAGAGCTGATGAAGGGATTTATGAATAAAAGACCTCTTTCGTCCGAACAGAAATCGGAAATGCAAGGCAGATGTGACAGCATAAGCTCAGATACTCTCGAAAAGCTGCAGAGTGCACTTCCCGCTATTCCCATCACCTCTTTTTCAGCACTCAACACCGCTTTCTCAAATGACGTTGAACCCAACCTCGTTTACGCGCAGAGCGTACTCGCTCTCGGTAAAAGCGGAGACGTGCTTTTAGCCATCAGCACCTCGGGCAACTCTAAAAATGTAGTCGAGGCGGCAAGAGTGGCAAAGGGACTTGGACTTGGTGTAATAGCTCTCACAGGAGTGGGCGGCGGCATGCTTGCCGGACTCGCAGACGTCACCATCCGTGTACCCGAATCCGAAACCTATAAGGTGCAAGAGCTGCACTTACCCGTATATCACTATATCTGCGCAGCAATCGAGAAGCATTTCTTCGGTTGATCCGCAACAATAAATCAAGGCAATACTATTCCCACAAAAGCGGTTTAGTATTGCCTTTTTTGTTATCTTTTATTTACTTTTTACGCTATTAAGATGCTCACATCTTTTCTATGCCGCATTTAGCCTTTAGAATCTCTTCTATCTTCTCTCTTGGCCAACTCCTGTGATTACGAGCATAATAATTGTAAAGCGTATCGTAAACCTCTTTCGAGTTATATTTCTTCATCAGATCCCCGAAGAAGTTCTCTACCTCAAGACGGTTTCTTGAGAGGAAGTCAAGAGCTTCATCCTTATCGCGTAAAAACTCACATCGAAAATCATCCCTTGCCTGATCAAGAAGAGGGGTGATGGCTTCAAGCTCTTCCGGTGTGCCTGTGTACGGAGGAGAAACAAGCTTTGCCACCTTGCTATGCCACTCACGGTGAGCAAGCTCGAGCCTGGTTTTGCACTCTCTTCCTTCCGATTCTTTATATATTATCCTGCACTCTCCCGCTTTCAATACAAGAGGTATACGGGCATCTGAATATTGTCCCTTAGGAGCAGAAAAACGAACCTCTACCTTTACATCCTTTTTAGCGGTTGCCGAAAGATAGGTTATTCTACCGTCCTGCCACTTGCAGTCGAAGGAGATGCCTCCTCTTGCAACGATGCCTGAGAACTCGCCGGTCTGCCACTCCGGAGGTAAAGCAGGAAGAATTCTTACAA
>JAEIGA010013341.1_pt1 | contig 12506 bp, 17 predicted proteins | sample 9270691 | NCBI WGS metagenome assembly JAEIGA01 (sample SAMN17057246, study PRJNA624740) | gut metagenome | biome: biome; isolation source: fecal sample | host: Bos grunniens | place: China: Xizang | collected 2019
ATTTATCTTGTGGAGGGTGCAATTGACTGTATATATTATCCAAACACAATTTCTTTAATGGGTAAACATCTCAATAACAAGACAGAAGTATATAATAAGTTGTATGAGAAAGCAAATGCTAATATTATAATTTGTCTTGACGGTGATACAACCATAAATGAAGTTAAGAGAATTTATCGTGTGTTGGATAGAGGACGTTTAAGGGGAAGAATAAAGTATATACGTCTTGACACCAAAGAAATTCCATATAAAGATTTCGGAGAAATTTACGAAGCCGAGGGTAGAGACGGTATTATAAGAACAATGAAAACCGCACAACAGTTTACAGAAATAGAAATGTTAATTTGATAAGATATGGTATTGAACAAAGAACACAGGGATTTTAAACGCTTATATTGGAGTAGCAATAAGAAACTTATTAAGGAAATACTTGCTACAGTAAACGAGAAGTACTTAAAAGGTCTGAGAAACAAATTAACGCGTAACGCATATGGCAGTCGCGGCTCTCGTATATATTGTAGATATAGTGGTTATCAATTTCAAGTCAGTAAGAAAACTATTGATGATGAATTAACGAGGAGATGGAAAAATGATAGACAACAGTAAAGAATATATACTTTGTGCTGCTATTAGGCGTAAGCAGCCAAGAGAGGGGTCTCCTTATTGGGAGGGCACTAACGATATTATGAATATCGAAATAGGTTTTCGTCATCACGATATATTCCATAGATTTAATAACAGGGATATACATCAGAACTACGAAGATTGCGAGGTGTCCATTTTAATGGAGGACCAAGGTTTTTATACATCAAAGGGTAGATTTGTGGATAGATATGAGGGTATGAAAATTGCTTATGAGGCAGGACAAGTATCAGAAGAAACTGCTTTTAGTAAAAAATGGCACGATATTAAAATAAATGTTGTGGATAGAGAGCCAACTGATTGGGATGTTGCTGATACTGAGAAATATAATAAACTTTTTAGTGAAGACCTTTATTAAAGATGAAGACATTTATTTTATGTTATATTTTTATAGGATGCATTTTTTCAATGTATGTTAAATGGGGTATTGATACTATCGGTATAGATTATCTTATGGAACAGTTGGACGAAAAGCCTGAAAATTTTGACCCTAATAACCCATTAATACAATTTTTATTTGTCGTGATAAGCGTGTTATTGTGGCCTTTTATAATAATATCATCAATTAAAGATAAAAATGGAGAATAGAAAGTGTAAAGATTGTAAATGGTGGTCCCCCTCAATACTCGTTTGTTTTCATAACGCAAATGAAGGTATGAGAGTTTTTGATGGTGACCAAAAGGCTTGTCAATGGTGGAATGAACCTCAGAATTATGATTATTTAGATGAAAAGGATTAATATATGGTAACAAAAATTATAGCGTGTTCGGATATACATATTCCTTCATTAAAAGGAATTGATGAATTAAAGGAAACACTTACTGTTTTTATTGAGAAATGTAAAAAGATAGTTAAGGACGAAGATGGGCCCGAAAATGTGAGAATTGTTGTGGCGGGTGATATTTTCCATAATAAACTTGCCATTACGAATGAGTCTATTCTTTGTGCTCACTGGTTTTTTAGCGAACTTGATAAAATTTGTAAGACTTTTATTGTAATTGGAAATCACGATTTCCTAATGAACAATACAGGGCGAGTGGATTCATTAAGTCCTCTTTTTGAGATAGGCTCATATAAGCAGGTTTATTTTCTTGACAAAGAATTAGGTTTACAGTCGGGAATATATAAGGACGATAATATTGCTTGGTGCCTTTACTCTTCGTTTACGGGCTTCAATACTCCCGACATCAATGTTCACAAAGAGGCCGAAAAGGGTACAGATAACCCCGCTGAAATTTATGTGGGCGTAATACACGGTGATGTAAACGGTGCAATTACTACTACAAATAGGGTAACAGAGAACGGTCTTGACCCTGGTATTTTCGATGGCTGTGATTTTGTAATTGCAGGACATATCCATAAAAGGCAGGAAATAAAGAAGAATGGTGTCAGAATTGTCTATTGTTCAAGCATTAGACAAAGAGATATGGGAGAATCTATAAACGGGCACGGTTTTGTTGTATGGGATACTGAGGATGCAGAAGACATTGAGTATAAGCACGTTGACATTCCAAATCCTAATGGTGGTTTCTATAAGTTTGTGGTAAATGACATCTCAGACATACAGAACGACAAGGAAGAACTTTTGAATTATTAAAAAAGTTTTGTATATTTGTAAAAGTAATTTTAAAGAGATATAAAATATGAACGATTTTCAGAAATTTGCAATTTCACAGGGTATTAGTTCAAATACCCTTCATGGGTATCAGAAGCATACTAACGGGCTTATTAGCCCCACTATTATAGAGGAACGTCAACTTAATGCTGTAACTATGGACGTGTTCTCTCGACTTATGGGTGATAGAATTATTTTCCTTGGTACAGCAATCAATGATGATGTTGCTAATATCATTACATCACAGTTGCTTTATCTTAATTCTGTGGATTCAGAGTCACCAATTAAGATGTTTATTAACTCCCCAGGTGGTAGTGTAGTTGATGGCCTCGCTATCTATGATGCTATGAATTGGGTAGACCCTAAGGTAGAAACATATGGAATTGGTATGGCTGCTTCAATGGGTTCTATTCTTCTTTCATCAGGAGCAAAGGGAAGACGTTTTGCTTTTCCACACAGTAGAGTAATGATTCACCAAGTGAGTTCAGGAATGCAGGGACAGTGTGCTGACCTTGAGATTGCAGTACGTGAGGCTAAAAAGCATCAGGACGAACTCTATAAGATTCTTTCAGAGAATACAGGGAAATCATTTGAACAGATTGCCATAGATGCCGATAGAGACTGTTGGTTTACAGCACAGGAGGCTGTAGAGTATGGCCTTATTGATGAAATCCTTATAAAGAATAAGTAAATAAAACATTTTATATGGTTAATATAATTGTAGCCGTAGCAAACTATTACGCAGAAAAAGGATATGCCATTGGTAAAAACGGTGGCATTCCTTGGTCTTGTCCACAAGATATGAAGTGGTTCAAAGATACTACTATTGGTCACGCTGTCATTATGGGACGCAAGACATTTGATTCACTTAAAAAGCCTCTTAAAGATAGAATTAATATCGTAATAACATCTAGAGATATTGTTACCAATAGCGAAGAAAAGATTTATGCAGTAAAATCTGTTGAAGAGGCAATTTCTCTTGCTAAATCACTTACAATGAATGATATTTTTATCATCGGTGGTGCAAGTATATATAAGTATGCCTTGGAGAACGACCTTGTAGATAAGATTTATATTGATTATCTTTCAGAGATTGTGGAAGACGCTGATGCATTTTTCCCATTATTTCAAAATAATTATTCTTGGGAAGAAGTTGGTGACACAGTGGAAATTTTGAAAGGCAAGGCATATGCCAAAGAGTATGTAAAACTTAGAGGCGAAAACAATAACGTAGATAATCAGTATCTTGACCTTGTTAATGAAATCATTGAACACGGAGAAGTAAAAGATACTCGCGCGGGAAAAACCCGTTCTTTGTTTGGAAAACAGTTGAGGTTTAACCTCAAAGAGGGTCTTCCAATGCTTACTACGAAAAAGATGTTCACAAAGGGTGTTATTCACGAACTCCTATGGTTTATCAAGGGCGACACAAACATTAAATACCTTGTAGATAATGGTGTCCATATATGGGATGATGATGCTTATAGATATTTTCTTGAATTATCGAAGATTGGGTTTTATGAAAAAAGAACCGATTTGCCAAAATCACAAAGGGGCTATTATGATGTTTCTTTTAATTTAACAAAAGAAGAATTTCTCGAAAAAGTTAAAAGCCAAGATGTAACATTATATTATGATAAAGGAAATGGGTGGATAGAATATTCATTCGGAGACCTCGATAAGGTATATGGTTATCAGTGGACAAATTGGAATGGACATAATCAGATAGAAGAGGTAATTGAAACATTGAAGAAAAATCCTAACGATAGACGTATGATTATTTCAGCGTGGAATGTTGGAGATATTCCTGATATGGCTCTTCCACCTTGTCACTATTGTTGTCAGTTCTATACAAAGAAAATGACAGAAGTTGAACGTTGGAATTATTTTGAAACACATATGCTTAAGGAAGATAATGAAGAGGGACGTTATAATCTTTATGTGAGCAGAGGCGAAAATTATCTTAAGGGAAGCCTTGTCGCATATTTGGATAGGATGAATGTTCCGAGTAGGAAACTTAGTTGTATGTGGCATCAGCGTAGTGTTGACATTCTCTTAGGACTCCCGTTCAATATAATGTCTTATGCTGTATTTACTCATATGATTGCACAGTGTGTGAATATGGATGTTGATGAACTTATCTTTGACGGTGGAGATGTTCACGTATATGAAAATCAGATTGAAACTTATTTGTCTACGCAGAAGTTAAATCACCCTAAACTTTATTCATTACCTACGTTGGTACTCAATAAAGATATTAAGAATATTAGTGATTTTACATATGACGATATTAAGATAGAAGGGTATCAATCATATTCAAAAATAAGTTATCCATTATCAGTGGGACTGTAAAAATAAAAGGAGGATTAAACATCCTCCTTATTTTGTTACATAGGCCTTTTTAGAATTACTCTTTTTGTTAAAGGTTTACGTTGCGGCCTAGAAGAGGCCATAACAGTACTATCAGGTGTTTTCTTAGTCACCTGCTTTACTGCTGTAACTTGCTTACTTGAAGCGCCGCCTTTACAAGAACACGCCATATCTTTAATGTTTGTTTATCATATATAAATAGTTTTGAGAACAATTTTGTTTTTTATTTTTTTTATTTGTATATTTGCAACAGAAAACTTTTTAAAATTTTAGTAATATGAATTTTTTTTATAAATGGCTAATGACTAGTAAAGCAAATGGTTTGTATTTCGAACTCGAAAGTATGATTGAGACAATCAATCAGTATGATTTAGTAAACGGGCCTATTGCAGAAACAAGTCAATTTCTTCGTACAAATGAAGAACATAAGTATTTTATCTATAAAACCGTAAGTGGGGACAAGGTATCATACAATATCTTTTACGATAATCTTCATATTCGTATGGAAATCTCTTCAAAAGAGAAGGTTTACAGTATACATCTAAAGAGACAGGAGGATGAATGGTCTTTTATGGCCCCTAAAGGTGAAAAATATTGCGATTATTCTCACCCAATGAATCAGACTCTTAGAATTTTTGTTTCTTACGATGTCCCTGTGTTGAATATAACAAGAGCAGCAGGAGATTCCTATACTCATGGAGCGTGGGATAAGTATGTTTTTAATACAATAAATGATTTTATAGAAATCATTGACAATTGTACAGATTCCGCACAATTTAATAAAAATTATAAGTAAGAGAGATGAGTGAAGTAGCAAAGTATGTTTACGTAGACGATGCAGAGCACGTTGCACGTATTAAGAAAGGTATTGAGAGAAAGACAGAGAAGTATGGTGCGGGTTATTGCCCTTGTGTAGGCCCCGCAGCACATAACGAAGATACCATTTGTCCTTGTAAGGAATATCGAGAAACAGGACATTGTCACTGTAAGATGTATAAGGAGTAAAAAAATGTCAAGGAGCAAAATATTGCTCCTTTTTTGTTGTAATGACATATTTATATCATTATGAGAAAGTTAGTTAGTAAAATTAAGAATTTTTTTAGCCCGTCAAAAGATTGCGGGGATGAACATATATGTTTTGAATGGAGTGAAGAAGAAAACTCCCAATATGAAAGATTTGCTGTAAAACATTTTGAAGAGTGCGGCGTACCAACACCTTGGTTATGTTTTAAGTATGCAAATGGGAAGTGGGTAAAGAAAATGGTATGCCCTGCTTGTAAAACAGAATATACTATAATAAAGAAATAAGTTTGGCACAATAGTTGTATGAGATTAATTAAAGAATATAAATGGTGTAAAGAATATAGCATTGATTGCCTAACTATAGATATATATGATGACTATATTACTATATGGAATAGTTATAAAATTACGAAAATTTCACATATGTTAGATATAATTGAAACAATTAGACAATATAGTCGTATATATAATAGGAGTAATTTTCAACTCGTTTCAGAATGGAGGTCACATAATTTGTTATATGACTTAAATTATAAAACTGTGAAAACAAAAGATGTAAATTTCAATCCAGATGTACTTTGGCACGAAAATTGCCTGTATGTTATTTCATCTTTTTTCTATGGAATAGTGCATAAAATGGTGAAATTTGCAAAAAATTCATAAATTTTGAAAAATTTTGTAAAAAAGATTTGGTTTTTAAAAAACAAGTTTGTATATTTGCAATGTGAGAAAGAGATGCTCTCGCGATGCGAAGGCCCTAAGTTACTTGGGAACCCTACGGAGTACAACTCGTTCCGACCGAGATTCTCAGGTTCGAATCCTGAAGGGGGCACTTTTTTACAAAAAATACAAAAAAAGTTAAATTTTTTTGAAAAAAGTTTGACTTTTTTAAAATAATGATATATTTATATATTGAAACAAAAATTAAAAGCAAAAAAAAATAAGGTTATGATGTCAATTAATAAACATATGAATATTTGGTCAAATGGCTTTAAGGGCTATTGTGGCAATTCGTATGCACTCGTGGGCACAGACGCGAGATTTGACGAACGACCAAGTATAACAGAGGTAGAATATGTAGTCCGAGACTCGGACGAATGGTAAATGCAAAAGGCAGCACATAGGTTTCTAACCACAACATATTCCCAACCTCTGAAGCAGATTCCCAAATCAAACCTCAGAGGTTTTTTTAGTGCTTAAAATAACGTATATGGATAAAAAAAGAAACGATAGGTCACATTACAAAATAGTAAATGGCGAACTTATTCCTAAGAAAGCCTACGAAACAGAACTTGATGCAGTAACTATGGCACGGTTTTTGAACAGTAGAGAAAATGTAATCCATAAAATGGTTGCCTATAAATGTAGCAAGTGCAATAAATGGCATATAGGTAACAACGGAAGACTCTTAACAAAAGAGGATAGAGAAAAATATAACGAAAAATTAAAAGTCGAAAGACATTATATAAAATAGTCCATTGGTCCAACGGTCAGGATGCGCGACTGTCTATCGTGCGGTGAGGGTTCGATTCCCTTATGGACTGCGAGGTTGATTAAAACGACAAAATTTTGCAAAAAAGGCTCGTTAATCGACAAAATTTAACAAAATAATAGAAAAGTAATAAATAAAACGACAAAAATTATGTGGTGTTGTTGGTTTTGGCATAATAATTGATACAGAAGCGTGGTGTAACGGTAGCATCTGCGACTCCAAATCCCAGGGTGAGAGTTCGAGTCTTTCCGCTTCTGCCAAATGTTGGCGTGGCCGAGCGGTTTAGGCGATGGTCTGCAAAACCATAGATGTTGGTTCGATTCCAACCGTCAACTCTGAGACTTTCCACCACAGTTAGGAGGTAAATGCTATGAGTGGAAAAGAAATTAAAAATTTTATATCAAACCAAAATGACACAGAATATACAGTGATAATTCTTAATAATGATGGTAAGAGAGTTTCTTATAATGCTATTAAGGATGATGAAATGTATAACTTTAAAAAAATTAATGAAATTCAAATAGGTGCAGGAATGTTTGTGGCACAGTATTTGATAGAAAGAAAATAATAGGGTATTAGTTCAGTTGGTTAGAACGCTACATTTGGGATGTAGAGGTCGCCCGTTCGAGTCGGGCATACCCTACTAATGGGACTGTAGCTCAGTGGTAGAGCGGAGGCCTGAAGAGCCTCGCGTCGGTGGTTCAATTCCATCTAGTCCCACAAAATTTGGTGCATCCGTTGTTGACTTTTTCGTACGAATACACTATTTATATATAAAAACAATATATGAGTGCTTATTATAAAAATTTTTCAGTAGAAGAATTGAAAAAAATTGTTGACGAAAGTATCACAATGACGCAAGTAATGCGAAAACTTGGTTATACGGCTAATAGAGGTAATTCTTATAGTTCTGTGAAGCAATATTTATGCGATAATGGAATTGATTTATCTCATTTTAAAGGAAAGGCTCACGGAACATCAAAAACCGAAAAACATACTTTAGATGAAATTTTAGTTAAAGACTGTACTTATGCTAATATGACATCTTTAAAAAAAAGAGTAATAAATTCGGGATTAATTGAAAAAAAATGCCATATATGTGGTTTAACCGAGTGGATGGGAAAACCAATTGTTTTACAATTAGACCACATTAATGGTGATAATAGGGATAATAGAATAGAAAATTTAAGATTACTTTGTCCTAATTGTCATTCACAAACAGAAACATTTTGTAGAAAAAATAGAAAAAAAGATTAAGAAAATGATAAAACGAAGATACATAAAACGAAAACATAATATATAAACTTTGGTAACTACAGAGTAAAATCCTGAAATTAAAAGTGCCAAAGTTTATGGAAAGCGCTCATAGCTCAGTTGGCTAGAGCACTGCACTTTTAATGCAGGGGTCCTGGGTTCGAGCCCCAGTGGGCGCACAATTTGCTCTTGTAGTTCAATGGATAGAACGTTTGACTACGAATCAATTGATTGGAGTTCGAATCTCCACGAGAGCACAAAATAAATAATGTCCTCGTGGCTCAATGGTAGAGTAGGTGACTCTTAATCACTTGGTTACAGGTTCGAATCCTGTCGGGGACACATATGGGCTGTTAGTTCAGTTGAATAGAACGTTCGGCTTCTACCCGAAAAGTCGGGGGTTTGAATCCCTCACAGCCTACAAAAAAGTTCTTTGAAATTAAAAAGAAAGTTTGTATATTTGCATTGTTAAAAAATATGGTTTATAACACAGCCGCACCAAGTACAAGTGCCGCACCTTTTCCTTAAAAGGTTATTACTTTCCCTAGGGTAATTATAAAATAGTGTAGTAGGGGCGTATGGGAGTGCGCCGCAGTTGGAGAGGCGGGACGGACTGTAAATCCGTTGCTTCGGCTGAGTAGGTTCGAATCCTACCACTCCCACAAAAGTACGGGTTGCCGTAGTTGGCCGAACGGTCCAGACTGTTAATCTGACGGAGTAATCCCATCGCAGGTTCGAATCCTGCCCCGTGCGCAAATTAAAAAGAAAGAACAGGTGATTTTTGGTGTAGCCTTTAAATTAACCATTATCCAATGACTGTTGAGGTGTAAGAATTAAACAGTTGAGCGGAGGTAACGTTACCGCGAGAATAATAGTGCTTTGTAGGTGAGAAAACAGCCACACCGTAGTTGCTGAGTGAAAACAAAGTGAAACTAAGGGGAAATGTAAGGAGAGTTAATTTCTCTCTCCGTAAAATAATGGGCCCATAGCTCAGTTGGCTAGAGCGCGACACTTGCAATGTCGAGGCCAAGGGTTCGATTCCCTTTGGGTCCACCAATATCTTAGTTAACAACGTAATCACCCTGCCATAAGAGGCTAACAGCGAGGGAAGGCCCGCTAAGATATTATTAATGCAGTGTTCGTATAACGGTTATTATATGACCTTGCCAAGGTCGAGATGGCAGTTCGATTCTGCTACACTGCTCTAATGGGTGTGTAACTCAGTTGGTTTAGAGTACTTCGCTGATACCGAAGAAGTCGGGGGTTCAAGTCCCTCCTCACCCACCACAACTGTCATAAAAACAGTTATAATGTAATGTGATAAAAACCGAAAGCATAACTGCAATTATGTGAATAGGTTGGCGTTAAGTACCTTTGTATAGATTGTTGCAGCGATTTATAATTTAGGGTAATTTTCGAAAAATTCTTATTGGTGTAATGGCAGCACGCTCCCGTGGAGGGGGAGGTATTGGTTCGAGTCCCGTATGAGAGTCAAAATAAACTTTAGCCTTTGTAGTTGAACAAGGAATTTGTTTTCAATGAAAATTGATAGATTGTGTTTATGATAAAATATGGATGCATACGTATTTTATTAAGTTTGAACAATTGATAAGGCAAAACAACGTCCCTGAGCGCAGGGTTGATTGCGGGTTCGATTCCCGTCAAAGGCACAAATGCCTGAGTATTGCAGTATATTGGTGACTGCGCCGTAAGGGGAGTGCGCGCGTTAGTACTTACGGTCCTTGTTAACCCATAGACAAGATATTTCGGTTTGGCCACCGATAGACAATTGTATGGCAGAGGTATGGAGGTTCGATTCCTCTAAGGGCACAAAATTTGGGTAAGTAACTCAGTTGGTTTAGAGTGTCACCCTTACAAGGTGAAAGTCGGGGGTTCGAATCCCTCCTTACCCACAAGGAAGTGTACAGCAACTTAACATTTAGGACCAGTCTTTTAAACTAGTATTCTGAACGTTTGCTTCCTGTTAAATTGGGATATAGCTCAGTGGTAGAGCAACAGATTCATATCCTGTAGGTCGTAGGTTCAATCCCTACTATCCCAACCATAAATTAAAAACTTATGAAAATAAAATTAGAATTGAAAACCTATAAGGACAAAGTCCTTTTACTCCCAAGAGAAGAATTTGCGTGGGAGAGAACTAATAAGATTTTAATGATTAAAATTGGTTGGCTACTTTGGGATTTAAGACTAAGTTTTAATTTCTAATAAAAAGCGAAAGGAGGGCTCATCACCTCCTCCTTTCTAATCACAGTCCAATAAGTAAGGTAGCGAAATTCCTTATTCTATTCCGACCTGCGATATATTTCCTACTACAAATAAATAGGAAAATGGTGATAAAATATTTGCTTTTTTATACGAAAAAATGTATATTTGCAAAGAAGTTATTTGATAAGATTGAATACCTAATAATGGAGGGGTGGGTGAGTGGATTAAACCATCGGTCTTGAAAACCGACGGCCTCGAAAGGGGCCCGCGAGTTCGAATCTCGCCCCCTCCGCAACAGGGAAACATACAGCAAATTTAATATGACGTAGGTTACACTTTAATTCGCAAAAATTAAATTTATGGTTCGATTCCAAGCATAAACGTTTCCCGACAATTTACTGTTTTAAGTTAACGGTGACGATGTAGCTCAGCGGTAGAGCGACGTACTCTGCAATGTTTACAGAATATGGAAACTAACAGCAATATTGCTTGACTAATAATCCGTGTGTCGTGGGTTCGAGTCCCACCATCGTCGCAACTAAGCCTGAGTGGGGGAATTGGTAGACCCGCTTGACTCAAAATCAAGTTCCTTCGGGAGTGCGAGTTCGAGTCTCGCCTCAGGTACAGAGAGATAGCTCTCCTCTTGAATACCCAACTAGGACAGAGGAGTTCCATCGGGCTAATGGGTGCTGCCACGGATGGATGGTGTGGGTACATAAGGTACGTTAGTAATAACGGGTAGATTGAAATCCGTCCCACGTGGGAGATACCAGTCAAATTGGTTTCCGTTAAAATTCTCCTATCTATGCCGAGATAGCTCAATTGGCAGAGCAGGGCATTTGTAATGCTCAGGTTGCAGGTTCGACTCCTGTTCTCGGCTCAAAAATCGATTCGTTTTTTTGAACTTTACACTATAACAAACTATTTATTATAAAATAGAAGTTCGTTTTATGGTTAATTGGGAAAAAGAAAAAAGTAATATAGAAAAACTAATACAACAAGGTGTTTCTTATGAACGTATAGGTAGAGAATATCATTGTACGGGTAATAATATAAAAAAAGTGGCTAGAAAACTAGGTATTCCTCTTGAATCTAGAAGAATAGTTAATGAAAAAGAAACATTTAATAAGGGATGTGGTAATGTTAAAAAATGCAAACATTGCGGAAAACCATTATTAAAACGTAACTGTATATTTTGTTCTGCTGAATGTAAAAATCAGTATAAACAAAAAGAATTAGTTGAATTGTGGAAAAAGGGAGAAATCGATGGACATATGGCAGATGGTAGTACGAGAACTTTTGTAAGACGTTATTTGTATGAAAAAAATGAATATAAATGCCAAAAATGCGGTTTTGACAAAAAAAATGAATATACGAATTTACCAATCTTACAAGTACATCACATAGATGGGGATTGCTATAATTCAAAAGAAGAAAATTTGCAATTATTATGTCCTAATTGCCATTGTTTAACAGAAAATTTTGGTAGTAGAAATACACAGTCAACTAGACGTGATAAAAGGACAAAATATTATAAAGAGTTAGTGGAAAAACAATTAATAAGCAGTACTGGTGTTAGTGACTAGCATTTCAGACTTCCAATCTGACGGGGTGGGTTTGAATCCCACGTACTGCTCAAAAATAAGCATTTCAAGTTGGGATACACTGTAAAATAGTTCCACAAAATGGGGTGGAACCAAGGTGTAAGAATATTGATAAGGGGCTTTGGTTCACGAGCGGATGGAGTGTTGAATCCATCAGGGACCCGACAAACGTGACTACGGAAATCGTTTGAATGCTTTTTTAATCTTCCTATCTACTAATAGGTTAGGTAGTCACCCTCTCAAGGTGGAAATTCGGGTTCGAGTCCCGATAGGAGGACAA
>JAEIGA010013342.1_pt1 | contig 12506 bp, 9 predicted proteins | sample 9270691 | NCBI WGS metagenome assembly JAEIGA01 (sample SAMN17057246, study PRJNA624740) | gut metagenome | biome: biome; isolation source: fecal sample | host: Bos grunniens | place: China: Xizang | collected 2019
CTGCTTTGCAATAGCATGCTGGAGCACAGTCTTGCCGCATCCGAAAGGTCCTGGAATGAAGCCTGTACCTCCCTCCGCGATAGGGTTGAGGGTGTCGATTGCACGTACACCTGTCTCCATGATGCGAGATGGTCTTGGCTTTTCCTTATATCCCTTGATCGCAACCTTTACAGGCCACTTCTGATACATGTTTACCTCGACCTCCTCACCGGCAGCATCAATAAGTACTGCGATTGTCTTGTCGATGTTGTACTGACCTGCCTCAGCCACAGATTTTACTGTGTACTCGCCCTTGAATGTGAACGGAACCATGATCTTGTGAGGGAGCCATCCTTCCTTAACTTCGCCGAGCCAGTCTGCTGCGACAACCTTGTCGCCCGGCTTTGCGATAGGAGTGAAATCCCAAAGTTTCTCGTGGTTGAGAGGATCAGTGTATTCTCCTCTCTTGAGGAATACTCCGGTCATTGTAGTAAGGTCATTCTGCAGACCATCGTAGCTGCTTGAAAGAAGACCCGGTCCGAGAGTGGCCTCGAGCATCTTGTCCTCGAATTCCACTTCATTGCCGTTTTTAAGTCCACGGGTGCTTTCGAATACCTGTACGGCAGCGTTCTTGCCATTGACCTTGATGACCTCAGCCATGAGCTTTGTTCCGCCTACATTGATGTAGCAAAGCTCGTTCTGAGACACAGGGCCGTTGACCTCGACTGTCACAAGGTTTGAAACGATTCCCGTTACTTTACCAGTTGTTTTCATATTTTATAGCGTTATTTATTATCCATTGTATTCGACACCTTTGAATGTTCCGCGGACCTCATCGACCAGACGCTTGAACATCTCACGGCCGGTCTGCTCGTCAAGCTTGTACCAACGTGAGACGATGTTCAGTTTTGCGATGAAACCGAGGATGACTTCTATGTCGAAATAGTTGAACAGGGTCAGACTGCTGATCTTATTCCACATCAGGTCGTCAAGTCCTCTCTCCCTGGTGAGAATATCTTCTGCATTAAGTACTGACTCGAGTGCGGCGGACTCTTCGAATTCTTCCGTTACCGCAGCCATGACCTTTTCAGGTGCAGTCTCGGGGAAGATCATCACATCCTTGTCGGATGGCCTGCCCAAAGCTTTGTTGAGGTATTTTACCTTGGCGTTGCGTACGTTGAGGTCAAAGCTGAAATATTCGCTGATGAAACGGTTCTTGTGGGTGATGGCCTTTATGTAGAATTCTTCGTTAAGGTTCTCATCCTTGTATCCGCTCAACAGGAAGTCTATCAGCTCATTGTCCTTTTTTGAACACTGGCCGGTGATCTCCTCAATATAGTCCTCCGGTCCTTCTTCACCGAATTTCCATCCGGTGGTGATGTCCGGCAGACTTGCTATTATGTATTCGTAGTTACTCATAATATTTAACCTCAAGGGTTAGCCGAAGAGAATTTTCTTGGTAGCAGGTCTGAGGTACTCAGAAATAAGTGCGTTGAAAGTCTCGTCAGTGAAGCTGACAAAGTAACCTCCGTCTTTAGGGCCAATGGTGAAACCTCCCGCGATCTTTTTGCTGAAAGATGCCTCGACATTTCCCTTGAGCGCCTTTCCAAGCTCGTTTGAAACAAATCCATCAAGGTCAGTCTTAAGTGCTTCAGGAAGCACAACCTCGAGATCTACCGGCTCTTCAGTGTTGAATCCCTTTGCTACAGCAAGGATCACCTCCTTTACAAAAGCAGCGGAAGTGAGTGCGTCTTTCACTTCTGTTTCAGTCATTTTTGCAACGACAAGTGTCTCAATGTCCTTCCTGGTCGCAGCGATGCTTTGGTTTGCAGCCATCTTGAGGTCGCTCTGCACCTTGGTCTTGAATTCCTCGGCATCCTTGTTCGCTGCAGCCATGATGGCAGCAGCCTCAGCATGTGCCTTGGCAACAATCTCCTCTGCCTGAACCTTTGCCTTTGCAAGGATTTCTTCGCCTTCCTGTTTTCCTTTTGACAGTCCCTCATTGTAGAGTCTATCTGTCAGTTCTTGCAATTTGTTCTGCATGTTTGTGTGTTATTTTATGTTTGTTGATTATCAATTTTATATAAACACGCAAATCTACTAAAAAATATATCACAAAACAACCTTCCCGACTATCTAAATGTAATATAAATGGCAGGGCTTCGCAATGTTGCGAAACCCTGCCATTAGAAGCTATTCAGTATCAGTCGGATATCACCGGATCTTAGAACGAATGGAAATACAGCGACACCTTGTTCCACTCTCTGCAGAGAAGGTCGTATCTGTCAATCATGAAGCATATCATTCCGCAGTCATACATCCGGAGTCCCCATTCCTCACACTCATCAATCTGGAGAAGGCATATCTTGTCTGGGAATTCATTCTCTACTTCATCGTAATATGGCTTTCCGAGGAGCTTGAAGCTGTCGTGTCTGACTTGGGCAAGAGAAAAATTCACAGCCTTGGCAGGAAGATAGGCCGGAGTACCATCCGAATAATTGATCGGCCATGGCTCCAGGTTGTCGCAATTGTCTGCATACAGGACCCTGAAGCGATCGTCATTCCATAGCCCTATGCCGTTGTGTGAGTCTGAACTTTCGCAGAATTCTGAGAGGAATTCATCCATCTCTGCAAAGAAATAAAGCATTCCCTTCTTTGGCAGGAGGTACTGTATGTCATGCACGGCGATGTCTTCGCACCTGATCTGGCATACGAACATGAGAGGTTGTCCGTCTTCCCTGCATGGATAACCCATTCCTTCCGGAAGGTCAGCCGCACCCCACCATTTGCTTTTTCCCGTCAGATCCTCGTCGGTACCGGAAAATGACATCCTGATGCTCCTGGCTGGTCTTTCTATTGATATTGTTGCATCGGAATATGCGTAACTGAGTCCCTTCTTAGGGGTGTATCCATTCTTATCCGGCCTTACGTCCAACGTAACACCTTCTGCCTGGACAACCAGACGGTCATCGCATATCTGTCTGACTCTTACAACCGGAAGATGTTCATTGTAGTCGCACAGGTTCATTCCAACCTTCAGCTCATCCTTGCGGTAAACCTTAGGATAGTGAGACAGGTTCTGATGTCCCGGGTCGCATGCAACAATATAGCCACTGACCCTGCAGGTCTCCCAATCAGGAATCTCAAGTTCTTTGTTTGTCATAGCCTTTTGATTTAGAAGCATTCGTTCAATATCTGTGTGATGTTATCGCTTTTTCCCATTGTATAGAAATGCACTGCCGGAGCACCGTTTGCAATCAGATCCCTGCATTGCATCGCGCACCATTCGGAGCCTATCTGATAGACAGCTTTCCTGTCATCTTCTGCACGAGATATTTCTCTTGTCAGTTCGATAGGAATATTCAGCGCAAAGGCCTCTGGCAGTGTTGTCAGTTGTCTTGCGGCAGAGATGGGCTTGAGGCCCGGTATTATCGGCACTGTAATGCCAGCAGCGCGACATCTGGCCACGAAATCGTAATAGACCCGGTTGTCAAAGAACATCTGTGTTATGATGTAGTCAGCCCCGGCATCTACCTTGCGTTTGAGATTCGTGATGTCTGTTTCCAGGTTCGGAGCTTCGAAATGTTTCTCCGGATAGCCTCCCACTCCGATGCAGAAGAATCTGTCCTCAGTCTCAAGCCCCCTGCTTCGTCTGTATGAATTGCTGCCTTGATAGCTTCGTATGCCTCTTACCAGTTCATCGGCATAGGTGTAGCCTCCCGGAGTAGGGGTGAAGCGTTTTTCACCGGTCATGCTGTCGCCACGCAATGCGACTATGTTGTTTATTCCCATGAAAGCCAGGTTGTCCAGCCTGCTCTCTATCTCCTCTTTTGTGTTTCCGCCACAGATCAGGTGTGGGACGACTTCCACATCATATTTCGACATGATTGCAGCGCATACGGTGGTCTCGCTGATGCGGTTCCTGATCAGGTGCCTGCTGAAAGTTCCGTCCTCAGCTTCCCTGTACTCGAACTCGTCGCGGTGACTTGTTACATTGATATACTTCGGCTTAAACTCCATGAACGGTGCAATGCTGTCAAGAAGCTCGTCCTTGGTGATACCTCTCAGAGGCGGCACAATCTCAATCGAAGGAAATGCCTTTGTGCTGGTTGCCAATATTTCTGAAACTTTCATCTTCCGTGTTTTTATTCCGTAAAATGTAATACGCTGTTATTGAGCGACTTCCATGAAGTACGTGCTCCCTGATGTCGGCACGAACTTTGGGTAAGCGGCTGTGTGATAGATTGTTGCATTTTGCACTATCCCAAGGGTTTTTATCATTTCAATAGGTGTCCGAGGAATCGGCGGGCAGTTGAGGGGGCCATACCTCTTAGTTCTCGATAATCTTCATACTGTTTCCGGCTGATATTTCTGATCTGTGGATACGACGCTTCCGGGTGAATGAATATCAGTCCGCATATGCTCGCCTCGGGAGTCATCGCATAGCTTTCTGTCAGTTCGATCCCCAGCCGGTCTGATGTTCCCAGGCCATTGCTATGAGAGTGGCAATGGCCGCATGAACAATGGGCGTCATCCTTGTGTACATCCCTGTGTTCATCCTTGTGTCCATGGTGCCGGTGGACGTGTCCGCAGAGGAGACTGAGGACTTCCTCCTTCAGTGTGTGGTCGGGACAACTGCTGTATCCGATGGCCGGTTTTATGATTTTACTTGTTTCGGGTGAAATCGATTGCATGCCCGACCTGATGCATTCGTCTAACCACTTCGACGCGGCTTCAGCCAGTGTCATGCGCACAGCCTTTCCGATCATGTCTTCGTACGCATTTGAACAGGCAGGGCAACTGCATCCCTGCACATGAGCCTTGCTGCGTTTATGGACACATATCGCGAACATTCCGAAAGGTGATTTTCGTGTTGTGTGAGCAGGAATGACAAAGTCTGACAACGAGAGATTCTTACCGCCTTCCTGCCTCATCATAGGCAGCCTGTATGCCTTGCCGTCTGCCTCAAAACATATCTCATCAGATCTATTCGCATTTGCCGGGAAGAACCTTGCCGCAAGCATTATCTTGAAATCCTCCAAAGCAAGCTCGTCCTCCGCATCCCTTCGGAGCTGGACCAGTTCCATTGCCTCAGGCACCGCGCTTCCATATTTCACGCCCCAGATTGCGTAGAACATCCTCCAATCGAAATAAGGGAGAACTTTTTCCAATGGGATTTCCTGAACTGTAATGTCGGCAGGGATATCTGCCATATAGCTGTCGAGCGGAAAACGCAAAGTGTCTTGTGCTGCCTCTGTTCTTACAGAATCTTCGCTGTGCTCAGCATGACAGTTTGAGTCCTGCTTATAGAGCTCTCTAACACGCTCTTGTTCTGCATGCTGCTCGGCTTCAAATGTTTCTCTGTCCATCATGCACTTCTTTGCAAGGACAGCCGCAGCAGATGCGTCGGCTCCATAGAATACATGGTCATAAAGCAGAGCCAGTTTAACTGCAGTGTGTAATGCAGATGTCGTGGCGCCTCCTATAAGCAACGGAGTGGTCATATCTCTTGAGGCCATCTCGCGACAAAGTTCCTCCATCTGGAATAGTGATGGGGTGATCAATCCGCTTACTGCGACGATATCAGCATTCAGTCTCTGTGCCTCATCCAGAATAGTTTCCTTGTCCACCATCACGCCTAAGTCATGAACCTCAAATCCATTGCAGGTCAGCACGATGCCGGTTATATTCTTTCCTATGTCATGAACATCTCCCTTCACCGTCGCCAATATGACTTTATGCCGAACCTTAGCAGTGGAGTTTACCTGCTGGGAAGTGTGGGTTGATTGCGGAGAAAACATGCCACCCCCGGCTAGGGGGTGCCTGTCGTCAGACAGGCGGGGGTTTTCGGAGCAACAACCCACACTTCCCATGTACGGAGATAAAGCCTCCACCGCTTCCCTCATGATCTTGGCAGATTTGACAACCTGCGGAAGGAACATCTTGCCTTCGCCGAACAACTTTCCTACAGCCTCCATACCCTCCATAAGAGGCCCTTCGATAATCGCCACGGCAGAACCATACTCTGCAAGTGCCTCTTGAATATCCGCCTCCAGAGTCTCGGTACGACCTTTTATCAGAGCGTTCTGCAAGCGCTGGGATACGGGTTGCCTAGGGAGATCCTTCGCTTCGCTCAGGATGACAGGTGAGCCGTTCTTCATCATCTGTGAAGCCTTTTCGATAAGGCGTTCGGTGGCCTGCGGGTCGGTGTTGAAAATCACATCCTCCACGCATTTGAGCAGTTCCGGTTCTATCTCGTCGTATACCTGCAGCATCGATGGATTGACTATGGCCATGTCAAGCCCGGCCTTTATTGCATGATACAGGAACGCCGAATGCATGGCCTCGCGCACATGGTTGTTGCCTCTGAATGCAAATGACAGGTTCGAAACTCCGCCTGAAGTCAATGCTCCTGGAAGATTTTTCTTTATCCAACGAACCGCCTCGATGAAATCGATAGCATAGCGGGTATGCTCCTCGATCCCTGTTCCTATAGCAAGAATATTAACATCGAAGATGATGTCTGATGGAGATATGCCCGCCTCCTCAGTCAGGAGTCTGTATGCTCTCTGGCATATCTCTATTTTCCGGTCGTATGTCGTGGCCTGGCCCTGTTCGTCGAAAGCCATCACTACTATCGCTGCACCGTATGAGTTGATTATCCGGGCCTTTTCGACAAACGCTTCCGGACCTTCCTTCAGGCTGATGGAATTGACAATGCACTTGCCCTGGGAGTTCTGCAAGCCGGCAACGATGGTTTCCCAATGTGATGAATCAATCATCAGAGCAGCTCTTGCCACTGATGGGTCATTGGATATGTGGCGCACGAAACGTTCCATCTCTCTGGTGCTGTCGAGCATTGCATCATCCATGTTTATATCAATGATCCGCGCACCGTCTTCAATCTGCTTCGCAGCAATCTGCAGGGCCTCATCGTATTTGCCCTCAGAAATGAGTCTTGCGAATTTACGCGAACCTGCCACATTCGTCCGCTCACCAATGTTTGTGAAGTTGCTGGTACTCTTGTCTATTGTCACGACCTCCAGGCCGCTCACTGTGAGCATTTTACAGGTTCTGCCCAAACTTCCTGCATTTGAGACCAAAGGTCGTGGGGCGAGACCGGAAACGGCGGTAGCAATAGCACGGATATGATCCGGTGTCGTTCCGCAGCACCCTCCGACTATGTTCACGAGCCCGCGCGATGCCAACTCCCGAACCTGAGCAGCCATCTGATCGGGAGTCTGATCATATCCTCCCATCTCGTTCGGCAGCCCGGCATTCGGATAGCAGCTCACAGCGCATTCACACCATGAATTGATGTCTTCTATAAGCGGCATCATCTCTGCGGCTCCCAATGAGCAGTTCAGACCGAATGCCGCAATAGGGTAGTGCCGCACGGCAGTATAAAATGCCTCCAACGTCTGCCCCGTCAGTGTCCTGCCGCTTCGATCACCAACCGACACCGACAACATCACCGCCGGCTCAGGCTGCTTAACAACGCTTTGGGGGATAGCCTGAATGACAGAACAGGCATTTTCGCACCCCCGCGTAGGGGGAGGGGCCCAGCTTGGCTGGGAGGGGGCCTGTGGAGTCATCAGGCTATCCCGTATTCCAGCCAACGCAGCCTTGACATTAAGCGCGTCAAAACAAGTCTCCACAAGAAGCAGATCCACTCCACCTCGCAGCAAAGCCTCAGCCTGTTCACGGTAGGCAGCGCGCAGATCTTCAAATGAATAAGGACGGAACCCAGGGTCGGCAGCATCCGGAGAAAGCGAAAGCGACTTTGAGGTAGGTCCCATGCTTCCTGCCACCCATACCTTGCGTCTTAGTCCCACTGATGCAGCCATGGCTGCAGCCTCGTCAGCCGCTTCACGTGCCAGCTTGGCACCCTCATATGCCATCTGCCCTGCCAGCTCCGAGCATCCGTACTCAGCCTGCGATATGGCATTTGCACTGAATGTGTTAGTCTCGATTATATCTGCTCCGGCAGCTATATATTCCTTGTGAACAGCCTTGATGATCTGCGGACGGGTCAGATTAAGGCACTCGTTGTTGCCAAACAAAGCCTTGTTGCAACCGGCAAACGGCCCAGCGTGATAATCATCCTCACTAAGACCGTATTTCTGAATCATAGTGCCCATGGCACCATCCAATACAAGTATCTTATCTTTTGGAATAAATGTCATATCCTTTATTTTTCAATTTCCAGCCACTCAATCTCTCCTCCCCAGATATCCAGAAACTTATGAAAATCCGAATTGCTGATCACCGTGCTCGCTGTGTTGTCGCATGGATGCCAGCTGAGCTTCTCAGCATCTTTTAAATCGGCATCCAGATAAAGCTTCACGCGGTGTCCGTTCTCAAAAAGCTCCTTCTGCATCACGCCTTCCTTTACGGAAACAACCTGTCCATCGTCGCTCATCTCCACCAGATTCATGTCGTTAATAAGTCCGAACAGCGACACAGAACCCGGAAGTAGATCCAGACATCGCTCCATCCTTTCTGCCGATGCAAACGAAAGCTTTCCCTGATGCAGACTTTTCTCCAAAGAATGAATGTCCAGCTCCTTGTGACACTCGAATATCACGAGGTAGTGCCTGTTGCCCTTATGATTACGGAAGAACAGGTTCTTGCAATGTGTGGAATCGATATCCTTCCAATACTCCAGTGCAAGTTCGATGGTCGGAAGCGGAGGATGATGGTGTGTTTGGTAGGCGATCCCGTTTTCCTCCAGGAAACGATGTACCTTATCTATTCTTTCACTCATGTCTATCCTAGGAAACTAAGCAGGATGCCAGCAGCGACAGCAGAGCCGATGACGCCGGCCACATTAGGTCCCATCGCATGCATGAGCAGGTGATTGTTAGGGTCAAATTCGCGTCCGACATTCTGTGACACTCGTGCGGCGTCTGGCACAGCAGACACTCCTGCGTTGCCAATAAGCGGATTAATCTTGTTTTCCTCCTTGCAGAACAGGTTCATGATCTTTGCAAAGCCCACTCCACCGATGGTTGCAAGGATGAACGAGAACAGCCCGAGAGCGAATATCTTGATGGAAATATGCGTCAGGAATATGTCTGCCTGAGTCGAACAGCCGACGGTAAGTCCGATGAGGATGGTCACTACGTCAATCATCGGGCCTCGTGCAGTCTCTGCAAGGCGCTTTGTCACTCCGCTCTCCTTCAGCAGATTACCGAAGAAAAGCATTCCCAGGAGCGGCATGCCCGACGGCACAATGAGAGCAGTCAGGATGAATCCGAATATCGGAAAAATAATCTTTTCTCTCTGGCTGACGGTACGCGGAGTCTTCATCTTGATGAGCCTTTCCTTCTTTGTGGTCATAAGAAGCATGATCGGGCGCTGAATTACAGGGACGAGTGCCATGTAAGAATATGCTGACACCGCGATGGCTCCCAGAAGCTCAGGGGCGAGCTTGGATGCAAGGAAAATGGCGGTAGGACCGTCGGCACCTCCGATTATACCGATAGCTCCCGATTCCGCCGGTGAAAATCCGAGCCACATCGAAATCATATATGCTCCGAATATGCCGATCTGTGCTGCAGCTCCGATCATAAGCAGCCTTGGCTGGGCTATGAGGGCTGTGAAGTCGGTCATAGCACCGATGCCAAGGAATATTAGCGGAGGATACCATCCCTTGACCACTCCCTGATAAAGGATGTTCATTACTGATCCCTCCTCGTATATTCCAATCTGCAGTCCTTCAGCAAACGGGATGTTGCCGATGATCATGCCGAATCCTATCGGCACGAGCAGCAGAGGCTCCCAATCCTTCTTGATGGCAATGCAGATGAAGAATATGCCGGCACATATCATTCCAAGATGCTGGATCGTCATGTTCGCAAAGCCTGTGTATTGCAGAAACTGCAGTATGCTTTCGTTTATAGTGTTCATAAATCTATTCCAATGTGATGATTACTGCGCCTTCCAGCACCGAATCTCCCTTTTCTACCTTCACCTCCCGTACTGTGCCGTCAACTTCGGACTGCAGGTCGTTTTCCATTTTCATGGCCTCAAGTACAGCCACAACCTGACCACTCTTTATGGAATCTCCCGCTTTCACCTTTATGGATGTGATGACTCCCGGAAGTGGCGCCATGATGTCCTTCCATGAAGCCACCCTGACAGCATTCGCAGCATCGGGAAGGACAGTGCCGGCGTCTGCGGCTGATCCCGCTATTACAGGCGCCTGACTGCTTATGTCTATGCTGTCTTTGGGACTTATGGTTATGATGTAGCTTTCCTTGTCATGTGGCCGTGTATCTACAGGCTCGGCAGTAGCGGTCTCTTCTCCAGAAGGATTCTCCTGAAACTGCTCGTCCCTGCTTAATCTGATGACCAGTTTCCCGATAAGGTTGTACAGGACGAACAGCAATGCCAGTGAAATGAAAACAACAGAAATGGACACGACTGTAATTATCCAGCCGTACGGGTCTTTCTGTGCCATTTCAGCGCTTTTGGCTAGAACGGTTTCTGCCTGCAGTAATGTAAACATATTCATGGCTATAGCGGCAGATTATCGTGTTTCTTCCAAGGCCTGTCCTCCTTCTTGCCGGCCAGCTGTTCAAGTGCCCTGATGACTCTGAATCTTGTGTTGCGAGGTTCGATGATGTCATCGATATATCCATATGATGCGGCATTGTATGGATTGCAGAAAAGATCGTTGTACTCCTGGATCTTCTGCTTGGCGGCTGCCTCGCGTGCAGCTGGGTCTTCGATTGCTCCCAGTTCCTTCGAATAAAGGATCTCCACGGCTCCCTCTGCGCCCATGACTGCTATGTTGGCTGACGGCCAAGCATAATTGATGTCTCCGCGTAACTGCTTGCAGCTCATGGTTATATGTGCTCCTCCATAGGATTTTCTCAAAGTCACGGTGACTTTTGGCACAGTCGCTTCTCCAAAAGCATAAAGCAGTTTCGCACCGTGCGAGATAATGCCGCCATACTCCTGCTGAGTGCCGCAGAGGAATCCCGGTACGTCGACCAGTGTTACGAGTGGGATGTTGAAGGCATCGCAGAAACGGACGAATCTTGCGGCCTTGCGTGAAGCATTTATGTCAAGGACTCCGGCCAGCACTTTCGGCTGGTTTGCAACGATTCCGACAGAACGTCCGTTCATATGTGCGAATCCCACGATCATGTTCTTGGCCCAGTTGCGATGTACCTCAAGGAATCTTCCCTCATCCACAATACTTCCGATGACTTCGTACATGTCGTATGCCTTGTTCGGATTGTCCGGTATGATTTCATTGAGATTATCGTCGACTCTGCCGGCAGGGTCATTGGTCTTGACAAAAGGAGCCTGCCCGCGATTGTTTGAAGGGAGAAATCCCAGGAGAGTCCTGATTGTCTGGATACCTTCCTCTTCGCTGTTTGCGGCAAAATGTGCAACTCCGCTCATCTTTGAATGTATGGATGCTCCTCCGAGCTGTTCCTGGGTCACATTTTCCCCGGTGACAGCCTTGACCACGGACGGTCCTGTAAGGAACATATAGGATGTGTCTTTTACCATTACCGTGAAGTCTGTCAGGGCAGGGGAATATACTGCACCACCGGCGCATGGTCCGAATATTCCGGAAATCTGAGGGATCACTCCGGATGCAAGGATGTTCCTTTCGAATATTTCGCCGAATCCTGCCAGCGAGCAGATGCCTTCCTGGATGCGTGCTCCGCCAGAGTCATTGAGACCGATGCACGGTGCACCCACCTTGACAGCCATGTCCATCACTTTGCATATTTTTGATGCCATTGTTTCTGACATGGAGCCTCCGTTCACGGTGAAGTCCTGTGCATATACATAGACCGGACGACCGTCTATGGTTCCCATTCCTGTAACCACTCCGTCTCCATCGAGTCTCACCTTGTCTATGCCGAAATTCGTGCAACGATGCTGCACGAACATGTCGAATTCTTCAAAACTGCCCTCATCAAGCAGTAGCGCCAGTCTTTCGCGTGCTGTCAGCTTACCTTTGGCGTGCTGAGCATCTATCCTTTTCTGACCGCCTCCTAGCTTTGCTTCCTCACGTCGTGCGACCAGCTGCTGTATCTTATCGTTCTGATTGCTCATATCCTTTGTGTTGGGTGGATAAACGAACAAATATAACAAAAATTATGTAAAAATAAAAGAGAGCAACCCTTAGGCTGCTCTCCATAATGTATGTCGCAATGTGATTACGGCTGCATTGTAGTGTAGACGTTCTGTACGTCGTCGTCCTCCTCGATGCGCTCGATAAGCTTCTCGATGTCGGCCTTTGCATCTCCCTCAAGAACCTTGAGGTCAACGTTAGGGAGACGGGTGAACTCTGCAGCTACGAGCTCGAATCCATTCTCCTCGATCCATTTCTGGATGGCGTTGAATGCAGTGAACTCACCATAGAGTACAATCTCCTTCTCTTCATTCTCGTTCTCCTCCTCAAAGATTTCCTCTACACCATAGTCGATGAGCTCCAGCTCAAGCTCCTCGAGGTCGTAAGGATTAGCTGTCTTCATGCGGAACATGCACTTGCGGTC
>JAEIGA010013343.1_pt1 | contig 12506 bp, 6 predicted proteins | sample 9270691 | NCBI WGS metagenome assembly JAEIGA01 (sample SAMN17057246, study PRJNA624740) | gut metagenome | biome: biome; isolation source: fecal sample | host: Bos grunniens | place: China: Xizang | collected 2019
AGAAGCACGGTATATCTGCGCGGCTTGATCGATTCCGAGACCTTCCGCACGGCAAAGAGCCGCGTGACCTGCTGCCTTGGTAAGGGTGTTGGCGGTGTGTCGGTCTACCTGGATATTAACAAGATGCCCCACCTTCTGATCGCCGGTGCGACCGGTACGGGTAAGTCGGTCTGTATCAACAGCCTGATCATGAGCCTTCTTTACAAAGCCAAGCCCGACGAGGTCAAGCTGCTCATGATCGACCCCAAGACGGTCGAGTTCAGTGTGTACAAGGACATTCCCCACCTGATGGCGCCCATTATTTGCGATTCCAAGCGCGCGGCAGGTGCACTCAACCTGGCTGTACAGGAAATGGAGCGCAGATACGAGCTGATGCGCACGGTTGGTGTGCGTAACATTGCAGGCTATAACAGCGTGACTGAGAACGACCGCTATGAGCATCCCTATATTCCGCAGATGGTTATCATCATCGACGAGCTTGCCGACTTGATGATGACGGCCAAGAACGAGGTCGAGGCATCGATCGTTCGCCTGGCGCAAAAGGCGAGAGCGGCGGGTATCCATTTGATTTTGGGTACGCAGCGTCCGTCGGTTGACGTTATCACGGGTCTGATCAAGGCCAACGTGCCCTCGCGTATTTCCTTTACCGTATCCTCGCGTATCGATGCGGGTACTATTCTGGACGGCCCCGGCGCGGAGAAGCTGCTCGGTATCGGTGACATGCTGTACTCGCCCATCGGCTCCTCCAAGCCGCAGCGTGTACAGGGCTGCTTTGTCAGTGACGACGAGGTCGAAAAGATCGTGGATTATATTCGCCGCAACAACGACGAGGTCAAGTTCGATCAGAACTTTATGGATAATTTGGATCGTGAGGCAGAGCTGATCGGCAACAAGAAGGGACGCGACGAGGATTACGGTGACGAGGACGGCGATACCGGCGACCTGGATCCCAAGTTCTACGAGGCGCTGGGAATTGCGGTCAAGAACAAGCGCATCTCTACCTCGCTTTTGCAGAGAGCCATCTCGATCGGCTACGGCAGAGCCGCCAAGATCCTGGACCAGATGGAGGATCGTGGCTTCATCGGCCCGGCCAGCGGCAACAAGCCCCGTGAGATCCTCATCTCCGAGGAGGCCTACCGCGAGCTGATGGTGAATCAGGATTGATGGGGAGACGAGGGGCGCTGCCCCTGTCCCCCGCAAGCCCCTTTTGAAAAAGGGGCTTGACCCCGAAAACCTTGTGGTATTTTGAAGATATTTCTTCATGATCATGCAGATATCGTCATAATTAAAACATTCCCACAGACCATGCAACGGTTTGTGGGAATGTTCGTTTTATAAGTGGAAAGCGTCGGCTTCAGCCAAGGCTCCCTTGTGCAAAGGGAGCTGTCAGCGAAGCTGACTGAGGGATTGTTTCGCGGTTCGCAAGCATTACGCTCTCTCCGTTCCGATAAATCCGACGCGCATGAATTTTTCGGGGGAGCGGCGGATGATGTAATCGATATAGGAGGATATCATCTTGGCGGTGAGCAGGTAGCCCGCTGCGTTCATGTGGCCGCCCAGGAAGAAGTTGCGGTAAAATTCCTCATCATACGCCGGGGCATAGCGGCGCAGGTCGATGACGTGCACATGATCCTCGCCAAAGTGCTTGGCAATGTCGTACAGCAGCGCGGCGTGCTCGTCGGCGCGTGCTTCACGCGCGGGAGCGTTCTGCGGCGTGGTGGGAATGGTGACAAGGAAGAAATGCGCACCCTTTTGCATCTTGGCATAGCGTTGGATGATCTGCGCGTAGTAGCCGGCGAAGGTGGGCGCATTTTTGGTGTAGTCCTCGTCGCAGATGTCAGCCACACTGCCCATGGGGAAGGCCATATTGTTGAGCACGTCGTTGACTCCCAGCGCGATGATGTAGGCATTGGCGACAAGGTCGGGCGACCAGAATCCGCGCTCCTGGGCAAAGCGCAAGCAATACTCCGCCGCCGACATACCGCCGCGCGAGAAGTTGTACACCTTACAGCCCGCCATGCGCGCCATGTACTGCCCCCAGGAATAGTCAAACATATCGTGATAGGTCTTGACACCGTTGGCGTCGACGTCCTCAAACTCGCCCGAGGACAGGCTGTCGCCGACGCAGGCGATGGTGCGGAAAATGCCGGTCATACCGCCGTCACTGACCAGTCGGTCAAGCGGACGCTCGTTCGGAGAAAGATAAAAATCGGTGATATTCATACATGTACCTTCCTTTCGGTGGATATACATTTATTGTACCATTTTTTGCGCGCCATGTCAAATGTTTATTGACAAATTTGTGATTTCGTGGTACAATTTTTTATCGAATGATTTTGAGAAAGGACACGCTTATGTACCTTGGCATCGACATTGGTACCACCTCCATCTGCGCGGTGGTCATTCGTGCGGACGGAGGTCTTGTTCGTTCCGTGACAAAGCCCAACACCTTTGGTTTTGCCGACGGTGCTGCCCGTATGCAGGACGTCGGCGGCATTGTGAAGATGTGCCGCGACATGGTCAACGAGCTTTGCGCCGCCTATTCCGTCATCAGCATCGGCGTCAGCGGCCAGATGCACGGCATTCTCTACGTGGACGCCGACGGTGACGCTCTCACGCCGCTGTATTCCTGGCAGGACGAGCGAGGAAATCTGCCCGCAGGTGGCGATGAAAGCTACGCCGAGCAGCTCTCGCGCCTTTGCGGTTGCCGTGTTTCCACCGGCTATGGCTGCTGCAGCGTCTATTATGATATGAAGAACGCCGCCATCCCGCAAGGTGCCGCCGCCTTTTGCACGGTGGGTGACTACGTAGCCATGCAGCTGTGCGGCAGAAAAACGCCGCTTTTGCATGATAGCTGCGCGGCGTCTTTCGGACTTTTTGACTCGAAAAGCCGTGCGTGGGACGAGGCGGCTATTTGCAATTCGGGCATGCCCCGTGCGCTTTTCCCCGACGTGACCTCGCGTGTCGAGGCATTGGGGCAGACCGAGCACGGCGCGACTGTCTACACCTGCATCGGTGATAATCAGGCTTCGGTCTACGGCTCACTTCGCGATGAGAACTCGTTTTTGCTCAACATTGGCACGGGAAGTCAGGTTTCCGTTATCACGAAGGAGCATGTTCAAGTGCCCGTCGGCGAGGTGCGTCCGTATCTTGATGGCGCGTATTTGGTGGTTGGTTGTCCGCTTTGCGGCGGTTATTCCTATCGGCTGCTCAAGGATTTTTTTGCAAGCACAGGTGCGCAGATCACTTACGACACCATGAACGCCTGGGCACTGTCCGCGCTCGCGGCCCAGGCTGCAGCACCTACGGTCGAGCCCACCTTCCGCGGCACACGCGAGGAGCCGACGCGCCGTGCTTCGATCACCGGACTTTCGGAGACCAATTTCAACGCGCCTGCACTGACGCTTGGTGTGTTGCGCGGTATCAGCGGAGAACTCAAGGAGTTTTACATCGCCTTTGCCGCCCTTTTGGGCAAGCGCACAGCAGCGGTCGGCTCGGGCAATGCCGTTCGTCTCAATGAAGCGCTGCGCCGCGTGCTGCAAAGTGATTTCGGCTGTGACATTGCCATTCCCGCGCACACCGAGGAGGCGTCGTTCGGTGCCGCCCGCGCGGCAGCCGAGGCCCACACCGGCGAGAATTTCAAGCATTGGATCCGGTATGAATAAGAGATGCGGGGGAAACTTCTTGGAAGAAGTTTCCCCCACGCCCCCTTCAAGAACTTGTATCAAGTAAAAGTGCTTATATCTTAAAGGTTTTTGAAGATCCCAAAGAAAATTTTTTCAAAAAATTTCTTTGGTGGGGTTTGGGGCAAAGCCCCAACTCCCCCCCGATTTTGCTGCGCCCTTGACAAACCCCGTCGGTCGTTGTATAATATCGGTAACAATCATTTTTGGGAGGTGCGGTGTGATGCGGCAGATCAAGGGGAAAACTAAGGCCATTCTTGGCGGCGTTGCGGCTGTGCTGGCGCTTGCGCTGTTTCTACTGCTGCCGTACGTTCTGCCGCCTGCCGGCGGCACGGATCTTTCCGATGCGCCGTTTCAGATTCACGTGATTGACGTGGGGCAGGGTGACGCCATGCTGCTTGTCTGCCGGGAGCAGACTGTGCTGATCGACAGCGGCACCAACGCAAGTGAGGGAGTGCTGCGCGCCTATCTTGACAGCCATGGTGTGGAGCGGATCGATTATCTGATCATCAGCCATCCGCACGAGGATCACATGGGCGGCGCGGATATGGTGCTGCGGGAGTATGAGGTGGGCGTGCTGGTCATGTCCGACCTGGCACCCGACGCTGACGTGGGCATGTCGTTCACCACGGCGCTGATCGAGAGTGATGCGACCGTCATGGTGCCGCGCACGGGTGAGGTGCTGCAGGCAGGCGCGCTGCGCTTGACCTTCCTCGCGCCGCCCGACGGTGGCTATGACGACGCCAACGACAATTCTCTGGTCGTCCGCTGCGATTTTGGGCAGGTCTCGCTTTTGACCGTGGGTGACGCCGAGGCACCGGGGGAGGCGTGGCTGCTGGAGCATACCGACGCGGCGCTTTTGGACGTTGATCTGCTCAAGGCGGGGCATCACGGCTCGGACACCTCCACGAGTGCGGACTTTCTCGCCGCGACCACGCCCGACTATGTGGCGATCTCCTGCGGACGCGGCAACACCTACAATCATCCCGTGCAGAGTGTGCTGGATGCCATCGCCGCCGCGGGTGCCGAGTCCTGCCGCACCGATACCGACGGGATGCTGGTGTTTGTGTCGGATGGCGTGGATTTGTGGAGGGTGAGGTAAAGCCGCAGGCAAGAAGGGGCGTTGCCCCTTGACCCCACCAGAAACCTTTTTGAGAAAAAGACGATCGCAAGCGATCATCGAGTTTGTCTCGGCGGCTTAGCACCGCCGTTTCGGGTAAGCCCGAAAACGCCAAACATCGGTTTCTGGACTTCCAAAAACTTTGGGGAAATTTTTTGGCAGAACTTTTTGCGGTTCTGTTCTGAATATGCGGAACGGTATGCCATGTGGGGACCCCTGCCCCACAAGACAGATATGATGTTTGTTTTGCGTTGGAGCGGAGAGCAAAGGCTCCGCGCTCCGCGGCGCATGATGAATATTTAAAAGCCCCGCGGTCGGAGCTTTTTCTGGAAGCAATATCTTTAAACCTATTGCTATCCTTTTTGAAATGTGATATAATGTGTGCAAAGATTTACCGGCGGATGTATACGACACGGAACGAAAACAAGAGGGAGGAGTTACTATGAGCAGCATCAGAAATATCGGTGTTTTTGCCCATGTAGATGCGGGGAAAACTACGTTATCCGAGCAAATACTCTCTCATACCGGCACCATCCGCAGCGTTGGCAGCGTTGACTCCGGAACTGCACACACGGACAACCTTCCCGTCGAGCGCCGACGCGGCATTTCGGTCAAGGCTACCTGTGTTTCCATGGAATATCACGGCGTTCGCATTAACCTGATTGATACGCCGGGACATGTGGATTTCTCCGCGGAGGTTGAGCGTTCCTTGTGGGCGCTGGATGGCGCGGTTTTGGTCGTTTGTGCGGTGGAGGGTGTACAGCCCCAGACCGAGGTTTTGTTTGATGCAATGGTCAAGCAGAACATTCCGGTGCTGTTTTTTATCAATAAAACGGATCGGGAAAATGCCGACGTGCCGCGCGTGATGGCGCAGATTCGCCGTCTGCTGACATCCAAGGCAGTGGAGCTGAGCGATACCGAGACGGTCAGTGAGCTGATCTGTGACGGGCGCGACGATCTTTTGGAGCGATATCTGAACGGTGAGCAGTTTTCGCCGCGTCTTTTGGAGGAAGAGCTGGTCAAGCTTGTGCACACAGGCGCTGCTTATCCCGTGCTGTGCGGCTCCGCACTCCGGGATGTCGGCGTGGTGGAGCTGCTTGACAGCATCGTTACATATTTGCCGCCTCCCGAGCTGAATGAAAATATGTGTGGCGTGGTGTTTGCTGCGCGGCAGGATAAAAGCTTGGGTAGAGGTATTTGGGTGCGTATGTACGGCGGCTCGCTTGAAAGCCGCGAGAGCATTACGCTGGACGCGGGTATTGATCCGATTTCAGGTGATGTCAAGCGAGTGCAATATAAAATTACGCAGATTCACGACGTGGACCTCAATCCGTGCGGAAAGATGGCGTGCGGAGAAATCGGCGTTATCTATGGCCTGGGCGATGTGCAGATCGGTCAGATTTTAGGCGATACTGCAGGCTTGCGCCGATCGATCGAGCCGGGGCAGCTGCGGACGCCTCTGATCACGGTGCAGCTGATTCCCGAAAAGCCGGATCAGATGCAGGAGCTGCGTCGTGCGTGTGAGATTTTGTCGAGCGAAGACCCACTTTTGCAGGTGCAATACGTTCGCATGCTTAACGAGCTGCATCTTAAGGCCATGGGAACCATACAGCTGGAGATCATCGAGGAGCTGCTCAAGACGAGGTTTGATCTTAAAGTGACCTTTGACACACCGGCGATCATTTACAAGGAAACCGTCTCCTGTCGCTGCGAGGGATTTGTGGCGTATACCATGCCGAAGCCTTGCTGGGCGGTGCTCAAATTCATCATTGAGCCGGCGGAGAGAGGAAGCGGTGTGACGTTTTCCTCCAGCGTTCCTTTGAACAAGATTATGGCGTGTTATCAGCGTCAGGTGGAGCAGACCATTCCCTTGGCATTGAAGCAGGGACGTCTTGGATGGCAGGTGACCGACGTCAATATCAAGCTGGTGGACGGTGGGCATCATCTGGTGCATACGCATCCGCTGGACTTTATCGTTGCCACGCCGATGGGCATTCAAGACGGCCTGCAGCGCGGTGGGAGCACGCTGCTTGAGCCGATCCTTGCGGCGAGATTTATTTTGCCCGGCGACCACGTCGGGCGCGTTATGAAGGATGTTGTCACCATGCGTGGTGAGGTGATCGACACCGCGTATGACGGCGATCGCGTTATTCTCAACGCGCTGATTCCGGTGCAGACCAGTCTCGATTATTCGATTACACTGGCCATGTTTACCGGTGGGCGCGGCACGATGAGCGTCAAGCTGCACGGCTATCGCGAGTGCCCGCTTGAGCTCGGTAAGACCGCCAAAAGACGAAGCATTGACCCGCTGGATACCAGCAAATATATCCTCGCTGTCAGAGGCGCGATGGATGGGGATTTGTTTACGTATGAATAAAAGAGCAGGGCGCTGCCCTGCACCCGCCGGGAACCTTTTGAAAAAGGTTCCCGGGCCTCCAAAACTTTATCAAAAAATCATTTGCAAATTTTTTAGCGGTTCTATTCCGTATGAACAGACAGCAAAGTCCTTATGGGCCACCCGCCCCAAAAGATGGTGGAGTAGTAACAAAGGGAAAAAAGAGGCATAGCCAAGGGCGTGCAAACTTAGCGGAGAAATTAAAAATTATTTTTTCATATGGCGCAGATTTGCTACGCGGTAAACAAATGATGAACCCCGACAGATTTTCAAAAAAAGTCTGTCGGGGTGTTGCTATCTATAAATTGTTTTTTGCATGAATTATTATGACATCAAAAAATATTGCAGTCAACAAAAGCAATATCCTTAGTGGAGTGCAACTCATCAAGAGAAGCAAAATATGCAAACTCCCACTCATCTGCTATGCACCTTTGAAAAATATTTTCTGCTCCCGAAACAGCGTGGACATACTGCTTAATCTTGCTATAATCAGGATTATTTATCGTTGCACCAATTTCTAAAATATCACATTCGTCGTCCTTCCAATAAGAAGAAAAACTTAAATCGTCCGAAAGGCAGATATAATTTGCTAATGCTTCTACTCTTTCTTTCACTATTGGAGTAATTCTATGGTTGCAAATAACTCGAAGTCCGAATTGCATAGTAACGCCCACTGCCTTTCTCAAATTTTTTTATCGTTCTGTTTTATCGCCAGTTTCGCATTTGTATTACAAATGCTTCGGGCAAACCCCATACCCCTATTCTTCGGCGTATAATTCGTCGTAGTACCAACGCATAGGGTTCTCATAAATATATCGCAAATGCTCATCATAGTCCTGACGGTTGCGAATGATGTGATCATTGGAGCGATATTGCCAAATATTCACGCCGTATTCCTTGTTACAAAATCGTTTGAACGTAGATACGAACCGCGACGGAACGGAGTTCTGCACTGTAGGGACCGGCGTCCTCGACGGTCCGTTTCCCGCGCCTTTTACCCACAGCATAATGTGGATATGATTGGGCATGATCACATAACTTTCAACGGATAGATCATCGTAAAAGTCGTTCAATTGACGGATGTATTTATCAGCGATTTGTCCGTATTTTGTCAATTCGATTTGCGGACCGTCGAGGACGCCGGTCCCTACAATACGAGAAAGAACACAGCGCCTTTCTTTCGTGCATATCGTGAGAAACACGGCTTGATTCCGATTATAGTCCGCACCTTTCAACCGAGTGGTCTTGCGATTTTTCAGTTCGTCCATTTTCATCACCCATCCCATTATACCACAGATCGGCAGAGAAAACAAGTTCTCTGCCGAAATTTTGTGTCTGTCATTTCTCCGCTAAGAATGCAGAGAGAAGGGCCATGCCTCTTTCTTAGTTCTTTGGAGATTCTCAAGAACCTTTCTTTTAAGAAAGGCTCTTGAGCGGGTTGCAGGGCGGAGCCCTGCCTTCTCTTGCTTCTTATCTGTAAACCAGCACCGTCTTGATCTCGAACGGACGGAAGTGCAGCTTGACAGCCTCGCCGTCCATGGGCAGCTCGGCCACGGGCTCCTCCAGCATGTTGGTCTCGACGACGCGGACAGCACCCGGAACGGTCAGCGTGCAGGACGTGCCGTTGCGCTCAGCCTCGTACAGACGCAGCACGTACGCACCGGGAACATCCTCGGCAGCCTTGACCGCCTCGCAGATGACGCCGGGCGCGGACAGCGTGAACAGGGCAGGGACGTCGAACGCACCGGCGATCTCGACAGGCTTGTAGTTGAAGTCGTAAGCGGGGCGGATGACCGTCTCGGCGTCAAAGCCGCCGACGTGAGGCAGCAGCGCGTAGCTCATGTACTGCGTGCCGCAGTCGGTGACAGGGTCGGGACGAACGCCGCCCGTCTTGAGCGTCAAGCGCATGTCGCTACCCTGGCAGGACAGACCGTACTTGCCGCTGTTGAGAAGCGCCACGCCGTAGCGGGTCTCGGACAGATCCGACCACTTGTGGTTGCAGATCTCGAATTTTGCGGATTCTATGGGATTGTTGCGGGTGGTGGGACGATCCATGTGACCGAATTGGATCTCGTTGCGCACCGTGTTCGAGCGGATGGCTACGTCAAAGCCGGCCTTGAGCAGCGTGTGGCGCTCGTTCCAATCCAGCTTGACCTCGTAGTCAATGCGACGGGTGGTGGCATAGAAAACGGTATCGACGGTCGCCGTCGAGCGACGGGTCAGGCGGTAGGTGGTGCGTATGCGGTACGCCAAGGCGCCGTCAGCAACGACCTCGCAGGAGATGGGAGCGGTGACGGGGCGCATGATGGGCAGCGCGTCGTCATCGATATCCCAGTTGTCCCAGTCGCGGGGCATATCCTCGCCCAGCCACAAGGTGCCCAGCGGCGCACCACCGTCGCGGCGCAGCTCGCGCTCGGCTGCAATGTCGTACAGAGAGGACATGTAGCCGTTCTCGTCAAAGGTGACGCGGTAGTAGGGCGTGGTCAGCGTGTTGCCCTCGCGGACAAAGGCGCTCCGGGTATCGGCAGCTGCGGCCTTGGTCAGCACGGCCGAGCCCATGGCGGGCAGGTGAACCGAGGCGACCGTCTTGGTCACGCCGTCGATGTCGGTGTAGGTCTGCGCGAGCGTGCCGTCTGCGCCCATCGCACCGTCAAAGGTGACGATGCTGTCGCGGTCAAAGGAGAGCGTGTTATAAAGGGAAACGCTGTCAGCCTTGGGAGCTGCCATGGCAGCGGCATACTCCTGTACCTTGGCACGGGAGCGGTCGATGACCTCGTGGAATTCGGGCAGCGTGCGCTCGTAGACCTTGGAGATACAAGTGCCGGGCAGAATGTCGTGGAACTGGTTGCGCAAAAGATGCTTGTACAGCTCGTCGCGCTCCGTAAAGTTATGGTCGCCGGCCAGCACCGAGAACAGCTCCATGTCGTGCAGCGCGATCTCGGACAGACGGTTGCACAGCTTGACCTCGTGCATTTTGGTCAGGGTGCCGCGGTGCAGCTCCAAATACAGTTCACCGTCAAAGACGGGCAACTCGTCGCGGCGCGTCTCCAGCTTTTGCATGAAGGCGGAGATGGTGGTGTTCTCAACCTTGGGCATGCCTTGGAGATCCTTGGATCTCTTGAGGAACTCCATCATGGCGTGGGTCGGACCGCCGCCGCCGTCGCCAAAGCCGTAGGAGGCCAGGCGCATATCGCAGGAGCGCTTGTCGACCAACTCACGGGTCATGGAGGACAGAGAGGAAACGTCGGGGATAAAGTGGATGCGGTTGAGGTGAGAGATGACCTCGGAGCCGTCAAGACCGCGCCATACAAAGGACTGCATGGGGAAGCGAGTCAGATCGCCCCAGTCGATCTTGGTGGTGTAGAAATACTTGATGCCGCAGCCCTGCATGATCTGCGGGATGGCAGCGTTGTAGCCGAAGGTATCGGGTAGCCAGAAGGAGTCGGAGCGGTAGTTCAGATACTTCTCGGTGAAACGCTGGCCATACAGGAACTGACGGACCATGGCCTCGCCGCCGGTGATATTACAGTCGCACTCGACCCACACGCCGCCGTTGGGCTCGTAGCGCCCCTGGGCAACGCGCGTCTTGATGCCCTCGAAAATGTCGGGGTAGTACTCGCGCATCCAATCCAGGTGCAAGGCACTGGACTGAATGAAGGTGTACTCAGGGTACATATCCATCAGCGTCAGCACCTGCGCGTAGGTACGTGCGCACTTGCGGATGGTCTCGTCCACCGTCCACAGCCATGCGGTGTCCATGTGGGAGTGACCGATGACGCCGACGTAACCGCGGGATTCCTCGCCGCCGTTCTTTTTGATGACGGGGCGAATGATCTCGTGGATGTTGGCAGCACTCTCGCGCAGCTCCTCCTCGGTCGCCATGCGGGTGTCCTGGATGAGGTAGGGGAAGGCGTTCATCAGCGCCTGGTGTGCCTGCATGGCGGCAAAGTTGTCGGCGGGCAGGCGGGACATCTGCATGACGGTTGCCAGGTCAAAGACAAAATCGCGCATGTCCTTGTCCATGACGACCAGCTTCAGTCCACGGTAGGTGTGAACGTAGGAGGCGGGATTGCCGTTGTCGTTGTCGTAGTTTTCCAAGGGAGCGCAGCCGGGGCAATGGTGACCGGCGTAGCACTCAAAGTCCAGCGTGACGGTCTCGCCGGCGCGGGCGTTGTCGGAGACGAACATGGCGCTGTGCTCGCCGCCCAGGAAGCGGTTTTTGGAGTTGATGATGCCGGCAGGCTTGCCGTTCTTGAAGCAGAGAATTTCAACAGCCTCAACGTCGGGGATGGCGCAAAGGATCTCACCGTCAGCGCATTCGGGCACGGTGATCTCGGCGTGCAGCCAGATGTTACCCCACTCATGACCCCACTGCGTACCGGGGGCGATGGGGGATAGGTTGGCAGCATCGGGGGGCAGGCGCAGATGCTCGTCGGTCTGCATGGCGCTCACGTCGGCAATGTCAGCCGCGTGACGGAACATCAGCGGAATGTAGCGGGGAAGGGTGCGCTCATATTTACCGAAGGTTCGATTGATGTAAGCTTCGTTTTTCATACAGTTCTCCTTTTCTTTATGTGGGTCGTTCAGAACAAGGTGTCCACGAAGTATGCACGGGTATGCGCGGGGCGCATCTGATCGTCCCAAATGGTCAGACGGAAGTAGACGTCGCGCTCGGAGACGTCAAAGGTTGCCTCGGTGATGGTCGAGCCGTCGATGCCGATGCGGGAGTCGCCGCGTCGGGTGCCCAGCATCAGCGAGATGCGACGGGCAGGAGAGCACTTGACGTGCACCTTGCCGTCCTCAAAATACAGCTCCTCGATCACGGGGCCGCGGGAGGCGTAGTAGTTGCCGTCCTTGAGCGCGGCAAAGACATCCTTGTAGGTCAGCGCGGGGGCCTTGATGTAGGTGAATGCACCGAAGGAGTCCCACTTGGCGTGGTCGCGGGGATGGTGGTTGTGATTGTCGTCAGCGCCAATGCAGCCGATGCGCATGCCAAGGTGCAGCATATCGTCGTAGTAACGGGAATTTTCTTCATCAAATCCGGCACTGTAGCAGCCGTAGTTGCAGATCTCCATGGCGTCAAAGCCGCGGTACTGCGAGAACTCGCGGTAGCACTCCATCGACCAGGTCGGGTGATTGTAGGTGACAAAGAAGCCGGCGTCCTTGAACTCTTTGACGTAGTTGTTGATACACTCGGGGGTATAGCTGCGCACGTAATCGGGTGCTTCCCGGTCGTAGTTGACCAGCGCGGCGTTCTTTTTGTTGTTGCCGTGGAAAAGATACTCCGAGCGGTGAAAGCACAGCTGAC
>JAEIGA010013344.1_pt1 | contig 12506 bp, 13 predicted proteins | sample 9270691 | NCBI WGS metagenome assembly JAEIGA01 (sample SAMN17057246, study PRJNA624740) | gut metagenome | biome: biome; isolation source: fecal sample | host: Bos grunniens | place: China: Xizang | collected 2019
ACGGTCTGTACCTTGGTTTACCGACCCATCTTTTCTGTAGGTTACAATAATGCGGTGCGAGCCACCATCAATACCCGTGTAGGTTACCTTTGTGTAGTTCGATATCGCTGTTCCAGAGTTCTGATTACCCGATGTACTCATCTTCTGCGTTGTACTATCCAGCTCGCTAACGGTTACATAGTCGTAATTACTCTCAGCGTTACTGCGAACATAGATGCTAAACTCCGAGTAGCCCTCAATGTCGATATACATTGTGGCTGTACTGCTATCCACATTGTAGTTGCTATAACTCTCGTATACACCATCATACAATGAAAAATCAGGGTTTGACACAGAGGTCGACTGACGCCAAGCGTTGTTTAGCGAAATAGTGTAACTGCACTCTATAAAAGGTCCTTGTGTAATCGTTGTCGTTGCTGTTTGTCCTAAATAGGTAAAAGACACCGTACGCTCAATAGACTCCGTAGTAGAGGGATTTTGAGGAAACTCATCCGATACAGCCGTACCTGTAATTGTTTCGCTTTTATATTCACCCCATCCATCTACACCATATGTCACTGCGGTATAATATATCGTTGTAGTCGTATCATTTCCCCTGACATCATCAGCGGTAATAGTGAGTGAGGCACACTCACTTGGAATATATGGGTACATTTCAATCGCATCAGCATAATTACTCCAATATTCAGCAGACTTATAAGCATCTACCGAGGCTGCTGGCACATAAATCTTACGATCAGAGTCGTTATAGCCAAAAGCATCCCAATAAGAATACTCCCAAGATACTACTGCGGTAGGCGGTGTTGTAGCCTTGCAATATACACTTGTTAGGCTTCTACAATATTTGAATGCTTGACTTCCAATTGTAGTTACACTATTAGGAATAGTTACACTTGTTAGGCTACTGCAATCAGAGAACGCAACAATTCCAATTGTAGTTACACTATCAGGAATAGTTACACTTGTTAGGCTACCGCAGTTACAGAATGCGCCATCTCCAATTGAAGTTACACTATCAGGAATAGTTACACTTGTTAGGCTACTGCAATTATAGAATGCATTATATCCAATTGTAGTTACATCACCATCAAATGTGATCACCCAACACTCTTTTTCTGTATCATAGGTATTAGATACAATATTAGCTCCGAATACATTGGTTTTATATGGAGTTGTAGCTTCTGTTGTACTACCATTTGTGTACCAAATCTCGTTATTAGCAGGTTTGGGTATAGGTTTTACACACTCCACCTCCAAAGCCTTCATTGGCTGAATATGGTTGCGCTCGATTGTTAGACTGCTTGATGTAGACTTCGCAAATACTCCACCCTTGGTGTCGGTTACAGTGACGGTGAAGCCCTCCTCAAAGGTTGTTGCAGGGATAACAAACCAAAAGGCTGTCGCGGTCTCCTCGGTTGTGCCAAGAGCTACACCATCGCCACAATCGAGGGTGATGGTGGTTGTTGCCTCCTCGTTCATCGCAACAACGGGGTCGTTGCCGTAAATAGCGGTGATGGTCGAGTCACCCGCAATCTTCTCGCCATTATTACCCTTAACCTCAATGCTTTTAAGAGTCGCTCCCTCAGAGTTATAGAGCTTTAGCTTAAGATAGCCACCCACATTCTTAAAGGCAAGGAACGTGTCCTCCAAGTTCTTGGTAACGGCTACCATAGTATTTGCGCCCAAGCCAAATGAGTTCTCAGCATAGCTCTGTGTTTCTGGTAGAATGAGCGTGATAACACCCTCGTCGGTGATGCGGGCATCTGCGTTATAAGGATATAGCGCATAGATATGGTCAAAGGCGTTGCCTGTACCAAGCATACCATCTGGTACAAGCGAGAATGTACCACTATTATCGCCCGTTGCGCCATTAAACTTATACTGGCGATTAAGGGTGTTGCCGTAGAAGGCAGTCAAGCGGTCATCCTCATTCCAGCGGAGGTATTTACCCTCCTCGATATAAGTACGAGTGTTGTCCTCCTCAGCAAATGCTGCCGTAAGGTCGGATAGATTTTCATTGTTTGGGCGAGCAATCTCCTCACCCACAAAAGTCTCGGCACAGCTGCAAAGCACAAGTGCCAAGAGTGTTAAAAGTCGTTTCATATCTGTTTGTGTTATTAGTTTACCAATCCATTTCTGGGTTCTCCTCTGGGTCTTCCAAATTAGAGGCAGCGAAACCCTGCTCAATTTCAACATCCAGCACCTCAAATTCTGGTGCGAGATATTGTTGTTTGGTTTGTGTCATAAGCATCTATGTTTTAAGTTAATAATTGCGCTTAAAACCACCCAACTCCAAAATGGAAATGTATGTAAAAAGAAAGTGTGGAGTTGACTTTCGTTTATTGAATAGAAGGTTGTGGTAAAACCCAAGCAAAAATAAACGATACAATGCCCCACACTTGGATAGTATGGGGTGTATGCACAAGAAACGTGCACAGCCACATAACTATACAAGAAATGAGTGCTATTCGTTTGTCCCCTCTTATGAAAACTTCCACATTTTCTATTCAGGACTGCGAAAACACTTTCTATATGTCTGCTATTTGTTCAATAGCACTACAAAAATAAGAAAAATTTTCGGAACGAACAACACTCTATAGGGCATTGTTCAGAGAATAATACAAAAAAACGCCTCCCGCAAGAATGCGAAAGGCGAAATTGTTTGAGGTTGTCTAAATCAACTCCTTATGCCTGCAACCACTTGTGCTTTGCAACGCTATAAATAGGTACGAATGGAAGGATTAGTGGAGTCTTCTTAATATATGCCTGGAACTCTGGGTCATTGCCGTAGGTCTCGGTCTGGCGAAGCTCCAAGCGACGTGCACCGCTGAACATCACATATACGATACCGATATAGCCGATAATAGCGATAACCCACTGCCAGAATGTGCAGCAAGCACCAAAGCAGATAAGGAAGCTACCTGTCCACATCAACACCTCGCCAAAGTAGTTTGGACAGCGCACGATGCGATAGAGACCCGTATCAACAAATCTGCGAGCATTGACCTTCTTGGCGGCACTCTTCTGTGCGTCGGCAACCATCTCGATAATAACACCCACGGTAGCAACAACGGCACCTATCCACGCCCATAACTCATTAACAGCAATGCCATTAGTAAGGTTGTAGAGATAGAATGTCGCAGGGGCCATCTGACCAACATATAGCAAAGCGCACATAATCCAAATAGCGAACATTACGAATAGTGGCTTCTTAGTGGTATTCTCAGGTTGATACAAAATCTGCTTGTAGGTAGCCGATTTGCGCTCTCGGTGAAGCAGGTATAGCGCCAAGCGTAGACCATAGACAAATAACACTGCGCAGAGTATTGCCGTAGGTAGGGTCAATGTGTTGAAGAAGATAACCGCAGTAGCAGCAGCAAGAGCTGTGATAGTTAAGCCGTAGCCAATGCTGAAAAAGTAGATAAAATAGAGCCAGCCCACTGCCGATACAGCAAATGAGATACCCAATAGCGCAAGTAAATAAGTCATAATATTGAGTTTAATATGTGATTACGTCGTAGCAAAGTTATAAATTATTCTGCCAAATACAATAGCAAATTTGCATAATTGATTGTAGATAGATATTTTTGTGAAAAAATAGAGCTATGGCTAAGAGTAGAATAGATAGAGAGAAAGAGGTTGTCGGGCGTATGATTGAGCTATACTGCAAAAAGAGGCTTGGTATGGCGGAGGTGTCTGAGGAGTATAAAGAACTTCAAATTTATGCGTATAAAAGGCTGGATATGTGCAAGTTTGGAAATAATAAGCCTAATTGTAAGCGATGTCCAATTCACTGCTACAAGCCCCAAATGCGCGAGAAGATACGCGCTATAATGCGCTGGGCAGGACCTCGAATGATGATATACGATCCGATTGCCGCAATACGACATCTGTTTAACAAGTAAAATGTAAGTAAGATGAGAGAGATAGATCCAAAGACGACATCGAGAGCCAAGGCTTTTGAGCTATGGATGAAGGCTACGATGCCGATGGTGACAATGACCAAGACTTTTGATATAACACACCTGCGCCATATTGCCAAGCGCAAGTGTGTGAAACTTAATATGTTGATGTGTTACGCTGTGGTTAAGGCTGCATCGGAGTTCAGGGAGTTTTATATGTTGCCCGTGGGCGACAAGTTTATGGAGTTTGATAACCTCGCCATCAATACTATCGTTATGACTAAGGATGGCGGCATCAACACATGTGATATTCCATTCTCAGAGGATATTCATCAGTTTGAGGCAGACTATTTGCGTATCACAGCATTGGCGCAGACAAGCGCGGAGGATGTGGTGTTGGGCGACGATTTTATGGTTATCGGTAGCTCGGCGCTTACCAAGTGCGAACTTGACTCGGTGGTTAATGTCTACGCAGGCTTTTGGAACAATCCATTTGTGGTGTGGAGTAAGTATCGTAAGGGTTGGTTTAAGACTACCCTCTCGTTGTCGTTTCAGTTTCACCACACACAGATGGATGGACCAATATCTACGGGCTTCCTAAATAGGTTGCAGGAGGTGATGAACAAGATAGAATATTAGTATGAAAGAGATATATTTTGCAGGCGGATGTTTCTGGGGAACTGAACACTATTTCAAGCAGATAAACGGTGTTATATCAACCGAAGTTGGATATGCCAACGGCAATACAGAACGCCCTACATACGAGGAGGTATATACCGATACTACGGGATTTGCTGAGTGTGTCAAGGTTGTATACGACCCAGCGATCATAACGCTTGAATTTCTTGTCGAGTTATTCTTTCGCTCGATAGATCCACTATCACTAAATCGTCAGGGTAATGATTGTGGTACGCGCTATCGCACGGGTGTGTACTATGCAGATAATGACGATGTTATAACTATCAAATCAATATTTGATGTAGTTGAAAAGTCTATCGGCGAGCCATTGGCGGTAGAACTCGCACCGCTCGATAATTTCTATCCTGCTGAGGAGTATCATCAGGACTATTTGGATAAGAATCCAAATGGCTACTGTCATATTCCGACATCGCTTATGATGATGGCGCGATTGGCAAATAAGAAGCTATAGAGGCGGGTAGATTGTTGGTGGCTGGATAGAGACCCACTCGGCACCATTACCGCGTGATGTGCAGGTGATACGCACGGCTTTGATTGGGTGTTCGGGGTATTCTATTATAAGCATACCACACTCTAAATCACCAATATGAAAAAAGCTATCTCCATCAAAACTTAACTCAACGCAACCATTCTCAAATATATATCGCGGTAGCTGGAAATTGCCAGTTGCGACCTTCATACGTCTGCACTTAACAGGCGTATCGAAGGTGAACATCACCCAATCGCCCACATCGCCAGCACGTGTGGTACGAGCTAAACGACCATAGTTCTCCGCCTTATCGAAAGAGTATTTCTCACTCTCAGGCATCGAGGAGGTAATATCAAATTTCGGGGTTATAGTCTTAAAATGAGCATTTACCGCAGCCACTTGCGACTTTGCTCTACCTCGGCGTGCAATAAAGATGTATTCCGCAGGCTTATCGGTAGCTATAGACTTTGTGTAGAGCATTTCTGTAGCCATGGGCTCCCTACGATAATATATATCACTGCCATCATCGACCGATGCAGTAAGTATACCATCCTCATACTTAACCATTGGAGTATTAAGACGATAGGCAATGCCCATAGCATCTAATCTATCGTAATGATAAACCATATTGCGGTAGAAATCTTCACTATCCCGCTCATCACTATCCTTCCACGCAATCTCCGCAAGGGCTACTATACGCGGGAATGTCATATAGTGTAGATATGTAGGCTCTTCTGGGGTGTGCGAGGCGTATAGTTCGCTAAAAAACGAGCCCTCGAAGCCTGCGATATTAGCACTTTCCTCGGCTGTGAAGCCTACGGATGATGGGGTAAAGTTATAGACCTTTGTCCAATCAAATATTGCCGCCCAATCGTGACCATCCTCGCGCGAAGACTGCTTCATATCAAAGTAGAAATATTGCCCCGGCATAACCACGGTCTGATAGCCCTCGGCAGCGGCAACACGACACTCCTTAACGCTCTCCCAGCCATAGACAAGTGTCTGCTCGTTAAGTGTTCCGCCATCTATTGCCTCATTCCAGACGGCGGGTAACTTATCATACTTAGCCAATATGTCAGTTAAATGTGACATAAAGTATAGCTGTAACTCAGATGTTGTAGACATCCTATTATCAGCCATTAGCTTCATGCAATCTGGGCAGCGTTTCCACTGCGACATATCAACTTCATCGCCACCTATATGGATATATCGCGATGGAAATAACTCGCAAACCTCGCGCAGGATGTCATCAAGCAGAGCATAGTTCTCCTCACGTGAGGCACAGAATGCAGAGCGAGTGTCATAACCAAATGCAGCACTTGTCTTAGGGGTGTAGTTACACAATATCTCTGGGTGGACTGTTGCAATGCAGAGGCTGTGTCCAGGTAAATCTATCTCAGGCACAACCTCGATATTTCTCACGCGTGCGTACTCTATAATCTCACGCATATCCTCCTGTGTATAGTATCCACCCCAGCGCTCGTTCCACTTGCCATAACGCGGCCATATTGGGCTATCACCACCACGGAAGCCTCCAACCTCGGCTAACTCTGGATGCGATTTTATCTCTATGCGCCACGCCTCGTCGTCGGTAAGGTGTAGGCGCAATGAGTTGACTTTGTGATAAGCAAGTAGATCGATATACTCCATTACCGCCTCCTTGTCCATCCACGTGCGACAAACATCGAGCATAAAACCACGATGCGAATATTTTGGCAAATCCGTTATGGTACAATATTGAAGCTCTGCGTTTGTCACTCCTCGCCTTGTATATATTTCCGCTGGTAAAAGTTGCAAGAGTGTGGTGACTGCATTAAAAACACCTCCGTAGTCGCCACCTAAGAGTGATATGCCTGATGAATTTATCTCGATTCTATACTCCTCAGAGGATAGATTATCATCTATATTTAACTTTATATCACTATTTGTATTTCCTTTGTTTATAGTGATATACAACGATAGATAATCTGCGATTGGAGATAGCGATTCATCACCAATAGCAAGCTTAACTGGAGTGGGTAAAATATATACACCTTCTGTGAAGATTACAGACTTAGGCGTGGGTATTATGCACACCTCTTGCGCCTCTGCAAATTGAGAGGTTAGCAAAAGCGTGGCAAATACCATCAACTTAAGGAGTCTCTTCATTGGCTATCTCACCCTTAAACGCTGACCAATACGAAGTATTGAGGTAGACTTAATATTGTTTAGTTGGCAAAGACGATTTACCGACGTGCCGTACTTACGGGCGATAGCACCGAGGGTGTCGCCTGAACGCACGGTGTGGTATTGAATTGCGGCAGCAGCTTTACGCTCTGCCTCCTCCTGCTTCTCTACCTCTATCTCATCATCGAAGTTCTGGTCAAACTTGGCATAGATGCTAAAATGACGACGTTTTAGGAGTAACTCCGCACGACGCAGCTCACCTGTCTTGAAGTCTATAATACGCTCAGGGTCAAATGATTGTCCACGGTATCTAACCTCGTAATGTAGATGTGGTCCAGTGCTTCGACCTGTGCTGCCACCGAGACCAATCTGCTGACCAGCAACCACCCAATCGCCTGTCTGAACGCTACGTTCAGAGAGGTGGGCGTAGTAGGTCTCCAGGCCATTGCAGTGGCGAATAATGACCAAGTTGCCATAGTTGCCCGCAGCCTTAGAGAGGCGCACCTTGCCATCAAATGTGGCGTATACGGGATCACCAACCTTCAATGCCATATCTATACCCTGGTGCTGTCGACCTCGACGAGGGCCATAGCGCGAGGTTATACGACCTATATATGGATAATGGTAGCTTTGAAGCGAATCGACAAGGCGTATAGGCGTAGCCTCAGCAAAAGATTCAAGCGCCACATCGGTATATGGGTTTGCTACAGATGTATCCCAATGGTCGTTATAAATAGTTGTGTCGTTTCTAAAATTCTCGGCAAGGAGGTAGCGCCACGTGTTGTCGTTAAACAACAGAATACTAATCGCACTATTAGGCGTGGCAAGGGTATCGATAACGGACACCTGGCCCAATGTGTGCGTGGGAGATACACGTCGATATTTGCAACTATCTACCTTTGTATCGCACTGCAACGTGTCGGTATTCTCTATAGTAAGAGAGTCGATGTCTTGTGCGAATGTTGTGGTTGTAATTAGCAAAAATATAGTTGAAATAAAGTATCCTAACATTGTCAATATTATCTTGTTACTGCGCATCTTTAATCATATCCTCAGCGAGCTCCAATTGATGATAGAACTCCTCACCGAATGCGCGGATTATAGGCTCTTTAAGTCCCTTGTACACAGGCAAGCCTATCTTCTTACCACACTCACGCGCAGAGCCACATACAGCCCAGCGGTGGTAGTTTAGACCCACCGAACCATTACGGAAATGGCTAACACGGATTGGATATAGGTGGCACGATATTGGCTTAATAAACGAACACTTGCCCTCACGGTAGGCGCGCTCGATAGCGCAGAAGGTGATACCATTCTCCTCGAAGGCATAGGCACACGCGGCATTGTCGACCAATGGAGTTGTGTAGTCACCATCTGCATCCACAACCATAAAACCCTGCTCCTCGACAGCAGCTCTACCCTCCTCGGTCATATATGGACTATAATTCTCCCACTCCTCCTCTAAGATGTCTACCTCGTCGATATCAAGTGGTGCTCCTGAGTCGCCCTCGACACAGCAAATGCCCTTACATAGACCTAAATCACAACTAAAGCACTCTCTTAGCAGGTCAAGGCTAACTATTTTATTATCAATCTCTATCATCTTACTATGGGTTGTATATATCCTTGTATCGGAATGATAAAATCTCATAGACCATATCGTGCAACTGCTTAGCCTCCTGATTCTCTGGGTCGAGTTTTAGAGCGTGGTTAAAGTCGTTGATAGCCTTACCCCACTCGTTGTATTGGAAGTAGCACTTGCCACGCTCGATATAGACTGCAACGCGCTCATCACCAGCCTCTATCATCGAAGTGAGGCGCACAATGCGACCTGCAGGTGTCCACAACTGATTTTTGGTGATATACTCGGCTACAGATTTGCTTACCATCGCAGAGATGTCGCCGCCACGACCACTTGTGTCGCGAATCTCGGTTGACGAATACTCCACATATGGTGCATCCTCCAAGATGGTTACCCTATCGGCAAACTTCTCTACGACATAACCCTTACGTGGGTAGACATATATCTTATACTCTGCCAAGATGCGCTCATAATCCTTCCACTCGTCGAAGCGTGCCCAAATATCGCTACCGGTAATGATGGCAAACTCCATTGTATCACCGCAATTCTCCTTTAAGTAATCAAGAGTATTGATTGTATACGAAGGCTTTTCGAGCACAAACTCTATAACCGATGGTTTAATCTGCTCAGGGTATTTCGACTCCTTGCACGCCATCTCGGTCATCTCGTAGCGGGTGTACTCAGGAGTCTGCAAGAGGTCTGCCTTAAATGGATTTTGAGGCGATATGATAAGCGCTACCTCCTCAGCAAGATTGTGTTCGATAGCATATTCGGCAAGCGCAATATGACCATTGTGTACGGGGTCAAACGAGCCGAAGTATAGCAACATACGTTTCTTCATATCTACCTCTACTTTAGAAAATCCGTAATAATCTTTGTAACCTCTGCAACAGCATCCTCCAACCTGTCGTTCACGACAACATGGTCGAACTCTGGTGCTTTCGAAATCTCGAATTCTGCCTTAGCGATACGTTTCTGGATAACCTCCTCGCTGTCGGTGGCACGACCACGTAGGCGGCGCTCAAGCTCTTCGATTGATGGCGGCATGATAAATACCGAGCAGGCATCCTCACCAAAGAGTTTTTTTAGCGAAATGCCCCCCATAACATCAACATCGAAAAGAATGGTGTTGCCCTTAGCCCAGATACGCTCCATCTCGCGTTTAAGTGTGCCGTAGCAAGTTCCCTGGTATACCTCCTCCCACTCTACAAACTCACCGCGCTCGACGCAAGCCTTGAACTCATCGTTCGAGAGGAAGTAGTAATCCTTACCATCCTGTTCTTGACCGCGTGGCTGGCGTGAAGTTGCAGAAATAGAGAACTCGAAACAGTCGAAATGCTTGAGTAATTCGTGTACAATAGTGGTCTTACCTGAGCCACTAGGAGCTGAAAATATTACCAACTTACCCATAACTACAAAATATTGAGCACCTGCTCCTTAATCTTCTCTAACTCATCCTTCATTTTAACTACAAGGCGCTGCATGTTAGCCTCGTTTGACTTCGAGCCCATAGTGTTAATCTCCCTGCCAAGCTCCTGCGCTATAAAGCCAAGCTTGCGACCCGGTGCATCCTCCTCGTTTGCCACCTCGCGGAAGTATGCACAATGGTTGTCGAGGCGCACCTTCTCCTCTGTAATGTCAAGCTTCTCGATATAAAAGATCATCTCCTGCTCGAGGCGATTGTTGTCCACCTCTAAGGCGTGCTTTTCGAGATTCTCGCGGATGCGATTCTTGATAACATCGACACGAGCACTCTCAAATGGCTCTACCTCGTGGCGATACTGCTCGATAAGCTCTATGCGCTTGAAGAGGTCTGCGATAAGGATTGCGCCCTCCTGAACCCTAAATGCATTAAGCTGTTCAACAGCCTGCATCGTAGCAGCTAAAATCGCCTTCAACTCATCGTCACTAACCTCTTGCTCCTCAGATGTGATAACATCAGGCATACGCAAGATAGTGCTAAGGAATGAGTCGCCATCGGCAGTCACAGAATTTGCTGCGCATACCTCTCTTAGTTCCTTAGCGTAGGCGGCAAAAGCCTCGCGGTTTATATGTGCTGAGGTCTCCGCAACACTGCTCTCGAATGATACGAAGCAGTCAACTTTGCCTCGCTGAATCTCGCGTGTGATTATAGCACGCACCTCCGCCTCAATAGCGCGATATTTGCTTGGGATTTTAATGCTTAGGTCGAGTTGCTTAGAGTTAAGCGACCTGAGTTCCACCCTGAATTTCTTATCACCATATACGGCCTCGCCCTTACCGAAGCCTGTCATAGACTTTATCATACAAATTGAGATATATTTACATCTCACAAAGGTACAAAAAAAAGGGCGGTCGCACAAATTTTCGCGCAAAAAAAAGAGGGTAAAAAGAGAGCGAGAGTACCCAATGGCACAATCTCCATTGAGTAATCTCGCCTGATTAATGAGGGGAGCACACCTCGCTACCCTATCTATTTATTCTGCGCAGCGGTCACACTTTGTGGCAAGCATAGCATCTGCCAACTGCTCCAACGCAGGGATGTCACCTGGCTTCAAGCGCGACATGATAGTCACCATATCCTCTACAACTGCCACATCCTTGAATCTATCGATTATATTACGCATTGCACGACCTGCCGATGGTGCCCACGAGCCATTCTCGATAATACCGATACGGCGTTTGCAGAAGTTCTTGATTGCAAGGTGATGCAGGAAGTCGTGCATAGGAGGGAAAACGTCCGAGTCGTATGAAGCAGCAGCTACAACAAGATGGCTGTATCTGAATGCATCCTCCACAGCCTCAGCCATATCCACACGGGCAAGGTCCGAAACCACAACCTTCTTAGCACCCTTAGCGCGTAGGATGTCGGCAAACTTATTAGCAACCTCCGCAGTGTTACCGTGGATAGAGGCATAGGCTACGAATACACCCTCCTCTTCTGGCTCATATTTGCTCCAAATATCATATAAGCCGATAAAGTAGCCTAAGTTCTCGGTAAGCACCGGACCGTGTAGCGGACAGATGATGGCGATATCGAGCGCGCTTGCCTTCTTTAATAGAGCCTGCACAGGGGCGCCATACTTACCACATATATTTATATAGTATCGGCGAGCCTCACAAGCCCACTCCTCCTCATGAGCCAAAGCTCCAAACTTACCGAAGCCATCCGCCGAGAAGAGAACCTTATCGGTGTTATCGTAGGTAACCATAACCTCTGGCCAATGCACCATAGGAGCCATAGCGAAGTGGAGTGTGCGACCACCGAGCGAGAGTGTACCGCCCTCCTTAACGCTAATCACACGACCTTCCAAATTAGAATCGAAGTAGAACTGAGGCAACATCTTGGCAGCCTTATCCGAAGCTACAAGTTCCATCTTTGGGTATCGGTCCATAACCTGAGCAATAGAGCCTGCATGGTCTGGCTCAAGGTGCTGAACAACAAGGTAGTCAGGAGTGCGACCCTCAAGTGCTGTCTCCAAATTACCAAGCCACTCGTCACACTTGCGGCGATCAACCGTATCCATAATAGCCACCTTCTCATCAAGGATGAGATAGGAGTTGTACGACACACCATTAGGCACGATATATTGGCTCTCGAAGAGGTCTATATCGGTGTCATCCACTCCGATATACTTAATTTTTTCGGTTATATTCTTAATCATTTTGCACAAGTTTAATATTTTCAGCGACAAATATCTAAAAATAT
>JAEIGA010013345.1_pt1 | contig 12506 bp, 19 predicted proteins | sample 9270691 | NCBI WGS metagenome assembly JAEIGA01 (sample SAMN17057246, study PRJNA624740) | gut metagenome | biome: biome; isolation source: fecal sample | host: Bos grunniens | place: China: Xizang | collected 2019
CTCCCCTCCCCGGTCTTACGGTGTACGGCAATCGCCGTACGGTACGGCAGATGACGAAGTATACAAAAGTAAGAGTTGCCACAGGATCGGCTTCGGATAGGAAACGCAAGGTAGGAGATATGAGCTGTCCTGTGGCATGGTATCAAGTAAGGTTATCGGTAGTATATCAATCGAATGCATCGAGCAGTCCGAACCAGAATTCCGCGCAGATAGAGTAGAATGCACAGAGCGGCTTACTCCATAGTCTGCGGTAGAATGCAGAGCTGTGTCCGTCTGATCTGCCTTCGTTAATCCATGGGATGCAGTGGCATACCTCATGCCATAGCACACCTCTCTGCATACATTCCGTACACCTTATCTTCTCATTGAGTAGTATCACGCAATTACGGACTTTATCGGGATTGACAGGGTGGCGTTTATAGTTCAGACCGTAGAAATATGTTCTACCGAGTATGTTTTTCATAGTCTCACGGTCACGGTATTCAATCTCTATTCTCATGTGGTCTGTAAGACCATTGCATAGTTCTTCTAATTCCTTGTATACGTCCATTGTATCACACCGCATTGTATATCACGTTCAATATCTTGAACATGACGTTGGGATTCTTGAACCTCATGAGGTTCGCATCCATGGTCTCTTTCATGTGCTTAACGAGGAATGCCTGTAGCATCTGCACACCCTCGGTGCATTCGGTTACGTTGGGTGTGTAGACCACTATGTTGTAGGGCAGTTCCCCATTCCATGAATCGTAGTAGCGCAGTCCGTCCTTTTCCCATTCGCGGTAGTACTTGCCGTCTATGAGATAAATGAACGGAGCTGGACGAGAGCCTTTCGGGATGGGCGATACCAGACCGATTAGAGGATCGGAGTTTTCGTCCTCGTACTGTGGCATCTTGCCAGCTCTCATGAGTTTAGAGAAGTCCGACTCATCCTTGATGGCTTTTCTGTAGCCTCTCGCCAGCTCTATGCATATGGCCTTGTCATCGAAGAGCGTTATGTCGTACTTCGGATTGTTGTAGACCTCGAACAATGCGAAGTACGGATTACCAGCGGATACGAAGTTGGAGCAGACGATTATCTTGCATCTCCCACGGCTCATGGAGTTCGCGAGGGAGAGCAGCCCTTGGGCGCACATCTTCGGATAACGTCTGTCCTCGGGGATCATCTCATCGAACACCATCAGCATGACCCTCGGATGACCGCCACCGCGCTTGTTGGAGAACGTGGAGATGCTGGCGAACTTGATGATCTGGTCAGCGTCCTTGTCATCGCTCTCGTAGACACCGTCCGGTCTAGGTTGCCATTCCTCTGGACACCAGCCGAAGTATTTGGCATCGTTGAGGAATGCATCGTAGTTGCCGTCCTCTGACAATTCCACTTTCTTGTTGCGTATCCAGACGGTCTGGCATCCGTGGAGCTGATAGAGACGTATCGCCACCTGTAGCCAGTAGTCGGTCTTACCCATTCCTCTGCCACCGATGACGAACTTCAAGATAGACCGATCCCAGAAGCGACTCAGCTTCTGCGCGTTATACCATCCATCATTGTCTCCTATCTCTTGGATGATGTCGAATACCTAATCGCTCATCTTCTCAATCTCCATTGCAGATTGTCGTTCAGCTTGTGCTGGCGTTTCTCGAGGATGACACCGCCCACCACTTTCTTCGGTATGAGTTTCATAGTGTCGACATCGTTAGGGTCGATGTTGTGCTGGATGTAGAGTTCGCGTAGCCATTTCGACTTGATGCGGTAATGCTCGTTGCCGAGTATGTAGCCGTCATGCAGTATGATGCTCGGATCGTCCAATACCTCGATTTGCATTCCATACGGAACTTCGTCCTTGTCCTTGGGCTGGGGAACTCCAGCCAGAGCCATGCCTATGAAGTCATCCGATGATTCTGGAGGATAGCGTTTCATTTCGACATACCTTTTGAAACCGCTTTCCACGATATAAGTCGGTCTGCTCTCTATTCCCCATGTGCCGAGATGCTCCCCATGAGGGATGCTCTCGACAGGCTCTCCGTAGTGGATGACCGAGTCGGTGTCGCAGTGGATGACGGAGTTCGGCATGGCATCCAGACAGGCTCTCACGTTGTCGAGCAAGGTCTTTCTTGCCCATGCGGTACAGAATGTCGCATAAGGTATGTAGGCATCATGATCCTCCGAGAGGGTGTACTCGGTGTTCCAATTCCACCAGCCGAGGTCATCATCCCATACGAGGGTGGTGTCAGCGGTCTCTGGCGCGAGACCCGTCCTACCGTAGAACGAGTTTATCATCCTCTTGGCGTGGGTGTACTCGAGTCCGTTCTTCGGGCTGCTCTCCTTTATCCTCGTGAAGTAGTCGATGTACGGCTGGAGAAGTCCTGTCCTGTCATTGAAGCACAGGAACGTGGGCTTGTACCACTCATCGTACTCCACATCGTACCAGTCTTCCAAGAGGTCGAGGTCGATGGATGTCAGCGACAGCTCATGCCATTCGGCGGTGTCCTCCACGATAGTTCCATGCTCCCAGCCCTCGATGACGTTGTCCACTCCGTTCTTGAACTGATACCAGCTGTTTCCTCTGTACTCCTCTTTCAAGTGCAGTTTTATCCTCACTTCGGCTATGTAGAGGATTCCATCGGCTGGCCATTCATGTGTTATCGTGGGCAGTCCGATGGGCAGAGGTCTCCACATCATGACGGCTCCATAGGAGTTATGGATGTCCTCATGGACGATAGGACGCTCTGGAGTGGACTCCAGCACTCCGTGGTTATGCTCTGGACTGAGGTTTATCCCTCCGAAGTATGCCTTGCGTATCCTCTGGTCGAGGGCGACCGGCAACCTCGGAAAGAACATATCCCATTTCCAATTGTCCTTTTCGGAGTGGTGCTTTCCGTCCGATGTGCCGATCATGTCCTTGGTTATCTTCCACGCATCGCCCGACAGGGTGCAACGGTCGAACCTCATGCCGTCATCGTTGCCCTTGTGTAGCCTCTGCATGGAGACTGCGACTATCTCGGCATCCCTCTTGATGTAATCCCAATCGGGAGAGCCGAGCGAGTAGTCGATGTCCTCGCTCCAGCCTTGGTAGAATCCCCTCGGGGATTCCAGCTTCTCGAGACCGATCATCTTCCCGAGCTGGCGCAGAGACCCTGACATCTTCTTCATCGAATCGCGGAACTCCACCATCCTGTCGGAGGAGAGCAGCCTTACCTTTATCGGAGAGCCTTTCCGCATGACTATCTTCGACTGCCATCCCTCGCTCTCCATCTCGTGGATGATGGGCTTGATGAACTCCAGGTCGTACTTGAGGTTGTGCGCGTAGAGTACGATGCACTGCCTTTCCCACACCAATGCGAGGATCGTGTTCTTCAAGTACTTCAAGTCGATTCCTATGTACGATTGCTTGCCGTCATGGATGCACCATTGACACACCCATGCAGTCTCCCCATCGTTGTCGGTCTCGGTATCGAAACCCATGACATTCTGCCATTTTATGGACGGCAACCTCATAGTATCACGTTGAACTTCTTCTCGTACTCGGAGACGAGGAAAGCCAAGTCGCCCTCCTTGTCTCCGTATGTGCCGTCCTCGTTGTAAGTGAACGCTACATCGAATATCAGCTGGTCTTGGTCGTACATCATCTGCAACTTGTTCTCGTCCATGGCCTGTAGCTTGCGGAACAATTCCTCGTCCGTGATACCAGACTTCTTGGCCATTCCGATGATGCCGTTCTTGAGAGCCTTGCCGGTCTCCGTCCTCGGACGGTTCATCCAGTCGTTGAACCTGTCCTTGGGGATGGCTGCTCCCTGTCTCTGCCTTGCGGTGCGCTTCGCCAGAGCCTTGTTCTCCAGAGATATCCTCTGCTTTCCGCCCACATCGACCGAGGTCTTGCGCTCGGACTTTATCGGAGACCTCTTTCTGCGGTAGGTGGTACGTCCGAGAACGTCCGCGCTCTGCTCGTATCTGCTGATGTTGAGATTCGGGAGAATCTTACGTCTCGATGCCTTGATAGGTGCTATCTGCAATGCCATGTTCAATCATTCCTGTAATAGTATAACTTGCGTCTGCCGTCTGGATTCTCATGGCGTAGCCATCTGTGATTGGATAGCGAGTTGAGTTTGTGGCAGACCGCAGAACGACAGGCCAGTTCGGGCATGGTATTCCTCCGCCATCTCTCCCGATCCTCTCCGTATATCATGTTGCTTATCTCGAAGAGACCGAGACCGGGCGATGCCTTGACTATCTCGAGGATCCGTGACTCCATCTCATTCATCCCTCTCGCTCCATGCTCCGCAGTACATGATGGATGCGGTATCCATCTCGATGAACCTCATGTTGTCATGTGCGCAGTCGACTCCGATGACCTTGCCCTCGGAGTCGTAGCGCTCCCTCGCGTAGTAGCAGTCAGTACACTTCATTCTACCGCATCCTTGTGTAAGCATGGCGCAGTGTTGCAGTTCTTCTCGTATTCCTCTTTGTCTCTGAGATATTCTTGGTAGTCATCTTTGACGAGGACGAATTGGATGAAACGATTCGCACATTCGGTGCAGAGTTCCACGCTTCTCGGAGTGAAGCGCGACATCCACTGCGAATTCATCCAATCGCAACCTATGGAAAGGTATTCCTCTCTTGTGATTTTCTTACGGCATCCGTTACAGTATTTTTCGATCACTGTATCACTTCCTCGATTTCCTTTTCTCGATGAAACATTCGATGCGGTCATAGACGTATAGGCATACGAGGAATACCACGAGTATTCCTGTGATGCATATTCCGATGAGTTCGCCGATGTCCATAGTGAATACTATCATCCTATCACTTCCTCGCACATCCTAAGCACCTCATCGCATAACTGCTGGGGGAGACGAGACCTCTCCTTTCCCCTCGGTAATGCCTTGAGTCCGAGTCCGCTACCGCGCGGAGCAGCCACATGGCATGGGTCTCCGTAATGACACGGCGGACGGAATGATGGCGTCGGGTGGTTAGTCCATATGTCCGTAGGCTTCATGAACGGCATACCGTACTGGCAGTATGTGACGGTGTATTTCGGCAGCTCCCTCATGCACTTCATCGTCCGCATCCCGGCCCTCGGATTCTCGATGAACCATAGCTTAGGCCTTAACACCTCTATAGCCTTGAGCGTCTGTAGGAGAAGCGCATCGCCGATCCTCGCTTCCTCGCTGAAAGCTTCGCACTCCCCGGTCTCCTTGTTCTTATGCCTGTGTCTTCCGATGGCTACCACGGAGTAGGTAGTGCATGGCGGAGATGCCCACAGGACATCGAATCTCCCGTTGTCATCAGCGAACTGATTCCAGTCGATGTTGAGGATATTCGTGCGGATCGTGGGATTGAACCTCTCATCGACCTCCACGGAGACGGCATCGTGACCGGCTCTGCGGAAAGTCTCGGACAATACCTCAGTTCCCGAGAAGAGTTCGAGCATCCTCATATCTTCAACCCCTTGAGGTATGAGACGATGACCTCGGTGGAGGGCTTCTCGTCCTCCTCGTCCTCCCAATCCGAGATGAATCTGAGGATTCTGTCGATGATGTTGTTCTGGATGGCTACTATGGAATGGATGTCATCCACCATCAGTCATCCCTCCTGTTGGCATCGGCTATCACGATGGCCTTGTCGCTCATGAAGTCTATGCGCTCGATGAACTCCCTCAGACCGAGGGCGAATATCTCATCGTACAGCTCCTCGGCGAGTACGTTGCGCTCATCCTCAGTGATGTCATCGAATGACGGATTGAGGGATTTCACATACCAGATCAGCTTTGCATTCTGCTCGTCAGTCAGCTCCATGTTATGCACCTTTAGAAATGAACCGCCCTCTCGGGCGGAAATGGTTTCAGTCGTCCTCGTCCGAGGTCTCCTCGCCCTCGATGATGACGTAACGGACGAAAGGCTCGCCCTCGCTCGGTTCGACTGCCTCGAAGAATCCGTCCACCTTTTCGAGTCTTATGCGCTGGATGGACTTGTTCTTGGTCTTCGTCCATCCCGACAGGGAATCCTCGACATCGGGAATCAGACGGATCGGGATGGTCGCATTGATGTACTCGTCCGTCTGCTTCTTCTTCTTATAGTCGTATCCTTTGGTGGATACGCTCGCCCAATAACGGTAGTAATCGCCGATCTTCTTTCTGAATAGATTGATGAACATTGTCATAACCTCGGATATGTCATCTATCAATCAGTATTAAAAAGGGCGTTAAGACAGTAAAGCTAATACCTTAAATATGAACGATACCATCGTTAACTCGGCATCCTAACAGTCAGCCATGCACAGGGAAATCCCCTCGGTTGCGGAGGGAGCATCCTCGCTCGGATGCTCGGACAGGCTTTGCCTGTCCGTTATGTGTAGGCTGGGAGATGATAGCATGGCGGAATCTAACGAGGAACAGACAGGAAATGCGGAGACCGTCAAGACCGCAACGGACTTGGCGATGGAGAAGCTTAACGCAAGGCTCGATGCCTTGGAGTCGGAGAACAGGGAACTGCGCTCCGCCAACCAAGGACTGTGGGCGCAGCTCCATCCAGTACAGGAGCAGCCTGTCATGACCGAGGCCCAGCCTGTGTCCGATCCGAATGCGGACTACAAGATGCTGGCTGACAGACTCGGAATAAAGGAACAGTGATAAAATGGCAAACGAACAGACTACAAGGTTCACAGGATTCGCCGGTCAGCTCATCGCATCGGGAATCGACACCAACATGCCCTTGGTGGCATTGGAACAGGCAGTGGATTCCACCACATACGCGAATCTCAACAAGATAAACGGCCTCCTCCCGAAAATCAAGGATATCTTCATACGTCCCACCACGATATTTGTCAACCCGCTCGACCCTTTCATCAACAGGTACGATGAGAGGTACGGAGCAGGACTCGAGCAAGCCGCTTTCATGACCGGAGCGTACAACGAGAAGCATGACGGAACTTGCGTGCCGAGGGGAACTCCCGACATGGCATCCCAGCTCGACATGGTCAACTTCGCGTACTCCGTGGATGTGGACATCAAGGACAGGGAGATCGAGAAGGCAGTGCTGGATGACGGACAGAGGTCTGTCTATGTGGCAGAGAAGATGAAGACTCCCTTGAAGAGCATCGGAACTCTCAAGTACAGGGCATGGGTTCAGCTCCTCTCCGATGTCATCGATGGAACTCGCAGTATCACAAGCAAGACATCGTTCAACGGACAGGATGCGAAGAGCGGAGCTGCCTCAGTGACTTACAACCCTACAATCAAAGGATACGCTGGAGTGGTCGAGAAGAGGACTGAGGTCATTCCCATGGTCGAGGTCGGGAAGAAGTCATCCATCTTCACTCCCCTCGAGGCTCTGAACATCTGCAACGAACTCAAGGCAAGGGCATCCGACTTCGCATTCGAGACCGATGAGTACAACGTCCTCGGCATCGACACATTCGCCACTGGCGTTCCTCTGCTCATCGCTGAGAAGAAAGTCCTCGATGCAATGGACACCGTCTTCGCAGAGGCCAACGCCAAAGGCAACGGCAACAACTTCGGATACGCGGGATTCCCGACAGTGTCGGCGCGCGAATATATCCGCCAGTACGCGGAGCTGGTTGAGATAGACACTTTTGCGGAACTGCCCACCGATCCTGTGGACGCGACCGTGACCTATGAGGGATACGCACTGCACTTCGTCCTCATCGACAGGGATGCTTTCGTGGAGGTAGTCAAGTGGGCTGACATGGAGGGTCAGAGATGCGCCAAGGCAAGGCTGACCGGCTACAACTTCGCTGGAGAATCCATCCTCTCCATCTGGCGCGGAGTGGACTCCTACGCCATGGTCTTCCCCAAGGCTGGTACGGTCAGCTTCGAGTCTGGCAACTTCGATGTCGCAGTCGGAGAGACCGCAGTCACTACTGGAGATGCAATCGCTCCCGGTCAAACCGTCACTATATCTGGTGCATCTGGTTACGACCTTACCAAGGTCGAGGTCAACGGTGTCGAGATCGCCATCGCGGATGACGAGGCCAGCTTCGTCATGCCACAGAGCGGCGTGACAATCACAGTGACCACGAGCGCGGAGTGATCTGCGCTCCCAAACCTCTTACCTTACCATAAGGTTGTGCGACCATGTCAAGACCAACATTTCTACTGACCAAGGGCGAACGCAACGCCCAGCATGAAGTCCTCTGCACAGAGGACTTGGAGGAACACTACCGCATGGTGGCTGGCGGTCTCTACCGCTGGGATGGGTTGCCCGAGGGTTGCCCTGTGGACTTCATCGAATCATCCGCGCTCTTCTACTCTGGAGGAGTCGGATGCAAGAAAGTCCGTGGCATGGGCAACATCATCGCACCCATCAAGCCAGCCAATCTGACCATCTACGGTACGCCGTACGAGTGGATTCCAGAGCCTCTGCGCGGTATGATGCCGATAGCATCGGACTCGGAGTTCTTCAAGCCCAGCAACGAGCCGTCTCTCTGGCTGGGCATCTCTACCTATCTGAACATCAAGCCGTATCTGGAGATGATGTCCACCGCGATGAAAGTCCTCAACACCAACATAGTCGCCCTCTCCCAGCCGGTCATGATAAGCGGACTGCCCAGCGCACCGCTCAAAGGACTCATACTCCAGTCGGAGCTGATGGACGGGCAGACCTACATACCTGTGACCGGGCGCGATGGCATCGCTCCCGAAGTCCTCGACCTCAAGGCCACAGACCATACGCAGAACCTCGTCAGCACCATCGACTGGTGCGATGCGAGGATACTGGAGATAATGGCATCATCCAACGGTGTCGAGAAGTCCTCTGGAATCTCCACGATGGAGACCGTGAGCGGCGTGCAGTCCGTCCTCCAGCAGTTCGAGGTCGGGCTGGAGAAGAGAAAGGCATGGGCTGACAGTGTCAACGACAGGTTCAAGATGGACTTGAACGTGACCGCTGGAATGGGCATCGGCAGTCTGACCGGCGGTTCACAGGATCCGTCAACGGAGGTCGAGGACGATGAGCAGCTATGAGTGTCCGTATTCCGATAAGCCCTGTCCGAAAGTACAGGAGATAGATGAAAGGATGGACGTACTCGAGAAGAACCAGAGGAAGCTGATGCAAGTGGTGTACTACATCGCTGGTATCGTCAGCATATCCTTGGGTGTGACCGGCGGGATGGTGCTGATATGAGCTGTCCGATATGCTTCAAGCTGGATACTCCTCAGACCATCATGGACGAGGGCAACGACCACTATCCAGCCGAGACCGACATAATCAAGGAGATATTCGACTCCCTCGGGCTGACCCTCGAGAACTCCACCGTCATGCAACAGGCATTGTGGTGGAAATGGCGCGACTTCGCCATCGCTTCATGCGACACTCCGAGATGGGTGCGCGGAATGGCGGATCGGCTCGGACTCGTAGGGCGCAAGTGGGATGAGATAATCTCCAAGGCATACGCACAGGACACCGACCTCACGAGCCTCGATGACAGGAGCTACGAGAGGATTCTCCAGCGCACTGCCATCGAGGGAACTGAGGGAGATTACCGCGAAGTGCAACGCACAGGGAATGACACCAACGTGAACTCCGCCACTGGCAACAACGTCCAGAAGACGGAGTTCGAGAGGATGCCTCAGACGGCATCGGGAAGTACGCAGTATCTCGACTCGAGGGAGACCGTCACAACGACACCCTCAGCGATAACCACGGACGAACTCACGCATGACACCACCGACACCGAGAAGTACGTTCCGAACACACAGGACCGGGAGACCTACAAGGCCGATGACACCATAACGGCAGTCACATTCTCCGAGATGCTCAACAACTATCCGAACGTCCTCCTTGGCTTCGTCTCCGAGTTCGATGGGTTCTTCATCGACAGGTGGTATCTATGACGGTGGCGACCGCAAGGTTCTATCGCATGAGAGGGTCGCTCTCCTCTGGAGAGTACCCTCTCTTCTCTCAGAACCAAGACCTGTCATCGTTCCTGGTCTCCAGCGCGGATGTCAAATTCGCCAAGGGTCTACAGACGAGGCTGACAGTTCCCATGTTCACGGGATACGAGGGAGTCAACATCGTGGAACTGGACGGCTCCTACTATTGGGCGACTGAGTTCAAGGAATCCACCACCGTCAGCGGATCGGTGGAATATGTCTTGGACTATGCCGCTCCGACAAGTCTGATCCGCCGCTCCCAGAGTATCAAAGGTGCGTGGAATCGCATACCGCAGAACACCACTCCGTATCTCAAGAACAACGTGACGGACGATGTACTCGTCATCGAGGACTACAATGACGACCTCGGAGAGCGCATGTTCATGACCGTGGGCGGAAAGAAGCAGTACTTCTATTTCTGGCATGTCGCTGGCTACGACCATGACGGAGACATCGTCAGATATGGCGGTCTCATGACATTCGACAAGGACACCTTGCAGACCAACCATGTCATGGGCGCGGATTCCCCTATGGGAGCTGGAGACTACGGTCAGTATCCAGACTTCGAAGACCTCTTCAAGTCCATGGATGACTGTCTTGGTATCCTCCCCGAGAACGTCCTCGACTTCTCCATATCGCAGAGACTCCCGTTCGAGATAACGACCAGCACAGGTTCATCGAGTCAGATTCTCTTCGGCTTCGTAGATGAGAATGACAACTATGTCAGTCCTACGAAGAACGGAACTAACAACTTCTACTCCTACGACTTGAACAACGTTGACTTGAAGCCGGTCTCCAAGACGGAGACGCTCAGCATCAGCTCGAGGCAGAGGGCGACAGGGCAGATCGGAGTCATAGACTGGAATGGCAACACCGTCATGGCGATACCATCCCAGCTCGCGGATTCCAACACCGTGACGATAACGGTGCAGACCCTCTGCGACATATCGGGACTGTACACTCTGATTAGATGCGGAGACATCCAACTCTCTCTGCCCGAGGGCAGACTGCCGTACAATTCCGACACATGGGCGACCTACAAGGCATACCAGATGGACACCGACAGGGTATCCATGGAGAATGCAATAAGATTCGCAGAGTTCAATCGCGATACGCAGAGACAGAGCGGAGTCGCCAGTGCTATCTCCAGCGGAGCGCAGACAGGTGTCATGACCGGTATCATGGCTGGCAATCCGCTGGGCGCGGTGGCTGGAATACCGTTCGGAGCTATAGACTGGATGGTATCGGATTGGGAAAGCCAGAGAGCATTGGAGCTGACGAGGATGCAGTCCGAAGCCAACTTCAGACTGGCGCAGAAACAGGCTCAGAACCAACCTCAGACCGCATACAACACAGGCTACGGATTCATCTACTGCATACTGAACGAGATGAGACCGCTGATGCTAGCGGTATCCGCTCCGAAGCATCTCACAACGACATACTACTCCGCATGGATCGGGGAATACGGCTATCCTACCGAGGGCGTGTTCTCCACCGCCATGACGGACGGTTACTACCAAGGGAAGCTATTGAGCGATACCGTTGACAAGACAGGCATGTATTGGGATGAGTGCAACAAGGTATTCATGCAAGGATTCAAATTTATATCTCCATGAGGATATGGTGGTAATATGGGAAAGATAAAAGGCAATGATTGTTGCTGCTCTGATTGGAAGTCAATCATCAAAGAGCTGTGGGCGAGATGCCAGAGCATGGTCACTAAGATAGCCTATGCTGGCAACGTCTACTATCCAGACGGAGAGGGTAAGATAACTCTGCCTACTCCGATAATCACGAACATGATAACTCTCTTCTTAGGAGAGGACTACTGCATATTGGCAGTCAGCGAGGGTTCTTCCGCTACGCTGACGAACAATATCACATACTGGACACTGGAAGTGAACGCATGACACAAGTGAATTTCTACTCTAAAGAACAGACAGACGAACTCCTTGACACCAAGGCAGATAAGACAGACACCTACACCAAGACCGAAGTGAACACCGCACTCGGAACTAAAGCCAATGCGAGTGATGTATACACCAAAACAGAGGTGGATACAGCTCTCGCTGATAAAGTCGACAATGCAACACTTAACAACTACGCAACAAAGACATACGTTGATGGAAAACGTGAATTCAAGCCTTTAACCAATACAAATTGGTTTACCACTCTGATAGACGATACATTCAATGAATGTGACGAATTCAATGTCACCGAAATGACATTAGCAAACTGTACTTTGATTGCGCAATCAAAATTTTACGATGAGAATGCAACACAAAAAAGATTCAATGCCGTTGGTTTTGTCGTAATAAACAACGTGTATTATCCACTTAGACTGATATCAGTCATAAAAGCTGGTGGATTAAGATTAGATTACGTCGTTAACGGCGCATTGACCGATATCAATGCCGACCTAACAACAAGTAGTGTTTACAAAGGTAATGTTGTACATTACCATTAACCATGACCATAACCATGCCACAGGACAGCTCATATCTCCTACCTTGCGTTTCCTATCCGAAGCCGATCCTGTGGCAACTCTTACTTTTGTATACTTCGTCATCTGCCGTACCGTACGGCGATTGCCGTACACCGTAAGACCGGGGAGGGGAG
>JAEIGA010013346.1_pt1 | contig 12505 bp, 12 predicted proteins | sample 9270691 | NCBI WGS metagenome assembly JAEIGA01 (sample SAMN17057246, study PRJNA624740) | gut metagenome | biome: biome; isolation source: fecal sample | host: Bos grunniens | place: China: Xizang | collected 2019
GATTATGCTACTTTCCTCCCGCGCCGTCTGCATCTACCTTATGGATTCTTGATGATGTATCGGATTTCGGCACTCTATGCAACCTCGTCCATCCATCCGGCCTTATATGCAATTTCTGTTCGTACAGTCGGGATTTCCCCTCGAACTTCCTTTCCCACGGTTCGTTACCTCCCCGCAGTTGTTCTTCAGGTCTGGGATTCCGCATCATCGCGGCTCCTCGCGGACTTTCACCGCAGTGCGCATATCGCGTCGGTCGTACACAAAAAGCCCGAGGTGATTACCTCGGGCTTTCTGAGCATCCCCACGCGGATTCGAACCGCGGTTCTATGACTGAGAATCATATGTCCTAACCCCTAGACGATGGGGACTTTCATGATGCTCGCAGCTTGGCTGCGCGCGCATTATACACACGCTCCCACGCGGCGTCAAGACTAATCTGTAAAAAAAAACCAGTTTTGTCACTTTTTTATTCTTTTGCCCCATATGCAGCAGAAAAAACTTGCGTACCCGCGAGTGATGCGCTAGTATCTGCGCAGCACGCAACACAGCCTGCACCACACCGGATGGGTGGCAGAGTGGTTGAATGCAGCGGTCTTGAAAACCGCCGAAGGTTAATCCCTTCCGTGGGTTCGAATCCCACCCCATCCGTCATCAGAAAAAAAGCCTCCTATTCGCCCGGAACAGGAGGCTTTTTTGTACGCATGACACGCAGGAGACAACACCGGGAGATTGACAAGAAAACAAGCATCATGTACGATGAAAGCATCCCACCTGCTGATCAATATACTGCATGAAATCCACCCTGCTCTTCATCTGCTCCCTGCTTTGCCTTGCGTTCTTCTCCGTGCAACTCGTAGCCACAGGAGAAGCCTTGCCACCATCGGCTGATGCGTTCGGACAAGTGGTGAACCCTAAGGAGGCAGAAGCCCTGCTGCTGGGGCAGCAGAGTTTCAACAGCGGCGTGGGCATGCTGGTGCTCGTGCTCTCCATCCTGGCTTTGTGCGCTGCAGTGGTCAGCCTGTTTTTCCTGCACAAGCCGCGCGTGCTGCGCTGGTTTCGCGGCGGTCTGCTTGCCACCAACATCATTGTGCTCACGGCGTGTGCCGTGCTCTTCCTCCTCACGCTGATGGAAAGCATGCAGCCGGAGCCCCAGTGTCTGCAACTGGTCTGGCCCTGGAAACATTCGTTCTGGGCACAGGCCATCAAACACGTTCAGCAGGCCGGCATGTTCCTGAGTCTCTGCTGCGGTATGCTCAGCGGCGTGAACTGCACTTCATTCTACCTCTTCTACCGCCGCCGTCAGATATACGGTGATTAATCTCCCAGGGCAGGAAGCCGGAAAAACCGCATGGCATTAGCCGTAGTGGCTGCGGCAATTTCCTCCAGCGACACCCCGCGCAGCGCCGCCAGTTTCTCTGCCACAAAACGAGTGCGGCCGGGTATATTCAATTTACCACGGTGCGGCTCCGGGGAGAGATAGGGAGAATCAGTCTCCACCATCACACGCTCCAACGGGGCCCAGGCAGCAACCTCCTGCACTGCATTCGTCTTCTTGAAGGTGATGATACCGGTGAACGAAACCATGCCATCCAGATGCTCAAACACGGCATCAGCCTGCTCCTTGCTTCCTATGAAGCAGTGAAACACCGGGCGCACTTTCGGAAAATTGCGGGCAATGGCAAAAGCATCGTCAAAACATGCTGTGCCTTCCTTGTCGCGCGTATGCAGAGATATATTCAACCCCAGTTCCTCTGCCAGTGCAAAGTGTTTCTCCAGCAGAACTTTCTGCCGTGCATAGTAGCGGGCTTCATCCCACCCCTCCGGGGCATCCCAGAAATAATCCAGACCGGCTTCACCAATGGCCGCCTGCGGGTATTTCCGGCACAGGTCTGCCATGTACTCGAAATCCTCGTCGCTCACGTTCGTGGCCTCCGACGGGTGGGCAGCCAGGCATGAAGTGATGAAATCGGGCATGCGACGCGCAAGCTCAAGCTGCGGCAGCCAATCCTGCGGATGTGTACCCTGCGATATGCAATGCCCCACCCCCAGTGCAAGGGATTCTGCCCGCACTAATTCCAAATCCTCATACTTATCGTGCACCAGGTGGCAATGCGTATCTATAATCATGCGCACCGTATACACCACACGCCCCGAATTGTCAAGGACAACCCTCATCTTACCCGGCAGAAGATACGGCGGCTTCCCTGCTATGAAGCAAGCCTCTACCTCCGACTCTGCACGCGCCAGGCTTGCAACGCATACATCAAGCAGCAAGCCACCGGGAACAGATTGAAGTAAAAAACAGCCCGGCTCAATGTCTGAGCGGGGCTGTTTTCTTCTTGCTTTTCAACAAAGAATCAGGCGCGGATGGCGGCACCCATCAGCTCGGCGGCTTTCTTGCCGCTCATGAGCATACCGCCGAAAATCGGGCCCATGCGGAAGCTGCCGCTCACGCCGTTGGCGGCCATTCCGGAAACAAAGAGACCGGGGTAGATTTCCTTGGTGTTGTCGATAGTGGAGCGCTCGCCCTCTGCTGCGTCCATGCTCATTTCGCCCACCACGCCACCGGTGGGGGTGTTAAGGCGGACGCCGTTCTTGCGGGCCACGGTCTTGGCAATCTCGCAGTCGTGGCCGGTGCCGTCGAGCACGGTCCTGGAGATAATGGTCAACGGGTCAACATGCAGACCTTCGCGCAGCACGGGAGTCCAGTTCACAACCACGCCACCCACGCGGCCCTGCTTATACACCACATCCTCCACGGAATAGCAGTTGAAAATCGTAGCGCCTGCCTGTGTGGCCTTGTAGAGCAGCCCTGCCGTGGCATGCACGGAATCGATGATGTACGTGCCCTCGCGGTAGGGCTTGTAGCTCAGTTCCAACTCACGGACGATATCCATGGCCTCCTCCTGCACCACAATATCATTGAACATCATGGCGCCGCCCCACATACCGCCGCCGGGGGAAAGCTTGCGGTCAAACAATGCCACCTTGTGCCCGGCCTTGGCCAGATAATAAGCGGCTACAATGCCGGAAGGTCCACCGCCCACAATGGCGGCATCCAGCACCAGGTTGCTCTGCAATTTATTGAAATACGACTCGATAATTCCACTAGATACCAATGTTTCCATGATGTTTTCAGAATAGTCATCCCCCGTGTTATCCGCAAGTCGCAACTATGTCATGTCTGCCGGAATAACGGCATTTTGGCTTGTCGCGACAGTGGCTTTGTGGCATGGTTAATCCATGAAGCAGATTCTCGCAGATTGCCGGCTCTATGGCATTGTGGATATGGGTTACACCACCCCGAAGCAGATTGAACCCCGCACCCACGCCCTGATTGACGGCGGAGTGCGCATCATCCAGCTGCGCGCCAAGGGGGTGGCGCAGGAGCGCGTCCGCGAATGGGCCATTGCCATGCAGCGCATCTGCCGCGAGCGGCAGGCGATTTTTGTGCTGAACGATTACCCGGAAATGGCAGCCGAAATCGGCACCGATGCCGTGCATGTGGGCCAGGATGGCGGGCCGCTGGCAGAAGTGAGACGCATCGTCGGCCCCGGCATCATCATAGGGCGCTCCACCCACAGCCCGGAGCAGGCGCTGGAAGCCCTCCGCGAAGGGGCAGACTACATCGGCTTCGGCCCGCTCTTCCCCACCGGCACCAAACCGGGGCGCGCCTCCATCGGACTGCAGGATATCGCCGCCGTGCAGCAGGCCGTGGGCAGCATGCCCATGTTCTGCATCGGCGGCATCAACGGCAGCACCCTGCCCCTGGTACTTTCCGCCGGAGCCAAGCGCGTGGTCATCGTCTCCTGGCTCCTGCAGCAAAGCGATATCGCCGCCGCCGCGAAAGGAGTTATCCAGAGTATACAGTCTGGCGCTCTTTCCTGAATACAGCAGAAGTGAGTCTAGCATATCCTCACTTCGCACGGTCTGGGGAGGACACGGATTACACTTGAAAACGCAGGTCCAATCTGCTAAAACGCTGACAGCATGAGCAACGCAGGGATGCAGCAGGGCATGAAGCAGAGCATGGTGGCCACCGCCGCTATGCAGCAGTTCATGCGCGCACTGCAGGCCACCAACATGGAGCTGCGCACCCTGGCAACCCAGGCCATGGCGGCTAACCCTGCGCTGGAGGAACTCCCCCCGGCGGAGGAGACGGAGGACGCGGGCACGCCCGATTACGCCGCTATCCAGCGCCACGATTACCTGCTCGATTCGCTTTCTGAAGCACCCAGTCTGACCGCGCATCTAGAGGAACAGGTGCGCCGCAGCGCCCTGCCCGCCAAGGTGGAAGAAGCTGCGCTGGAGCTGGTGCAGCACCTGGATGAACGCGGGTATTTTGCCGATGCTCCGCAAGAGATTGCCGCGCAGCACGGCTGGAGCAAAAACACCCTGGCAAAAGCCCTCCAGGCCGTGCAGGATTTAGACCCCGCGGGAGTGGGTGCAGCAGATTTGCGCGAAAGCCTGGTGCTGCAGCTGCGCCGCGAGGGCGAGGAACACAGTCTCGCCATGCAGCTGCTGCAGAAGCACTGGCAGCAGCTGGTGCAGCACCGCTATGCCGAAGCCGCCCGCGAACTGGGCGAAAGCGAGCTGGCGGTGGCCGGTGCCGCCCGCCGCATTGCCCAGCTGAACCCCGACCCCGGCAGCGCCTTTTCGCGCGAAAACACCAGCGTTATCACGCCGGACATCATCGTCTCCCGCAAAGGAGATGAACTGGTAGTCAGCCTGACGGATGCCAACATTCCCCGCCTGGGCATCTCCGCCGAATATCGCGAAATGATGGCTGAGCAGGTCGACAAGCCGGAGGTGCGCCGTTACCTCTCCCGCTGTTTCAGCGAGGGGCGAGAACTCATCAAGGCCATAGCCCAGCGCCAGCAGACCATTCTGCAGGTGGCGCAGGCCATCGTGCAGCACCAGCGCGCCTTTTTCCTGCAAGGCACGTCTGCGCTCATTCCCCTGAAAATGGAACATATAGCCGATGCCACCGGACTGCATGTCTCCACCATTTCCCGCGCGGTGAACGGCAAGTTCCTGAAATGCAGCTTTGGCGTGTTTGAACTGCGCCATTTCTTCACCACCGCGCTGGATGGCATTTCCCCGGAAGCCGTGCAGGCTCGCCTGCGCGCCATGATTGCCGACGAAGACCCACGCCACCCGCTTTCCGATGCCCGGCTGGAGCAACTGCTGGCAGCAGAAGGCATCACCATTGCCCGCCGCACCATCGCCAAATACCGCGATGCCCTCCATATTCTCCCTGCTTCCCAGCGCCGCCATTAACCTCACCCGCGCCCCGGCGCAGGTTTTCACTCAGGCATAGCCTGTTTTCAGTATTCACTCGCGCGCAGCGCGTTTTCATCCTATTCCACCAGAAGCAAACCACCGCCGAGCGAGCAGAAGCGGCTACGCAACCAGACCGGAGGCACGCGACCACCACTTACGACCGTGCTCCTGAATATGACGGCGGACATCCGGCGACTGGAGCATTGTATCAGCCAACAAATCAACCTCTATGGCCAAGGGAAGGTCATCAATTCCCCGATGAAGCTGCAACAGTTCATCCATTCCTATATTCTTGCCGATGAGAAAAAGATCCACATCGGAAGCAGGTTTATAATTTCCCATGGCCCGAGAGCCAAAAAGAACAGCCTCCTCCACCGCAGGACAGGAAGACAGCACAAAGGCAATCCCCATGCGCTGCTGCTGTGTAAGCCCATCATTCATCATCCGCAAGGCAGTTGAGATGTTCTACACAGGTACGCACCATGGGGAGATACACCTCCATCACCCGCTTCAAGGCGAGCTGTGCCATTTCCTCATTGTATGCATGGGTGAAGATATTACGAGTCAGCAACGCATCAAGCCACGGTTCTGCATCTTGAATCAGGCCAATGGCAAACGCCTTCTTAATTGTTTCCTTGGGACTGGCAACATCGATTCCTTCATCTTCGAGCTTATCCTTAAGAGTCTTCCAGCACAGCTCAAAGGTCATCTGGAAGAAATGCAGGATTCCCGCCTGCTGGCGTTCATCCTCTGGTGCAGTCTCACACGCCCTGGCAAGGCAATCGTAGGCCCTGTTCAAGTTCTGCAAACGCTGTTGCCATCGGTCATCCCTGCTCATTGTTCGTATCTTTCTGCGTTTCATTATATGATATCATGCCGTCTTGTCAACCCATCTTGCTCAAATTCAAACCGTTTCTTAACAAGGAAGCTGGCATCTGGGTACAAATACATTCAATAGCAGTATCCATCTCTTGCCCGCGCCCCGGTGCGGGTTTTCACTCAGGCGCAGCGTGTTTTCACTTGTTTATCATCCGCCCGGAGGGGGCGGAGTGAATTTCGCCTGGCGGCGAGAGAATATCTGCTTCGCCGAGTGAATTTACACTGGCGTGGAGAGAATTTCGCAGACGGCGTCTGCGAGAGGAAAGGAAACACACCGGAGAGCTTGCTCTCCGGTGTGCGGTTGATGAGCAGAGGCAAAAAATGATTTTAAGCGCCGCCGGCGTTGGCGATGGTCTCCATGCCCTTGGGCAGGAAGTTCTTGAAGCGGGCTTTGTCGATAGCCTTCATGTAGGCTTCCTCGGGGGAGACAATCCCCTGCTGGAGTTTCTGCCAGATGGCATCGTCCATGAACTGCATGCCCATGGCCTTGCCGCCCACAATCACGTCTGCCAGCTTCTGGGTAGCGCCTTCGCGGATGATGGCGCTCACAGCCGGAGTAGCAAAGAGGATTTCGTTCACCGCCACGCGGCCGGGTTTATCACAGCGCTTCATGAGCAGCTGGGCCACCACACCGCGGAGCGAGCCGGCAAGCATGGTGCGGGCCTGGGACTGCTGCTCTGCCGGGAACACGTCGATGATACGGTCCACGGTCTTACGGGCGTTATTGGTGTGCAGCGTACCGAACACGAGCAAACCGGTTTCTGCGGCAGTCAAGGCCAGCGAAATGGTCTCGAGGTCGCGCATTTCACCTACCAGCACAATGTCTGTGTCCTCGCGCAGAGAGGCACGCAGACCATCGGCGAAAGAGGGGCAGTTATTAGGCACTTCGCGCTGGGTGAGGATACTCTTCTTACTGGGGTGCACGAATTCGATAGGTTCCTCCACCGTGATGATGTGGCGGGAGAAATTGGTGTTGATGTAATCGATAAGTGCAGCCAGAGTGGTGGACTTACCAGAGCCGGTGGGGCCAGTCACCAGCACCAGGCCGGAACGCATCTCGCCAAAGCGTTTAATCTGCTCGGGCACATTGAGTTCCTCCATGGTCAGAATCTTGGTAGGAATGAGACGGAACACGCAGCAGTACCCGCGCTGTTGCTTCATGTAGTTGCAGCGGAAGCGGGATTTCTCGTTCATCTCGTAGGCGAAGTCGGCATCACCGATTTCGCAGTATTCTTTCCAGAGTTTGGGCGGGCAGATAGGCTCCATGAGCTCAACCATCTCCTCGTGGGTAAGCGGTTCTTCGCGAATGGGGGTCACGTCACCATGCACGCGAATCTTGGGCGGCTGGCCTTCAGAGAGGTGCAGGTCAGAGCCTCCGTTATCTACCAGAGCCTGGAAAAATTCGTCAATCTTGTTCTTCATGGTATGAAAAAATGGGTTATGTGTTCAGTTGCATCAGGCCTGTGCAGGAGCGGCCGGCTCGGGGTGTTCCTGGAGGAATTTATCCATCATCACGCGGTCTGTGGCACGCCCGCGGCATTCATCTGCAGAGATGATGCCTTCAAGGTACAACTGCTGCAGGGAATCATCCATGAGACGCATGCCCAGGTTCTTACCCGTCTGAATAAGGCCGGGAATCATGAAGGTCTTGCCTTCGCGGATGCAGTTGGCCACAGCGGCGTTGTTAACGAGCAATTCCAGCGCCATGACACGGCCCTTGCCATCCTTGCGGGGCACCAGCTGCTGGGAGAACACACCGCGGAGCGATTCTGACACCATCACGCGGATGTGGTCCTGTTCTTCCACCGGGAATGCATCCAGAATGCGGTCAATCGTGCGCGCAGCTGAGCCGGTGTGCAGCGTACCCAGCACCAGGTGACCGGTTTCTGCTGCGGAAAGTGCCAGGGAAATGGTTTCCAGGTTGCGCATTTCACCCACCATGATAACATCCGGGTCTTCACGCAGAGCAGCGCGCAGGGCACGGGCGAATGATTCGGTGTGGGAGTGCACCTCACGCTGGTTCACATGGCAGCCCTTGCATTCGAACACGGTTTCGATGGGGTCTTCCATGGTGATGATGTGGTCGTGGCGGTCCTCATTAATGAAATCGATAATGGAGGCCAGCGTGGTGGATTTACCCGAGCCTACTGCGCCAGTCACCAGAATAAGACCGTTCGTGAAACGCGTGAGCGGCTCCACGTATTCGGTGGGCAGGTTGATTTCCTTCATTGTGAACACGCGGCTGTTGATAATGCGGTAGCAGATATCATAGCCGAGGCGCTGGGAAACCACGGAAGCGCGGTAACGGCCACGTTCGTTCTGGTATGCGAAGTCCACGTCGCCGATTTCCTTGAGGCGTGCCCATTCTTTCTCGCCGAGGAAGCTGTCTACAAGCGCATGGCAATCTTCCTTGGTGAAGAGCGGCGCACCTTCCCACATGGGGAGCAGAGAGCCGAAACGGCGCCAGGAGGGAGCGACGCCGGACGGCAGGTGAATATCCGAGCACTTGGCATCAATCCCCTGCTGCAGGTAATCATCCACATGCAGCGTCACCAGAATCAGCAGCGGCCCCTGCTCCTGTGCATAGATATAGGCGTGGTACTTGCTGTGGGGGCCATCGGCAATGAAATCAACCGTGCCTTTTTCAGCCAGCTCGGCGCGTTGCTCCGGCGTAGTGCAGCTTTCCACCAGCTTGTTTGTATCTTCGGCAGAAAGCACGCCGGCAGTTTCGGAAACAGGTTCGTAGGCTCCGGCCTTCAACCAGTACGGCTGAAGCCCCGGTCCCAGGTACATAGCCGGGCTGTAAATGGTCTTACCCAGCTTCAGGTACTCACCAACATTATCATAGATGTAAGTAGAATCACTCATGGCGGTTGCGTTTCAATGTATCATTTTCCCCCTGCCTTGGCGAGCAAAATTGCAGAAAAGGCAATAACTTTCGCCCGACAGGTGCATGTTTTTCGTTTTATCGGGCGTTTTCGAGTTTCACCCATGCAAAACCGGACTTCACTTCGGTGATAATGACAGCTTCTCCGGCACTTACCTGCCCGCGGCATTCTTCTGCCACGGGCAGAAACTGGTCACCATACTTCACGGAAAGCGAATCCCCCTCCCCCACGATGCGACCGCGCGTGCCGGCCAGGCAATCCTGCGCTTCGCGCGGCGCCCGGCGCAGGAGGCAGTCCATCACCAGGCGGCGCACACAATGCGTCCACAGCGTGTAATAAAACACGGCACTGAGCATCAGAATGCAGATATACACCAGCACAGACCACTGCACCGGTAAATCAAACTGCATGGTTCCCCACAGGGAAAACACCAGCATGGATACCCAGGAGAGGAATTCTGTGTTGAAAAATACATCCAGCACCAGCAGGGTCAGGCTGATGGCCAGCATCCAGTGCAGGAATGTGCCGTTGGATACGCCGAAGAAATCGGCCAGAAAAAGAGCCTCGGTCATCGTGTCTATCAGCGTTTAAGGTCCACAACTGCAGGCACACTATTGGGCAGATACACCGTGGAGGCCGGGTTGGAGGATATGGTGGCGTAACCCTCCAGAGCCTGGCGGTTCATAAGCACCTTGGCGGCGGCTTCTGCGCCGATAATGGTAGTGAGACCCGCAAGATAGGCGGCCTCTGCCTCTGCTGCCAGGCGCAGAGCCTCTGCAGCCCCCTGGGCACGAAGGATTGCAGCCTGTTTCTCGGCTTCGGCGAGACGGATTTTGGCAGTACTTTCACCCTCTGCCTGCAGCGCAGTGGAGCGGCTGATGCGCTCCGCCTCCATCTGGCGCAGCATAGCCTCGCGCGTTTCAGTATCAGTGGTGAGCTCCTTGATTTCAATGGAGGTGATGGCAATGCCCCAACGCGCCACCGTCGAGGAAACAGCCAGCGTCACTTTCTCCGACATCTCCGAACGAGAGGAGAGAATCTCATCCAGATTCCGGCTGCCGATAAGCGAGCGCATCTCATTGAGAACCAGCTCTATAAGCGACTGATGCAAGCGTTCCACCTCGTAAACAGCCTTGATGGGATCAGTAATACGCCAGCGCACCACGCAGTTCATCTGCATCGTGGCGTTATCCTTGGTGATACAGGAGCGAGGCTGGGTATCAAGCAACTGTTCGGTCAGCTCGATAAAGTAACCGTCCTTGTTGGTCAATGTTCCCCAGGCGGGGGATACATCACGCAATTTCTGCAGAAAAGGAATGCGGAACTGCAAGCCGCTTTTCTTGACAGAAACTGGCTTGCCGAACATTTCAACAATGGCACAATGGCCCTGTTTTACAGTAAAAATGAACATAGTGATATCGTACTACACTACAACGGATATTCAATTCCGGGCTTTGTCATGCCCGTTGCTTCTGGATTCCGGAAAGAAGAAAAGGGCTCCGGATGGAGCCCTTTTCTATAATGTTTAATCTGTGTCACCTGCTGCTTACGGCAGAGGGAAGTTCTTGTTGAACGCGGAAACCTCTGCGCGCAGTTCGTCATATGCGCCGGGAGTTTCGCAAACCTTCTGAGCAGCCAGAATACCCAGGCAACGACCGATGAATTCGGCAACCTTGCGGACGTCGTCTTCCTTCATGCCACGGGTGGTCACAGCAGGAGTACCAATGCGGATACCGCTGGGTTTGAAAGTGGAGCCCTTGTCGTAGGGGATGGCATTCTTGTTCACGGTAATACCCACTTTATCCAGGGCAACCTGTGCTTCAGCGCCATTGAGACCCTTGCCGCTGAGGTCTACCAGGAAGCAGTGGTTGTCCGTACCACCGGCGACGATGCGGAAGCCCAGCTGAGCCAGTTTGTCGGCCATGGCCTTGGCATTCTTCACAATCTGCTGAGCATATTCACGGAACTCAGGCTTGAGAGCTTCACCAAGGCAGGCAGCCTTAGCAGCAATCACATGCATGAGCGGGCCACCCTGAAGACCGGGGAAAGTGGCGCTGTCGAGTTTCTTGGCCCACTGTTCCTTGCACATGACCAGACCACCACGCGGACCACGCAGGCTCTTGTGTGTGGTGGTGGAGACGAAATCAGCATAAGGAACGGGAGAAGGATGCGCACCACCGGCCACCAGACCGGCAATGTGAGCCATATCCACGAACATGATGGCACCTACCTCATCGCAAATCTGGCGGATGCGGGCAAAATCGATGGTGCGGGAGTATGCAGAAGCACCAGCGAGAATCAGAGCAGGCTTCACTTCCTTGGCCTTGGCTTCCAGCGCATCATAATCAATCATCTCCGTTTCGGGATCAACACCGTAGTGCACCACTTTGTAGGTCTTACCGGAGAAATTGGCGAAGAAGCCGTGGGAAAGGTGACCACCGCAGGCGAGATCCATGGTCAGGATGGTATCGCCGGGGTTGATGCAGGCGTGATAGACAGACTGGTTGGCAGAAGAACCGGAGTGAGCCTGAACGTTCACAGCATCGCAACCAAAGAGAGCCTTGGCGCGGTCAATGGCAAGCTGTTCGACCTTGTCCACCACTTCGCAGCCACCATACCAGCGCTTGGAGGGGTAACCCTCAGCATATTTGTTGGTCAGGCAGGAACCCTGGGCCTCCATCACAGCCGGAGAGGCAAAGTTTTCAGAAGCGATCAGCTCAATATTGTTGTTCTGGCGGGCACGCTCTTCTGCAATATAGCCGGCGAGCTCAGGGTCAGACACTGACAGAGGAGAACCAGAACCCACCAGCAGGCGGTTCACATGGCGGCCCCCTTCATATTCTGAATCAAGCCAGATGCGCAGCACTTCCTCCATCGCTTCCGGAGAAAGGAAAGCCGAGGCCATGCAAAGCACGTTGGAATTATTATGATGGCGAGCAAAAGCGGCTTCCTGCGGAGTGCGGGCAAGAGTGGCACGCACACCCTGCCAGCGGTTGGCAGCAATGCTCATACCCAGACCGGAGAAGCAAATCAGCACGCCGCGTTCGGCGCGGCCATCCACGATACGCTTGCACACCTTATTGGCATACTCTGCGTAGTTGCTGGACTCCTTGGTGGAGGGGCCCATATCGTCCACCTGATACCCCCAGCTCTGGAGGAGCTCGATGGCTGCTTCCTTCAGATCCACGCCCTTGTGGTCTGAACCAATGACTATGCGATATTCCTTATTCATGTGGATGGGAAAACGTACGGGCGGGATATTACCACATACGACCTGCTGTGGCAAGCGTTATTTCCAATGACTCAGACTCTGCCCACATGTGTCCCAAAGATTTTTTCTGAGAGACGCAAGTGCCGATAAATCCTAGGCTTTCCGAATAGAGGCTTTTTCGAAGCCCCCCTGTACTCAGATTTGAGCACATTTCGGTGGAGAATGCGCCTTATCTACCTGCTGA
>JAEIGA010013347.1_pt1 | contig 12505 bp, 8 predicted proteins | sample 9270691 | NCBI WGS metagenome assembly JAEIGA01 (sample SAMN17057246, study PRJNA624740) | gut metagenome | biome: biome; isolation source: fecal sample | host: Bos grunniens | place: China: Xizang | collected 2019
TATGGCAGACCAATCATTGCTAGTTTCAAAATACATACAACAAATATTAGAAGAATCAGATGAGGTCAAAGCAATAGTTGGAAATGACGAGCATAAGATATTTCCATTGCTCCAGCCTGAAAATCTAAATTTTCCATTTATAGTTCATTCACGAACAGGACTTACAGTTAGTTATACAAAGGATATAGAATTTGGACCTGTTGGTTGGTGTAATACAGTAAATTATACTATTTCATGTGTTTCAAATGACTATATACAATGTCTTGAATTAGCTAATGCAGTAAGACATGCTGTTGAAACTTATAGATGGAGAGATGAAAACATATATATACACCCAATTCAACTATTGACTGTTGCTGAATACACCACTGACAATGATGCATTTGTAGAAGAACTACAGTTTCAGATGGTAGTTGAATGAAATGACTATTTTTAACTAAAATACAAAAATATAATTATTTAAAACTATGGGATACAGAAGTAACGAAGATATCTTAAGAGGCTCAATGGTAATGGTTTTTATTGATGGTGACCCAGTAGCGTTTAGTACTTCGAATACAATAAATTGGAACACTAATACGACTGAAATATCTACCAAAGATCATGGACTATTTCCAAGTACAATCGTTCAATCTCAAACTTGGGAAGTTACTTGTGAAAACTTGGCATCTGCAGATTCAATTAACACATTGTTCTTAGCACTTAATAAAGCAAAAGACAATACTCCTTGTGTTATTAAAGTAGCAAAACCTAGCAATTGGAATGACAAAGGTATTGTAGGTACAGAAGGTGCTTCAACAAATTGGGATGACGGTACTGGTGCAGATATAATTGCTCAAGGTGACTGTTTATTGACTTCACTTTCATTGAATGCTCCTGGTGGTGATAATGCATCATTATCAGCAACATTTACAGGAACTGGTGCATTTACACTAACAGCATCACCAGCAGATATTTCTGGTCATCAAGCCCAACCAGGTCCAAGCATAACTCCTTCAGTTTAAAACGTATAAGTCTCCTGTTATACAGGGTATGACTAAATAAGTTAATAACGATACATTTATCTATAAAGACAAGTAGGTATAAAAGTCTACTTGTCTTTTTGACTATTTTATAATAAAAATATATTTTTTATAAGATTATGACAATTAGTCGCGTCCCATACGGAAACGATTTTGACATTAGAATTACAATCGTTCAACCACAATATACTGTAGAAGGAACAATATGGAAAGATTTTGATTTAACCGTATGTTCTAATATTAAAGTAGCTCTTGTATGTGAAAAGCATAGAGTTGTTATACCACTTAACTGGCATATAGAAGAAAATACAAATAATATTATAATTGCTAATGTAATAGCAAAGCAATTGCATATAGGAACTATATATGGAGTTGAAGTAACCGGATTAGATGCTAATGGCAGAGCGTGGAGATTTAAGAATGCAGATGTTTTCAGTGTTGTTGACCAAACTAAAAACTCATTAATGAATGCGGAAATAATGTCTGACCCATTAGAAATAAATGCTGATATAGGATTAGCTATTAATGTTACACCTATACCTGTAACTGGTCCACAAGGTCCACAGGGAGTACAAGGCCCAATAGGAGTACAAGGTCAACAAGGAGAACTTGGTCCACAAGGAGTGCAAGGCCCACAAGGCGATATAGGTGACAGGGGAATAGGTGTTACTTCTGTTGGATATATCGGTTCTGATGGATTATTAAAGCACTATGGAATGAACTATGGTGATGGCGAGTTTTTTGATTGGTGGGTTTCAGATGGTGTAGAAGGTCAACCAGGCCCACAAGGTCCACAAGGTGAAAAGGGTCAAGATGGCACAGTATCATTTGATGACTTAACACCAGAACAGAGAGAATCATTACGTGGTCCACAAGGAGTGCAAGGCCCACAAGGTGAAGTAGGAGCTACAGGCCCACAAGGTGAAGTAGGAGCTACAGGCCCACAAGGCGCACCACTTACATTTGATGACTTAACACCAGAACAAAAAGATCAATTACGTGGTGAAGATGGTCCAATTGGTCCACAAGGTGACAAAGGCGACAAAGGTGACAAAGGCGACAAAGGTGACAAAGGTGAACAAGGATCTATTGGATTGACTGGTCCACAAGGAGAACGTGGTCCACAAGGCGAAACTGGAGCTACAGGCCCACAAGGAGCAGATGGTACAGTTACATTTGAAGAACTTACTCCAGAACAGAAAGAGGAATTACGTGGTCCAGTCGGCCCACAAGGCAATCAAGGTGAAGTAGGTCCACAAGGTCCACAAGGCGACAAAGGACTAGATGGCACAGTTACATTTGATGACTTAACACCAGCTCAGAGAGAATCATTACGTGGCCCACAAGGTGTCCAAGGTTCTATTGGTAATGCATTTGTATATTCAGATTTTACACCAGAGCAATTAGCTGCATTAACTGGCCCACAAGGCAATCAAGGTGAACAAGGAGCAACAGGTCCACAAGGAGCACAAGGAAGCAAAGGCGATGCATTTGAATATTCAGATTTTACACCAGAACAATTAGCAGCATTAACTGGTTCTCAAGGCAATCAAGGTCCACAAGGACCACAAGGCCCACAAGGAGATACTGGTACAACTGGTCCACAAGGCAATCAAGGTGAACAAGGAGCAACAGGTCCACAAGGAGCAGATGGTTCAGTTTCATTTGATGATTTAACTCCATCACAGAAAGAACAATTAAAAGGTGATACAGGTCCACAAGGAGCACAAGGAAGCAAAGGCGATGCATTTGAATATTCAGATTTTACACCAGAACAATTAGCAGCATTAACTGGTCCTCAAGGCAATCAAGGTCCACAAGGACCACAAGGACCACAAGGAGAAACTGGTACAACTGGTCCACAAGGCCCACAAGGAGATACTGGTACAACTGGTCCTCAAGGCAATCAAGGTCCACAAGGTCCACAAGGACCACAAGGAGAAACTGGTACAACTGGTCCACAAGGCCCACAAGGAGAACAAGGTCCACAAGGTATTTCTCCACAAATTCCATCTAATATTGTTACAGGTTACCAAGCTGGTGTCGCACAATCAGGAATTAAGATTGATGTTGTAAGTTCATTGCCTGCTTCACCAGATGCAAATACTTTGTATGTTATTGTTTAAAATATTATATTATGTAAACATAAGAAATTTATTATTATTATTTAAATATGAATGGAATTAATATGTCAACAGTAACAAACTATATGCTAGGATCTACACAAGTAAACTATATATATTGCGGCTCAACATTAGTATGGCCACTTACAACAGGAACAGATTATTTCTATATCTTAGCAGATTTTGAATTAACACCACAACCAGGTACTTCTATACCTGAGTCATACACAAAATACGTGGAGTTTGATTTGATAGAAGATCAAACATTATATTATTCATTTGACCAACGTTCATGGATGCCTGTAACTAATTCTATACGAACAAATGCAAAATCAATAAGATATCCAAATAATGTTAGTGGTCCATACGAATATGATTTTAATACTATAACTTATCGTATAGCTTTAGATAATAGAAGTATTGTCTATCTTAAAGGAAACTTAACTTCGTATTTAGGCACATTCAATTCGTACAAGTTAAATACAACAATGTTTCAAATATATGATGTGTATGCTTCTGACGATCCTGATACAACACACTATCATCAAGGCACATATGAAATAGGTGGCAATTTATTATCATTAATGTATAATGCTGATAATGTATATTCATTTACTAATGCACAAAATGAAGCTTATAATTTTTATAATGCTTTTAGTAGCGGCAATCAATATATAGGTGATATTTCAAATCTAATATTCCCAAATAACACAGTTCCTTATTGCTATGGATATATGTTCGGTTTTCCTGCTTCATTTACAACAGCTCCAGAATTGCCTGCTACAACATTATCAGAAGGCGCATACTATCATATGTTTAATGAATGTATGAATCTTAATGATGTAACTTGTTTAGCAACTGATATATCTGCTACTAACTGTACAACAGATTGGTTATATGGTGCAGCTGCTACAGGAACATTTACGAGGGATCAAAATAATACATCTTGGACTATAGGCACAAGCGGCATACCAAGTGGATGGACAGTAGTTCCACCATTGGCACATGACTATTCACAAGACTACTTAACATTTGAAGCATTAGAAGCAGGAACATTTACATGGACTGATACACAGAATAGTAATTCAATATCTTATTCTACAGATAATGGCTCAACATGGTCTACATTAGCATCAGGTTCATCTACACCTACTATTGCTGCTAATAATAAAGTAATGTTTAAAGCATCAGGATTAACAATAGCTAACATGTATGGTATTGGAACATTCAGTTCATCAGGAAGATTTAATGCAATGGGTAATGCAATGTCATTAGTATATGGAGATAATTTTGTTAATCAAACCACTATTAATAGCAGCTATCAGTTATGCAAATTATTTAATAATTGTACAACATTAGTAGATGCATCAGATTTGATTTTACCTGCTACTACATTATCAGACAGATGTTATTATTGGATGTTTAGAGGATGTTCTTCATTAACTGCTGCTCCAGAATTACCAGCAACTACAGTATATAACAGATCTTATTATAGTATGTTTGCTAATTGTTCATCATTAACTACAGCTCCAGATTTACCAGCAACTACAATAGATGAAAATTGTTACTACTATATGTTCCAAAACTGTACTTCATTAACAATAGCTCCAAGTATATTACCAGCAACAACATTAGCAATAAGTTGTTATTCAAGTATGTTCCAAAATTGTACATCATTAACAACTGCACCAGAATTACCTGCATCTACATTAGAAACAAGATGCTATGAAAATATGTTTAAAGGTTGTACTTTATTGAATTATATTAAATGTATAGCTACTGATGTATCTGCTTATTTGGCAACAAATAACTGGGTTGTTGACGTGGCTGCAACTGGAACATTTGTTAAAGCAAACGGAACTGCAGCATGGAATGTTTCATCAGCTGGTAATGGTATTCCATCTGGTTGGACTGTACAAGATGCAAATTAAAAGTAACTATATTACTAAAAGAAATTTATTAAAGATGAAGCAACTTAAATGGGGAGACTTAGGAGCATCAGAAAAGACAAAATTAAGTCTCAGCATATTTCTTATCACCAGTTCAGTTATATTAGGATTCTTATCATTCCTAATATTGAATGAGATTCCTGGTTCAGTTATAGGTGTAAATGGTGTATGGTGCTCAACTGCATTAGCATTACTTGGAATTACTGCATATGTCAATACACAAGTAGTAAAGATGAAGACAGAATTAACAGAAAGAATGAATGAATTAGATGATATAGATACAAAAATTAATCATGTCGAAGAAAGGATAAATGACCGAATAGATAAAAGAATGCAAAAGGTCGATGATTTGATTTCGGATGAAGAAACATAATTATTTTTCTTTATATTAAATCTATATATTTATCTGATGTCTTTTAGATATCAAAAAGAGGATAGCAATTAATATTAATTGCTATCCTCTTTTGTAGTTTTTAGTATAGTTTTTCCACCACTCAACATCTTCATTTGATACTTCTTTCGTAAGTTCTTCTTTCTCATCAATAGGCAGTGGAAATAGTTCTGCCGCTGTTAAGTCTTTCTTTTTCAGATAAGGCTTTAATGTTGTTAACATGATTTGTCTAGTCTGAGTCCACTGTGCTACTTCTGCATATTCCAAATATTGAGTTGCAAGCCATAAGTCTATTATCTGCATACTATCCATAAAATACTCATGACTACATATCTTATGGATTATAACAATAGTCTTGTAAAGTTCATGGTAGACTAGTTTTTTTTACCTGTCTGTGTCTGCGGACTTTGTGGTTTCTTTTCTTCCTTGTCAGCTAATGCTTCATACTGTTTCTTTAATACATCTACATACCAATTTGCAAATTTAACTAAGCATTCGTCGCCTCCTTCTGCATCAATTGCATCTAAGAAATCTAAGAATGAACATATTTCTTTTCTTTCTTTCTGCATTGAAGCAACTACTACAGAATAGAACAAATTAAGTATGTCATCACCTTTCAAATTCTGAAAGTCAAGTGATTTGCCTGTAAGCTGTTCAAAGAATATGTTACTACGAAATGAGTAAACGAGCACAATAGGCTCATTGTTGATTGTAATTGTCATAGTTTGATCATCATATGTTTTTGATTTATCTATTTTATAATATAGTAAAAACAAATACATACATTTTATATATGGCAAATCGCGTGAATGTTGATCTAGATATGAACGTACAAGGCTACGTAGATGGAATGGATAAAGCAACTCAATCTACTGCTGCGTATGAAACAGAAACAAAAAAGGTCAAAGATGAACAATTAAATCTAAATAAAGAATTACGTAAAGCTAAAACTGATGCTAGAAATTTAGCTGCTACATATGCTTTATTAGACAAACAAGCAAAACAGTCACAATTCGGACGTGAGATTGCTAAGCAGTTAGAAGAAGCAAAACAAAAAGCTGCAGAACTTATTGATATTAATTCAGACTTACAAGAAGAACTTAAGAATAGAGCATCAGATACAGCAACATTTGATGCATTTGTTGATGGTGTGTCTGGATTGACTAGTGGATTAAGTGCTGCAACTGGTGTATTAGGCATATTCACCAAGAACACTGAGACAATGACTCGTGCAATAACTTTATTCACCACAGCCGAATCTATTGCTTCTGCTGCAATCAAAGCAAAGAACTTGTTACAGAAACAGTCATCATTAATGCTTGCAATCAATAATATACAGCAAAAAGCATTAACTGCTGCAACAGTTGAAGGAACTGCAGCAACACAAGGTGCTACTATTGCACAGAGAGCATTCAACTTGGTAGCAAAAGCCAATCCATACGTTTTATTGTTCACTGGATTGACAGCAGTAATTGGAGCAATTGGAACATATGTTCTATTGACAAACAAAGCTGAGTCTGCAACTGAGAAATTTAAGAAGGAAATGCATGAGACTAGTCTTCAAGCACAGAAAGATGCTCAGAAGGATATAACAGAGCTTAACTTATTGTATAATGCGACACAGAATACAAAGCTTGCCATTGATGAAAGACGTAGAGCAGCTGAACAGTTACAAGACATGTACCCTGCATATTTCGGAAACTTAAAGACAGAAGAAATACTTGTAGGAAAAGCATCTGATGCATATAAGCAATTGAAAGATGACATAATTGCTGTTGCGATGGCACGCGCTTATCAGGATAAAATTACAGAAAAAGCAAAAGAAAACGTTGATTTAGAAGACCAACTTGAAAAAGCAGAAAAAGAATTAGAAAAGAAAAGAAAGCAAAGAAACTCTAATCAAGGTGGCTTTACTCCTGGCGCATATTCACCAGCAGCTACAGCAGGTGAATTATGGGATTTACAAGGAGCACAAAATGATATTGATGAACTTAAGAATAAGATAAAAGAAAACAATGATGCAATGTCAAGCTACCAAGATAAAATCAATGAGACTAGTGATGCTCAACGTAGATTATCAAAGGAGAATGAAGTTGTTGCTGGCTCTATTTCAGACATTACAAATCAAATTAACAAATTAAAGAATAAGTTTAGTAATGGCTTAATATCAAAAGAAGACTATAACAAACAGAAAGCAGAATTAGACAAACAATTAAAACTTGCAAAAGCTGGTACAGATTTAGCTGATAAAGGTGGTGGTAAAAAAGATGTTAAGATAGAAATAGCTGCTGAATCACTTGCTGCATATGAAAAGGAATTAGCTGACTTGCAAGAAAGAGCTAAGAAGGGTGCTTTACCTGATGACTTAAAGGACCCAAAGAAACTTGAAGCAAAGATACAAGAATTAAAAGACAAAATAAAAGAAAAGAAAATTGAATTAGGTATTGAATTGCCTGATACAATTGAGTCTTTAGAAAAACGTATTGTTGAGTTACAAACATTAGCTAAGAAGGGTGCTTTACCTGATGACTTAAAGGACCCAAAGAAATTCATAGCAGAAATTAACCGACTTCAAGCTGAGGTAAAGGAGAAAAAGATTGAGTTTGGATTTGAAAAACCAGACACACAATTGCAGAAACTCCAGAAAACAATAACTGATGCACAACAAAAATATATAATAGCAGTTGATGCAGATGATAAGTCAGCACAACAAGCTGCATTAGAAGAATATTATGCTGCACAGAAAACATTAGATGAATATAAGCTTAAGATAACTATTGAGCCTAGAATCAGTGATGAAGAAGTAAAGAAACAGAGAAATGAAATTAGTAAGATAGTACAAGAGGCTTATAAACCAGAAGACCAAAAATTTGATTTTAGTGGCTTATCAGAATCAGCACAAAAAGAAGCAAATGCAACGCTTACACAGTTCAACAAAATAAAAGAAGCAAGAGACAAATTGGTGGAGATAATGAATAATCCAAATTCGTCTGATACACAAATAAGTGCAGCCCAAGATGGAATAGATTCATTATCTGATTCATACAATACTCTTGAATCAATTGTAGGTAAATATCAAGAAATGAGTGATGCAGCTATTAAGGTAGCTGAAAACAATAAGAAAATTTCTGAAAGTGTAAATAGCATAGGAAATGCAGTTCAAGCAGCTGGTGAAATGTTTTCTGCATTAGGCAAACTAACACAAGACAAAGGATTGCAAACTACAGGATTAATTGCAGAAGCAGTAGCAACAGTAGCTTTATCATTTGCAAGAGCATTGACTACAGCAAAAACATGGGTAGATTGGTTAGCATTTGGTCTTTCTGGTGCAGCAACAATGATTAACTTAATTGCTCAAATTAAATCTGCAACAGCTGGTGCTTATGCACAAGGTGGTATTGTTGGTGGTAGTTCATTCTCTGGTGATAGACTTACTGCACGTGTCAATTCAGGTGAAATGATATTAAATCAAAGACAACAAAAGAATTTGTTCAATTTGTTAGATAATGATGCAATGCCTAAGGCTGGCGGTACAAACGTTCAAGTAACTGGTGTTATACATGGAACTGACTTATTGTTAGTACAGAAAAACACCAATAAAATACTTAATAAAACAGGAAATAAAATTAACTTTTAATTATGGCATACTTACACGGAACATTCAAAAACATTAATAATGATACAATAGAGGTACGCATTATATCAAATAATGATTATCAAGATGAGTATATAATCGGTGACAACTATTCTTCTACTATACATTTTTCCGATGACCCAGTTACTATTAATGTAGCAGTAAATGATTTGTTTGATACTGTTATTAAGAAATCATGCACCATATCATTTATGTCATCTATATTTTTAGGAGACATATTGTATGCACCACAAGATAATTCAATAACAGTAGAAATATATAAAAACAATGTTATTATATTTGATGGATATGCAGAAGCAAATACATATAATCAGCCATGGGCACATAAATATGATTCGTATCAACTTAACTGTATTGATCATTTAGCTTTATTACAAAACAAATTTTGGAATTATAGAACACAAACGGACATATTCTCATTTAAGACAATATTGCAAAAAATGGGGTTTGGGTCATATAATGTTTTTTATGATGATTCAACTAAAGTAAGCAATAATAATGGATTTGAAAAACTAGGTGTTTCATTAGATGTGTTTCTAGGTGACAATGAAGCTGATACTTGTAGTTATGAAGAGACACTAAGTCATATCTTACGTTATATGAACTTGCATATTATACAAGAAGGCAGCGATTATTATATATTCAATTGGAATTCTATTAAAAACAATTCAATTTCATGGGTTAATTTGTTTGGTTCTGGAACTCCTATATCAGCGTCTAATATAACAGTCACCAAATCTAAATATTCTGATGACTCAACAAATTTATCAATTGATGAAGTATATAATCAAGTTAAAGTAAGAGCAGATATTAACTCCATATCAGAAGCAGTACCAGACATATTCAATGAAGAAGACTTAGAAGACATATTCCAAGGCAATCCAGAAATATGTCTAACAGAAGCATGGTACGATGGATCTAATCATTATGAAGAATTTGGTGCATTCATAAAATCTACAATGTTCACTGACACAAATAGTATTGTAGTAGATGCATCAGGAAATGACTGGCATGCAAAAGACTGGTTTATGAAAGTACAGAAAAACAATAAATGGAATGTATACTATCATGATCAATCTGTATTAGATTATATTACTTATAGTGGAACAACACCTCAATATCAGTCTGACATATTGAAAGCAGTATATAATAATAAATTCATGCCAATGTTCATAAAAATTGGTTCTGGCTCTGAAATAAAAAATGGATCTTTAACAAGACGTAGTACTGTTGAAACAAATAATTACTTAGTATTTAGTTCATGTGCTGGTTGGTCAGTTGCTGAATCAAAATATGGTGATAGACAATATGCAAGCAAATCTGATTTATTATCTGCTATTGATAATGCACGTCTTTATGCGTCTGGAACAAATGGATTAATATCATATGAAGGACAGTCATCTGCTACTTTATCACCAAAAAGTGATTATGATACTAATTTTATTGTAATACAAGGAACTATAAGATTAGAACCTCATCATTGCAAATCTGGTACTGGTGTAGTAGCACCTGTTATACGTTCTGGTGAAAATGCATCATTTGGTGACACTTTATGGTATGTAAATAATATATCTAGTCAATATTGGCTAGGCAGTACATTTGCTTGTAAAAACGATGGAACAATTGGGTATTATCAAGTCGTTCCTTGGAGAGCTCAAACACCTTTAGATACACACTCACAAGATTCTACAAGAGCGGTATGCTATTTGGTGCCACCTGTAGGCAATCATGGAATAGGAATTGATTATTATGAAAATAGATTTACATATAATAAATCAAAAACTTCAGATGGTTGGACTGATGACGACACAATCAATAAAATTCCTATTTTTGAATGTGAATTGAAAGTAGGAGACAAATATTGTGTCGAAGACATGGAGAATTTAGATGCAGAAGGATGTCCAACGTTCCACTGGCTTACAGCAGAAGAATGCATAGAACAAGGATTTACAAGTAAGTCATTTACTTTAGGATTTGACCCAACAGTAGGTGATTTTATAATGGGCAAAGACTACATGTTTACAAATACAGCAGATGGTCGTATTCAGAATAAGAAAGGAATGGCAATACCAATTAAGAAATCTGATGCACTTACAGGCAGTATATCATTTAAGATAAAAGGCATTCTTAATGTTGATTGGAATAGCTATTTTGATATTGAAGGCAGTATGTCGCAAACAGAAGTTCATGGCGAAGGCTCATATAATTTGTGGCAATATTCTGCATCAATATGGCTTAAAGAATTACGTGTCATATTTGATACAGACAATAGTAATGCTACAAATTCCAATAGTTCAGATATTCTTTATGTTTCTGATGAACAGCATAATTATATAAACAAGAAAGACGATATAGAATTTAAATTATGCACTCAATTGACGAATGAAGAAGCAGCCCAATTTGGTTTAAATAACGCAATATCATTTAATAATGTAATCAATATGAATGATAGTTTAGGTATAGAAAACATAACTGAGCCTAATGGAACAAACAGAGCAGAGAAATTATATGTTGACCAATATTATAGTTATTATTCTACTCCAAAAGTAATTGTAAGTACTCAACTATTTGATGAAAATTATTCAATGTTAAATACATTCACATATAATGGTTTTGGAAAAACAGTAGTAACATCATTAAGTCATAATTTACATGATGGAACAGTTAACATAAACTCAAGACAAATTTAATCTTTGTTTATGTTTATCTATCATAGACACGTTCAATTGAACGTGTCTATTTTTATAAATAATAAGTTAAAAATATAGCAAAATATATATGATCGATATTAAAACTATCGCAGTACCTAAGAAAAATGCAAATGGTGGTGGAACTACTATTATAAACAATATTTCTGGTGGTGGTGCAGGTGGCTCATTTGAACCACATTATCTATGGGGTCAATATTTTGATGACACACAAGACATTAATGGTGACTTAACAAGTAATGGAACAATAAAAGGTCAAACAATTAATGCAGCAAATGGATATTTTACAGGTATTCAAGGTGCACAAGGCACATTTACTAATGGCGTATCTGCTCAGCATGCCAATGTATATGACATTCAAGGCGTACAAGCAAACTTCGATACATTTGCTGGGCATCAAGGATTCATTGAAGGCATTCAAGGTCAGCAAGCCAACTTTACACAGTTCACCGGAACACAAGGCAATATAAATAACATAAAAGGAGATAGTTTAGACTATACAAATATTAAAGGCGCGCAAGGTGTCATAACAAGAGTTAACTCACAATATTTAGATGTTGCTGTAAGCGCGTATATAAAAGAATTGCTTGCAAAAGACATAACAACTGAGAATCTTACTGTTACAAAAGCAGCTCATTTCTTTAAGTTGATTATTGA
>JAEIGA010013348.1_pt1 | contig 12504 bp, 28 predicted proteins | sample 9270691 | NCBI WGS metagenome assembly JAEIGA01 (sample SAMN17057246, study PRJNA624740) | gut metagenome | biome: biome; isolation source: fecal sample | host: Bos grunniens | place: China: Xizang | collected 2019
AGAAATCAGAATGCTCGCAGAGATGGGCTGGGGACTCGGCAGCGACAACGAATATGACGAAGATGGAATGCAGGCTTGGCTCCATCCCGAAAGCCACACTGATGAGGAGATAGTAGAAGTATTCAACGACTATAAATCAATTTATAAATACGCATAAACTATGAGCAGCGTTTTTTACAGAAAATACACAAGGCTGTCAGGCAGATCTGTGGTAAATCACATTAAGGAGTTTCTTGAAGCGAGAGATGTCCCGCTCACACCAGACCAGAAAGAGGAACTCGAAATTTATTGGGGAGAAGATGTAGGAAGATATGGAGATCTGGGACTTCCGTTCCAAGCATACAAATGGACGAAAGTTGAGTTCAAGGGAAACCCGCTCGTGAGATTGGCATTCCCTCTCCTCGTAGTTTTTATCATCATGATGACATTAGTCATCCGACCAATACACTGGCTCATCACTGGATCTTGGTGGTTCAAGGAGTCAACAAAGGTTGAGGACTTCTGCAATAGATGGTGGGTTAATACCTTTGGGGAATAAAAAATAATTATTATTTGGAACCGATAGCACATTGTCGGTTCCTTTAATCAATAAATGAAATAAGATATGACAGATAAAGAATTTTTTTGTACAATATACGATAGAGATCTAGTGGATCGTGCTATCGAAGAATCCAAGGACTTCTATAAAGTTCATGAAGCAGATATGCTATATAAGATGGCAACCACTGCAGAGATGCTTCCTGATCGAACAGGAGCATCTGAAATCTATGACCATATTCAGCGGCAGATGGTATCTTCATATCTTCACGGAGCAAGTTATGCAGTAGAACACGAACTGACATCTACCGCTCCATCCGAAGAGACATTCTCCGAGTTTCATAAGAATATAGACTTCGCCGTTCTGTTTGACTTCTCTGACAACGACTTCGGTCTTGCGATGGAAGCAGCAGCCAAAACATACTGTAATGAGTTCAATGGGTTACTTCGTCAGATAGATATGTATGATGATGTCGACTTGATGAAAAATAGTTATCTCAAGGATCTCGAAGCAATATGTAAGATTGACAACATCAAGGAGATCATGAGATGTGGTTTCTTGGCGCAGCGAATGCAAGACTGTGCAGAAGTTCATTGCGGCAGAATGCCAGAAGCGGTTGCCGCTCTCGAAAGCATCAAGCGTGACTTGGATTACATCCCTTGGGATAAGGACATGGGTCGCTGGGAAAAGATTGGTGAAGAGTATGTGGAAACCGAGAAGTTCCCAAGATTCATCACGGGCACTAACGCGGAAATTGCGGAGGCTCTCAAGAGATATGGTGATCCTTTTGAGGATCAAACTCGTGAGTTCCCAGTGTGGTGTAATGGTGAGGTGGTGATCCTCTATATGAAAAACGGATACTTAACTTATTTAACCAGATAGCAATATGACAAAGAATGAAGTAAAGGCTCTCATCAGGAAAAAGATGGAGTTAGCAGAAAAGGACTACTTTGAGTCTTTTGCAAAAAAAGATTTCGATAACTGTACTTATTATCAGGGTGTCCATCGAGGGTTTCAGGATGCATTGCAGGTAATCGGAATGTTGGACAGCGATCACAATAGGCTGAAATCAAGTCTATAAAATCTAAAAAATAATATTATTTTTTGATGAAATCTCCAGAAATATTTGGAGGTTTCATTTTTTTGTTGTATCTTTGTATTACAAAATAAGAACAACAATTAAACAACATTATGGGAAAGAGATTACACTCAGCAGTTAAGTACGAAGTTAAGTATGGTAGTAAGGCAGACTTTAACTATCAGCAGGATCGAATTAATACTCTCATTGACGCACTCGCCGAAGGAGATTGCAGTTATGAGGACGAAATCTACTTCTCGGACACAGTGTCTGCGAACAGAGCAAACCTCCTTGCAAATATAGATAAGATAATCCACCCAGATGAGAATTGGGAGTGGCAGGAGACTGTGGACTATAATATCGAGAAACTTGAAAAAGACGGATACACAAGAGAAGACCTCTATAAGAGTTTGAAAGTAATCATCGAGCAGTCTGACAGCAATTGTGAAGATGTGCATTTTGCTTGGTTCTAAAAAATAATTATTTTTTAATGAAATCATCAGAAATATTTGGTGGTTTCATTTTTTTATATTACCTTTGTATCAACAAATAAAAACTTTTTCAACTATGAGCAAAAGACCAAGACCAAGTGTTTTAACTGGATTTTTAGCAAAAGACCTAAATGGCGATTGTGTGACCTTTTATAAAAAGGCTCCGAAAGAAAATGATGGTGTATTCTATGGAGATGAAATCATCAGCTATCCAGATACTCAATTTCCAGATGTTGATTATTCAAATAGTCCAATAAAAGCATCTATGAAAGACGGTCAGATTACCTATAAACTCTAAAAAAATAATTATTTTTTGGTGGGGATAGCAATTTTATTTGGTTTCCCCATTTTTTATTGTTATATTTGTATTAAACAAAACATATTAGGTATATGAGAAGATGGAGAAAATATTACTGCGTAAATAGGCAGGAGTGGATATATTATTAATATTATTTAATTAAAAATATTCAACAATTATGATAAAAATAGAAAACGCAGTTAATTGCACTATTACAGATGGGGACATTATTGTAGAGAAAAGCAATAAATCCACCAAAACGAAAAAATGTGGTTTCTCTAAACTGATAAACAAGGCTGGAGAGCATCTCCACAAATTCATATCTAATGGAGGATGGATATCAATATTGGTATTTGCATTCTTCGGGATACTTTTTGCTGTTGTTGGACACTACGGCACGATGGGCTTCAACTGGAAATGGTTCCTTTTCTTTGAACTTCCACTGTATGCTTTCTGCGGATGGGCACTTTATAAGGTGTACAAACTGATTAGGAATAACCCAGATACATTCAAACGCTAAAATAAGGAGGACACAACTATGACACGGGAAGATAAAGAACTGCTACTTAAAGACCTTTGTGCAAGGTTGCCGTATGGAGTTAAAGTACAATGTGGAGATTATCTATTCACTTTTGATGAAGACCACATGGGTATTGGAATGTTATATAAAGATTTTAATATGAATCTTTTAGAATCCCCCAAAATTATTTTAAGTGGTTGTTATTATGGAGAAGATATTAAACCATATCTCTTCCCTCTTTCAAGTATGACTGATGAACAATATGAGAAGTTTATAATCATAAGTGGTTGGGATGGCGATATAGAGGATATAAGACGAGGGAAATTTTCTTGTATGGGATATGTGGGGTTAGATTATATGTATGATGCTATTGATTGGCTTAACAAAAATCACTTCGATTATCGAGGACTTATTCCAAAGGGACTTGCAATTGATGCAACAGGATTAAACATTTATTAAAGGAGGACATTATGACCGAACAGTATAAACCAATATATCTGCCTACTATGCAGAATATCAAACTCACCGATAAGGAGAGGGAAATGCTGGCAACAACATATTGTGGTATGCAGTGGCTGCTGGAAAATGTAGATGCTGGAATGGGAACTGCAGTATCTGAAGGTTATGAATATCTCGATTGCGTGCAGCGGTCAGTATTAAACATTCTTGAAAACGATCAAAATAGAAAATAATATGGCTTGGCTAGTTGTAGATGGAAATGGTGATGAATTCATTTTTGAGGTGAAACCTAAACGAAGTAGCAGTGGTCAAATTTGGCAACTACGAAGTTGTCATTCCAATTACTCCGTTATATATCTCAAAAAAGGAACCATTGAAAAAATAGTAGGACGGAAAATGACTTGGGAAGATGAACCCGTAAGAACATAAAATAATAATTATTTTTATATGAAAATCATAAAAAGAGGCAAGATAAAAACCGAAGAGAAGAGATTCGAATGCGAAGAGTGTGGCTGCGAGTTCCTCGCCGATGAGAATGATGTGAAATACACCATAATGATAAACTATGTCGTATGCCCAACATGCGGACAATATATTTCATGGGATTGCTAATATGAAAACAATTTTTAAGAACGGTGATGTGATTGTTATCAGAAACCCAAGAGGCGTAGAGATGATAGCAATCTTCGATAAGTTTGGAACCGACAGCACACTGCACATCTATGTGGAATTTGATACTTCCGAAGTAGAACTATATTTCAAGTGTGAGGAATGCGATTTCTGTTATGACATAGATAAGATAGAATATCGCTTGGCTACAGATGCCGAGAAGGAAAACCTGTATTACCATCTATTCATCCACTTCACCGAAGATTGGGATCACACTTGGGACAACCACTTCACGGACAGCTCGTACTTCGACATACTCGATTGCCTGCTCGATGCATTCGCTATCAAGGTGAGCGAGGAGGATGATTGGGACTATCCAGACTTCGTTCAGGATATTAGGAATTATATTTGGAACGAATGCTGCAATGCTCTCCAGATAGAACCAGATATTGCTAATGCCGATCGTCCAGATAAGATTGTGAGTCTTGATGACATATGCGGCTGGCTGCTGGAACACGCTGGTGAATATTCCGTTGAGGTGGCGGATGCTATTGAGAACGATATAGTCCCACGACTACGGAGAGAAATCTAAAAAAATAATTATTATTATGCAAAATCTAACGAACGAAGACTTCTGCGACTACGAAACCTGCGTCGCACTGAAAGCAATCGGCTATCCGCTGACATCACGAGAGGTTCATCATGAAGACAAGGCAGTCTTCGTACCTGGAGTCTTATTGTACTCCGCACAGAAATGGCTGCGACAGAATGGTGTCATCGTAGATCACTATAACAACTTCACGACTCAAGAGTTCAAGTATTATATTTCTACTTGGGATGAAGATATCTGCACCAGCAATAAATACACAACTTGGGAAGAGGCACTCTCGGATGGAATTAAAGAAGCCACGAGATTAATTATAGAGAAGCAAATACTATTAGATTAATATGGATACACAAGAACTATACAAATTGTTTGGTCAGCGATTGGAGAATGCTCTCAAGTCCAAGGAGAACTTCAAAGGAAAGAACCAAATCAAATTCATTGAGATAGAAGATGGTACCTGTTGCTTTCATTACAGGGGACAGGATTTCACCGTAGAATGGTGGACATATGAAAAAGAGCAATGCCTTGAATGCTCATTCTACTGCCACGAAGTTCAGACAACTGAAATCGACTTTGACTTCGAGTCATTCGACTACAGTTTGGATCTGGAGTCAATGGAAACCGAAGAGGATATTGACAGCAACATCTACGAGATTGTAGAAGGTATTAAAGATTGTTATATCGGCAGCAATGTGAATAAAATCCTCAACATGGCGGAGAAGATGGCGAGGGCTATCGAGGAACTCGATGGAAATGAAGGGGACAACAAGTTTATGCTGCAGCAGGCACTGCGTCATTATGATGTAATAGATTAGAAAGCACGGGGCAGTCCTCCGATGGAGGTTAAATGTGTGAGATGCCCACAGACCGTCAAAGGAGCGGTGGCGTATTGGAAGTAGCCTTCCCCCCAATCTTCGAAGGGTTAGGAGAAGTATCTTCGTAAGTAGTATAGAAAAACTTACATTTTTTCTAAAAAATAATTATTATTTTTTGCTGAAATCATCAAAAATATTTGGTGGTTTCATTTTTTTATATTATCTTTGTATCAAGAAATAAAAACAACTAAAACATTACAACTATGACACAAACAATTTACACAATCGTAACAACCGATTATTCTGAACACAATCTTGGAACAATCAAGAAAGTCTCTACAAAATCTTTCAGCGACAAACAAACCGCAGAAGACTACTTCCGCAATAACATCGTAGAGAAAGCAGAGAAACTTGACTTCGAGAGAGACGAACTCTACATCCCACTGGGAACGACTCACTACAATCTTTGGGAAGATTTCCGTGATGAATCATTAGACGATTGGTTTGAGTCGCAGATTTTTGAAACTACACTCGACTGATAGCAAATAATAATTATTTTTTCAATAAAAACCATCAAATTTATTTGGTGGTTTCATTTTTTATTGCTATCTTTGTATTAACAAAAGGAACAACATTATGGCAAGAAGATTTAACATAGGAGATAAGGTGATTAAGTTCAAACCATCATATTTCATCAATACTTTTCATAAAAACCATTATGTAGAATATGGAATAGTAACCGATGCCGATGATGATAGATTCACTACACAAGGAAAACTCTCCTCTTTTGATAGCGGTAGAAATTATCACGAGTGCTATCAGACAGGTAAGTTAGTATATGGATATAATGAAGGCGAAACATTCTGGTTCAATATGACTACCGAAATGGATTTGATAGAAGACTACCACAAGAAAGTTCAGGAACAATTCCTTATGGAAGTCAAAACCAACAACGAATCCGAAATAGCAAAGATTGAAAGCCAAATCAAAGCATTAGAGAAAGCAAAAGAGAGATTGCTGTCTATGGAGGATGCGTATATGGGATATACAACTCTCAAGACACAGAAACATATTGATGATATGGACAGCATTTTTCATCAGAAGTTAAATATGTGTAATAAATTATAGGAAAACAGATATGAATGCAACTTACAAAATAGAGCAGAGCGACCTTATCGGTGCAATAGAAGACTTCCCTATTGAAATAGTAGAGAAGATGATAGAGCGTCAGGTACAACAGGGCAATAAACCTGATGTCAAGGCATTCCACAGATTTGCATCTAACGATGCCGAAGAAGGTGGATTTAATTGGAAGGATACCGTTGAGGGCGTATCGTTCTGGGACAATGTTATCGGCGATAAAAATTACAATGTGTTCTTTGAAAGGTATCCGAAAGACATAGATGGTCAAATCTCGAAAGCATACGAAATCTTCAATAAAGCAGAGAGTGCTATCAGAGATTTGATGAAGAGCAGATTTACCGAGTTACTCAAAGACACCAACTGGGAAAACCCAATGGTAGTGTGGATGGATGGATATATGGTAAATGCCTGGATAGAGTGTGATGTAAGATTCAAATTTGCTTGCGAGGAGTGTGAGTTTGATGACATCCCAACTCACGAACTCTTCCAAATACTTGAAAGAATGAAGAAATAATAATTATTATTTTATAAAGAAACCATCAAAATATTTGGTGGTTTCATTTTTTTGTTGTATCTTTGTATTAACAAAAAGGAACAACATTATGAAAAAGTTTTTTAAAACCTTGCTATCAATTATCAAGCATATCACATTGGCAATACTTAACATAACTGCTACAACTAGCACACTCATTGCCGACTGCTCTAACAATCTATACAAGGCACTTAAATAAGAACAATATGAAAGCACAAGTGGGAGACACAATCAAAATCATCCGTATGGACGATAACAACGGAAAAGACATCGCAGCACAAAAGATGAACGGAGTCATCGCAACGATCAACTACATTGACAGCATCGGACAACTTCATCTCCAAGGATATGGACTCGCTGTCAACCCCGACATTGATACCTTTAAGATAATCGCTAAATAAAAACGGATATGTATTTAGAAGGAACTTGTGGAAATATAACCACAGATAAATGGAATGAGTTAATGAAAGGTGCTAAACCTATTAACTACCATTGGTTGATAAATAAGATTAAGAGAGAATTACCTCACTTATATAATAAGTTGATGTTAGACTATTATAACCCTTACGCTAACCAATGTAAAGTGACCAAGACACATTATATATTGGTACATTCTATGATTGAGTATTTCATCCGTAAAAAATAATTAATATGGCATTCATTGAAACAAACACCATCACGATCCAGGATTTGATAGCACACCTGGAACAATTCCCAAAGGATGCAATCGTCTGCACACATAATAGTCACGCTTGGTATTCAAATAGAGTGAAGGCTATCAACAAAAGCGACTTGAGTTATCTTATTACAAAAGTAGATAACCCTCACGACTGCTTCGGAGACCCGATGGAAAAAGATTGTATCTCAATCTTTGACCTTCGTATGGCAGATTACTAAAAATAATAATTATTTTTTCGTAACAAAACCACCATATATATTTGGTGGTTTCATTTTTTTATGTTATATTTGTATTAACAAAAAGGAATAACATTATGAATACAAAACAAAATAATACTTTAGATTGTTGGGATAAACTTACACCCACCGAAAAAGATAATGTTAAAAATGCTTTAAATTTCATTTTCACAAATTGTATGAATTGCCCTTTAATGGCTATTGGTTGTTGTAAAGAAGATACGGAAGACAAATGTGAATTGCATACAAAATGGCTGAATGATATTAAAAAATAATTATTTTTTTGTAACATTTCACACTTTCAGCAGTATATATTAATAGAAGGAACCAATAACAATATACCACTATGAACACAATCATTAGCCTCTTCCGAAATCTTTGCATTTCATATGCCAATCGCAAGAACAATGTCAAAATAATCTCCGAGTCAGAATTCAACCGACTCGTTGACCACACCAAACCCGCGATAGTCATAAATAACTTATAAACTATATTCATTAATATGATACAGAAATTTAATCAGTTCATTAACGAATCCGCTAACGGTCAGAACCCGTTGAGTGTTCACGAGAAAATCAATGATGCATACTTTGCTTTCCTTACAAGAGCAGAGGATAGATTCAATATGATGAGAGATAAGATTACCGAAATCCTCGACGCTATGGACAAAGCAATAGAGACTGCGGTAGAAGAGTTCGGAGACATCATCGTAGGTGCACCACAGGTCACTGTTGCATATGACCTGTCAGATATCGAAGTCAAATTCGAAACAACCATCCCTAACAACGATGAAGTGTGGAGAGCAGATGATAGCCCTGCACAAGATCTAGAACACAGACTCTACAATTTGTTTGATGCACGCGACGCTGTAAAAATCAATACAGAGATTTACTATAAACCTAACGACGAAGGCAACTGCGTCATCAGACTTCATACATATGTTATCGATAGCGATATCTTCGGTGACTTCACTGACACATTTGCTATGATGGGTGAAAATTACTAATATACAAATAATAATTATTTTTATGATTAAGACATTTGACGAGTTCAATAACGCAAGCACTATAGAAGAGGGACTCTTGGACAAACTGAAAGCAAGGAAACAAATCATAGAAATACAAGGATTAGTTGCCGATGCATATGAGAAACTCATACAGGATGAACCTAAAAGATTCAACAGCGGCAAATCTGTAATGCAGGCTATCAAGTCATTCGCAATGGACACTTATAAGAAAGTAGTCACTGCAGAAGGTGCACTTACATTCTCACAGTGGTGGGAAGAGTTCGCAAAGGCTCACGAGTATATGCTGGACAGAACAGTATTCAACAAGTAATAACTTTTAACTTCATACGCTCACGAAGAGATGCCAAGGTAATACCAAAGCATCTCTTTTTATATAACAGCAGATTCCATCTCATTTTATATCCATCACCGACAGCAAGCACATAAATAATATATATTGAATATAAATATTATGATCAAAACATTTGAACAATTTAATAAAACATCCATATCTAAAATTAATTATAGAGATAGATATAATGACCTACTAATAGACTGTGAACTGTATATCATTGAACTCATCAAAGCAAATGGTGGCGAAGTATATCTTTCAAAATCACCACTTCTTAAATTAGAATGCTATGATGAATATATGGATGATACACGATACACAAAAATTGTAAAAATAAGAGTCGCTAATGAAAACAATTCTAAAATGGATAGCAAATATCTTAATCTAAACAACGAATATCAACCTGTAAAAAATAATGAAAATGAATGGATCGAATTAGATACAGAAAATGGACTATCATTACCAAGATACATGTTCTATGATAAATCTAACGAACTCTTCAAAATAAATGAAACTCTTCTAAAAATAATCAAATAATAATTATTTTTTCATAAAAACCATCAAATTTATTTGGTGGTTTTATTTTTTATTACTATCTTTGTATTAACAAATAAGGATAACAACTAACACAACAACATTATGGAAACAATGCAGCACATCTCACTCATCATTTGGAAAATCATTTGGGCAATCGTTGGTGGTACTATCTCTATCGCTTTCATCGTAGGGTCAATCTCCGCCCTCGCTTATATGGTTTACTACATTCTCCGTAATGGATGGAAAGCATTTGACAAAGAATTTATCACAAGATAATTTGCATTTCTCAAATAAAAGCATTATCTTTGTAATACAAAATAACGGTCAGTGGACAAACTGGTAAAGTCGCCCTCAAGAGGAGGGAGAAACTGAATAAGATTGAAGTTGCAGTGAGGAACAGGAGTTGCAAATCCAACCAAAGGCATCGTGTAAATCCAATAAAGTTTAAGTGAGTCACGGCGTGGAAGGGATAACCTGCAGTAAAAACCTTCGGTGACAAATGATTGAGAGTTCGAATCTCTCCTGACCGACTAAACTAATAATAATTATTATTATGAAAAAGAAACCATACTTCACTATCATAGTAGATACATCATCTATGACACTCGGAGACCTGTACGATAGAATTCTCTCCTACCCCGAAGATACTATGAACTTCTGTATCGAAGATGTGTTCTCTTGGAGAGGCAGTTATTGCGAACCTTGCTGCGAGATATCAACTCGCAATGTCTCAAAAGAGCACAACCTTAATATGCTGACCAAACTCCTCACGGAAGCATTTGTCGGATGGAAAGGAGGGGCTTACACATACACAAAGTCTGACACGATCAACTTTGAAGCAGGTGAGGGTTCATACTCGGACGAATACTATATCAAGGAATTCATCACGACCAACCACGACACACCAGAAGTTAAACACATATTCGGATAAACACTATGGCAAGCAGAAGAATCTATGTCACCATTATGGTAGATATCAACAATGACAACATCGACGAAATCGATGACGATAAGGTAGCCGACATCGCTGCATACTATACTGACAACTTCGAATGCGAAGGATGTGAAGTAGAAGCAGAATTCTGTGAATGGCATACCGAAGACTAATACAGGATCGACTCGTTAGCTCAGCAGGTAGAGCATTACACTTTTAATGTAAGGGTCTTGGGTTCGAATCCCAAACGAGTCACAAATATCATTACTCTTGTTTTCATATTTTATTAATTGTTGTTAGAACTCCCTCGCTCATCAGCGGGGGATTCACTTTTCTCACTCCGACAGCAGCCGCTCTTCATGATTACGAGATTCACAACACACTGGGATTTCTTCCCATCATCCATCTTAACTCCACCATCCCGATAGCAAATTACCATCGCAGTGTGAATTTCATCCTACAGCATGCGATTTCATTTCCCACTCTATATATAAAATAATAATTATAATTATTTTTTACACACCATCTCAACTCTGCTGTCAAATAAAAGGAACCTTCTTACTCGGCTCACCTGTATCAAACTTCAAATCATGATCAACAGGAGAATCTCCATCTGCTCTTCATGATTTAGATCGATCTGATAGCATTCACCTACCTTCTCCTCTCTGATAGCATTCACCTACCTTCTCATCTCCTGACCACAGTGCCCAACACTACATCACCAACCTGACCGTCCCGCCGCGACACCACTCCAGTCCCAACCACCAGCCTACAGCAGCCGATTTCATATCACCACTCCTGATAGCACACCATCCAGATGCCGCTGTCAGGTATATACACCCACAGAACCACCCGATTCTATACAGGATACATTCCAAAAAGGTACCTTTTTACATATATACTGGAAATATCGCCGCATTGCTGTCGATTTCATATATATCAACTATTCAAAAAATACCATATTTCATAAAAATGCATATAATACTGTATATATAGAAAAAACATATATATACAAAAATTCACACTTTTTTAACTATTATTAAAAAACACATATATACAAAAAACTCCTCTTTGTAAAAATACGAGTTTTTTTACAAATAATAATTATTATTATATACCCGTTTTTTAGGGTATGGCGAAAATGTGGGTTTTCTGTATATGACGAATTTCCAGATATATGGGAAATTGCTGTCCTGGCAAGTCCTGGCAAAAAGCCCGATTTTCAGGACCACCTAAAATGGCTATTTTCAGGACCACCAAAATGGGGTATTTTGGGGACCACCAAAAAAGCCGTTTTTTCGAGTCCGCCAAAAAAGACCTATTTTTGAGGCCAGAAAAAAGGCCGTTTTTTAGGACCTGGAAATAAGGTCTGTTTCTGACACCGAAGGCACTAGATATTTCAATTTATTATATCTTTTTTGGGGGTATTATATAGAAAATATCATACAATTTTCTTACAAAATCTTCCATTTTCTTCCAATTTCTTCCACTCATAATTCATTGATTATCAGTAAATTACATAACTAAAAAATAGTGGATTTTATGCCTTTGTAAGTGATTGAATATCAGTATATTACAAATATAGAAGTGGATGTCCAAAAATTAAACTGACAGCAAATGCCAATTGACCACCATATATCAGATATCTATCGGATAGCAACCACCAATTG
>JAEIGA010013349.1_pt1 | contig 12503 bp, 7 predicted proteins | sample 9270691 | NCBI WGS metagenome assembly JAEIGA01 (sample SAMN17057246, study PRJNA624740) | gut metagenome | biome: biome; isolation source: fecal sample | host: Bos grunniens | place: China: Xizang | collected 2019
AAAGGCGGGTGCCGTCGAAAAAACGGCACCCGCCCGCCAATTATGCGTCCTGAGAATTCTTATACGCCTCTACGATCTTAGCCGAGATGTTGCCGGGTACGATCTCGTAGCCCGTCACCTCAAAGTCGAAGTAGCCTCTTCCCTGCGTCATCGCGCGAAGAACGATGGGATACTCGACAAGCTCGGACTTGGGCGCGATCGCCTTGATCTTGGTATAGCCCTGCTTCTCGCAAGGATCCATACCCATTACGCTTCCGCGGCGCTTGTTGATATCACCCATAACGTCACCCACAAGGGCATCGGGAATGACGATCGTAAGATCGCCCACCGGCTCAAGGATAACGGGAGACGCTTGCTTGAGACACTCCTTATACGCAAGGTTTGCCGCCAGCTTGAAGGAGATCTCGTTGGAGTCAACGTCGTGATACGAGCCGTCAAACAGATCTGCCGCCAGATGGATCACGGGGAAGCCCGCAACACCCTTCTGCATAGCCTCAAGAAGACCCTTTTCTACGGCCGGGAAGTAGTTCTTGGGAACGGCACCGCCTACGACCGACTCGGTAAAGGTAAGTCCCTCAGCCTCACCGGGCGCGAAGGTGATCTTAACGTGGCCGTACTGTCCGCTACCGCCCGATTGCTTCTTGTGCTTTCCTTCCACCTGTACTCTCTTGGTGATCTTCTCGCGGTAGGCGATCTTGGGCTCACCGAGGACAATGTTAACGCCAAAGCGAGCCTTGAGCTTTGCCACAAGAACAGCCAGGTGCATATCGCCAAGACCCGAGATCAGCATCTGCTTGGTCTCGGCATTGTTTTCATAAGCCAGCGTAAGGTCTTCCTCAAGAAGCTTGGCAATACCCTGCGAGATCTTGCCCTCGTCGCCCTTGGCGGCAGGAGCCATCGACTGGGTGTAGTAAGGCTTCGGATAGGTAATGGGAAGATACTTCACGTCGCTCGAAAGCGCGAGCGTATCGTTGGTATTGGTGTCCGCGAGCTTTGCAATCATACCGATATCACCGCAAGCCAGCTCATCGACCTCGACCTGATTCTTACCGCGAAGCACGTACAGGTGCGCCATCTTTTCGTTTACACCCGTCACGTTGTTCTTCAAAACCATATCGCGCTTGATCGTGCCGCTCATAACCTTAAAGAAGGACATCTTACCGACAAACTGGTCGGCAACCGTCTTGAAGACAAAGATCGCGGGATCGCCCTCAACGTCGATGGGCAGAAGCGTACCGTCGGCCACTCTCTCGTTCTTCTTGGCGGTAAAGCGCGGGAAGGACTCGGAGATGGCGTCAAGCATAGCGATAACGCCAAACACGTTGGTAGCCGAACCGCAGTAAACCGGCGTGATGGTACCGTCGATAATACCCTGGTGGAGTGCCTCGGTGGCCTCCTCCTTGGTGATCTCCTCGCCGTTGAAATACTTTTCCATCAGCTCATCGCTGGTACCGGCAAGTGCCTCGTTGAGCGCCTCTCTGTACTGAGAAACCACATCCATATATTCGTCAAGCACAGGAACCTCGGTGCGCTTACCGCGGTAGTCGTACTTATACGCCTTCATAGCGATCAGGTCAAGCATGGTAATATCCTTGCTGTCGCCTACGGGAACAAACACGGGACAGACCGTTCTTCCAAATCTGTAGTCCAGCTCCTTGAACACACGGTCAAAGTTGGCCTCGGTCTCGTCACACTTGTTGACAAAGAAAACCTTGGGCACGCCGTACGCGGTCGCGCTGTCCCAGGCAAGCTCGGTGCCCACCTCAACGCCGGCCTTGGCGTCTACCGTAATAACGGCACTTCCCGCTACGCGGAGCGCCTGATTGACCTCACCTGCAAAATCCAGGTAACCGGGAGTATCCAGAATGTTGATCTTGATACCCTTCCACTCGATATTCGCAACCGATGCGGACAGCGTAAAACCGCGCTTGATCTCCTCAGCATCGTAATCGCAAACGGTATTTCCGTCGCCAACCTTTCCAAGTCTGTCGGTAGCGCCGGCAATGTAAAGCATCGACTCGGCAAGAGAAGTCTTTCCGCTTCCACCATGTCCAAGCAACGCAATATTGCGTATGGATTTCGTATCAAATTTCGCCATAATGTTTTCCTCCTTCTTCCGCCCCTCGGGGCTAAAAGTTCTTTTTTAGATTTTATCAACAAAGAAAGTCCGAGAAAGCATCGGTTTTTTATCTAACTTGATGATAACAACATTATTATATCGCATTTACGCCCATTTTGCAACACCTTTTGAAATGTCAAAACGGAGAAATCTTCCGCTTGTTTTTGTTCATTATACACAAAAACGTACGCTTTTTTTGCACCAAAAGAGGAAATGATGCCAAAACAACTCACCATCGTCTTGCAATCCGAAGGCAGATGTGCTATACTTGTTAAAAACCCCTTAGAAAAGAGGCTCTTTATGCATCGCGTAACGATTGAAAATCAGACCTACCTCGCCGAGGACGGCGAGCTTTTGTCGCACGTTTTACAAAAAAACGGCCTGGCGATGGAGCACCCCTGCGGCGGCGCGGGGCGTTGCGGAAAATGCCTCCTTTTTGTTGACGGCAAGCAGGAGCTTTCCTGCCGCTATGCCATCCGCGGCGACATTTCGGTCACCCTGCCCACCGGGCAAAGGATCGAATCGCAGAGCGGTGCCACCGAAAGTCTCGCGTACACCGAGAATATGTGCTACGCGCTTGACATCGGCACCACCACGCTGGCACTTGCCTTGGTTTCGCTTGACGAAAAAAAGACCGTGCGCGTCATCACGCGCACCAATCCGCAACGGGCCTTCGGCGCGGACATTATGAGCCGCATCTCCTACTGCCAGACCCATCCGCAGACCGAGCTTCACGCGGCCTTGGCCGACACCGTCGAGCAAATGATCGCCGAATGCGGCGTTCCCGCTCCTCTGCCCCTTTTTGTCTCGGCCAACGTTACCATGCTGCATCTGTTTTTGAACGAAAGCTGTCTGGGCATCGGTGTGGCGCCCTATACCCCCGTTTTCCTTGAGGGGCGACGCGCAAAAAGCTTTTTGCGCGGTGTGTCCGAAATCGAAACGCTCCCCTCGATCCACTCCTTTGTCGGCGCGGATCTCGTGGCGGGCATGTATCATATCGGTAAGCCGAAGAGCGGAAAATACAATCTGCTGGTCGACCTTGGCACCAACGCCGAAACGGTACTGTATTCCGAAGACCGTGCCATCTGTACCGCCGCCGCGGCCGGCCCCTGCTTCGAGGGCTGCGGCATTGCCTGCGGTATGAGCGCCTCGGCGGGTGCGATCAGCGCCGCTTATCTTGAGGACGGCAAGCTGACCCTTAAGACCATCGAGGACAAAGCTCCCGTCGGCATTTGCGGCACGGGACTTATTGACCTTGTTGCCGTGCTTCTGGACGAGGAGATCATTGATCCCAGCGGCTACCTTGAGGGCGAAGAATATCCCCTTGCCGAGGGCGTATCCCTTGAAGCGGGTGACGTGAGACAGCTTCAGCTCGCCAAATCCGCCGTCTATTCCGCCATTCTTTCGCTTTGCCACGAGTGGAACGTCTCCTTTGAGGATATCGGCACGCTTTACCTCGCGGGCGGCTTTTCGACCAAGATCAACGTGCGCAATGCCGCGCGGATCGGTCTTTTGCCCACGGAGCTGACTAACAAGGCGGTCTCGGTCGGCAACAGTTCACTTCTCGGCACGGTCAAGTACGCCATTGAGCGTCCCGACCTCGCACCGCTCGCCGAAAGCGCCACCTACGTGGATCTCTCGGGCACCAAGCACTTTGGCGAACTGTTTATGAACAACATTCTCTTTGAATAAACAAAAACGCCGCGCGTTGCGCGGCGTTTTTGTTTATTCCCGGACCAAGAACAACAGCGACGTGGGCTTCAGCGTAAAGCGTTTGGCTCTCGCGCCCGTTTCGCGGTTTTTCCATTCGTCGCGGAGCTCCACGGTATAGTCGCTCTCGGTCAGATTGGAAACCACCATATATTTTTCCTCGTTGACAAACATCGAGGCGTAGACGTTTTCGGGAAGAGGCGATAAAATGTCCGCCGCCTCTCTCAGCTCAATATACGCCACGCTATCCTCGGTAACCATCGGCTTGTAAAGTGCCAGGTATTTGCAGAAATTCTCATAATCACGGGGATTGTCGGGCACCGAGGACCAAAGGCTATAGCAATGCGGCCCCTCGGGATGTGCCGCATAATATTCCTTTACGCGGCTCCAATGTCCGTAGTCACCAAACTTGCGGAAGGGGACGGGGGCGTCAATGCCCACGCCCGTAATGGGACGTCCGCGCTTGAGAAGCGGAAACTGCATAAACGGAATGAGCTTTGCGTAGTAATCGTCATCCGTCTTCTCGGGATCGGTCACGTGACGGCAAGGCACAACGTAGGGCTCGTAGCCCTTGCCGGTACCAAACTCACTGCTTCCCACGTTCTCACCGATCCAAAGATAGTCGTATACCTTGTCCCTTGTGGGCGTGGTGTTGTTGCGGTCAGCGTGGATCTTGACCACGCCGCCGCGACGGTGCACCTCGGTATAGATGTTGCGAAGAAGATCCTCAAGGATCGGATCGTAGGGCATCTCGATGACCGAAGCGGCACTCGGATCCTTGCCCTCTGCCTTCAGCCGCTGACGGGCAAACTCAAGACCGTCGTAGCCCCAATCGTTATACACACCGTCAAAGCCGTACTCGTCCAGCGCCGCAAACACGTGATCCAGCAGATATTTGCGCCACGCGGGGCTTCCCGCCCAGCATTTGCGGTAATTGAAATAATCAGCACGGAGCGCAAACTCGCCGCGCGTGAAATCCTCCCGAAAATCGGGATCGGTCTCCTCAAAATAGCCGGTCGAAATGTACGGAATGATCTTGATGCCAAAGGAATGACAGGCCTCAACAAATTGTTTCATACCCTCGGGATCAAAGCTGGAGAATTTGTCAGCCCCCAGGCAGCGGATGGCATCGTTCCACTCCTCGTGCACCTGCAAAAGCTCCACGCCCTTCTCCGAAAGCTCCTTTAGCATATTGTAATCGTATTCGGTCGGCGCCACCGAAAAGCGCGCGGGGTAGTCACCGAGATTGTAGGTCACCTGACCCGGCATATAGTCGTGAATTCGATGGCGACGGAAATACGTCTTATTATCCCGATCGGCGCTTTCGATGTTTTCCAGGCGGCGACGGGTCTGCTCCAGAGACATTTTCATATTTCATTCTCCTTTTTCTTGCGAATATCGTAGCGGATGATGGCAATGACGATCGAGGTGAGCGCAATGCACTCCATAAGGATGGAGGGATAGGCGTGATATACCCAGTTGTAAACGATCCAGCACGGGCCGACAAACAGCGAGATGATCCGTATATGTGTCGGATTTTTCATGCTCAGCGCAAACAGTGACAGACAGGAGGCAAGAATGGCCAGAAGCGAGAAAATGTCCGCCCAGGTCAGAATACCGGCCGCCAGCATCGCACCGAGAAATACGATGCGCCACACCGAAAGCGGGATGCCAAGCACCGCGCCGCCCTTCGAGAATACCATTTTGCCTGCAAAGGACAAAAGGTCGAGATACGCGCCCTCACGGGCACCGAGCAAAAACAGGTAGATCGACGAGACCAGCGTCGCCGTAGCCTGCCAGAGCAAAATGCCAAGCCGCTTTTTCTGCTGAAACGAGATGGCCGAGCAGATAAGAGCCAGCCAGCCAACGCTTTGGATCAAAACAGACGTTGTGGTTATAACCCCGTTCTGACCGAAAAGCTGTATAATAAAATCCTTCATAGAGTTCTCCTGTGAAACGTTTTCTTTTTTATGGTAAAAGGAGAATCCCCATGGAATCTCCTTTTATCGTTTAAGGTCTCTGCCCCTTCAGGTGCTTATCCGCAAAATTCATATAATGATGCCAATCCGACGCGGTCAGCGCGTGGTCGATCGGCGAGCGGTGGTACGCGATCATGCCCTCGTGATATTCCTTCTCGATCACGACCTCATCATCCACCACAACACCCTTTTTGCCGTAAAGCTCGTAAACGCTTGACGCCAGCTTGGCCGAAAACAGCTCGGCCTCGGGATCCGACCACTCATCCAGTGCATCGCTCTTGATGTAAAGCGGACGGGGAGCGATCATCGCCAGCAGCATATGCTGATCGCACGGGAGCATCTCCTCGTTCTCCTTGAAGTTCCTGTAATTGTCACAGAACCAGTCCGAGCACATCAAATTCCGGATATGCTCGCCCACCTTTCCGCGCGTATAGGCCGCGCCGCCCGTGCCCGAGCTGTTGGAGATGACCAGCTTGACACGCTCGTCGTACATACCGGTAAGAAGCGCGGTCTTTCCGTCACGCGAGTGACCGACCACGGCCACGTTTTTGTGATCGATATCGATATCGGTGGTCAGATAGTCCATCACCAGCTGTGCGCCGAACGCCCAGCCCGAAAGCGTTGCCCAAGAGTTTTCCTTGCGATCCTCCGCCGGCTCTATGGCACCGAAAACACCCTTTTTGAAGCCGCCGTGGTACATCCAGTCGGGCGAAACGGCGTTGGTTGGCATCACCGCGACCGCGTAGCCGCGCGCCACAATCTCGGAGATTGGCAGGTGTGGGTAATCGACCGCCTTGTCAAAGTCATACGCAAGGCTGCGCTTTTCGTTCATGACCGTCAAAAACGCGGGCGCGGGAAGCGGCGCGTTTTCAGGAATAAATATGTAGGCAGGAAAATGGTGGTCGTTACAGGCAACGTCGACCTCCTTGAAGGTCGCGCCCGAGCCCAGCCAATTCTTTTCCTTTCGCACAAGAGTAAACACTTCCCTCTCGGGTCTCTCGCACGGACGGACGCCGTACACAAAATTCTCAAGCAGCACCTTGATCTCGCGGCGGCGGTATGTCTCCCAGTCCTCCACCGTTTTGATGGGCTGACCCGAAATCGACGTCAAAAGATCCAAGCGCTTGTTTTCGTTCATAGACATCGCTCCGTATTATTCAAAAAATCCCTGCAAAAATTCCTTCATCGTGCCCTCATAGCAGGCCTCGGCAAGGAACTCGGTTCCCTTCTGGTCGCCCCAGCTGTAGTAGATGATGGTTCTGCCCAAAAATTCGCACAGCTCCATATCGCTGTTGTTGATGTCCTCGGCGGCGTCGATGCGCGCGCGGTCGGCAGGCGTGAGGAAGGGCGAGGCGATCTTCTTGTCCTCATACTCGTCGTACATAAGAACCGGGTTTACGGGGCTATACTCCCAATGAATGAGATCCTTACTGCGCGCCAGGCTATTGGCATAGCGTGCCTCGGGATAGCGCTCAAGATAGCCAACGTAGAAATGCTCGTCACCCTCCAGAGTATAAAGCGCAGGACTTCCCGCGTATCTGTCCTTCTGGAAGACGCACTCCGAGGGGGTCAGCTCCCAGTTGGTCAGATCCTTCGACTTGAGGAAACGGAAGGTAAAGGGCTTGGGGCCGCACTCCTCCACCGGGGCGCTGATTTCGATCATCAGCGTATACTCGTCACCCATTTTCGCGATGTTCATATTGTAGATCGCCCAGTTCGGCAAATGAAGCTCGGAATAAAGCTCCCAATTCTCAAGGTCGGTCGAACGGAAGAAGTGAAGCGTGTCACTTCCCCACGAGGGGCTTGCGCCCGTTACCACGTACATCACGCCGTCCTCCGTCCACGGGAAGCCGAAGGTGTGGTTCTCGGCAAAGAAGGGGGTGGCGGTGTTGGTGCGAACGTCTACAAAATGCAGACAGGGCGGGTCCTTAAGCTCGCTCCAGTTTGCCTGTGCATTTCCGGCAAAAAAGCTCTTGCGGCGGACCGCCTCAAAGCGATACAGTCTATCTTTAAAAACGATCGGTGTAGTCTCTACGATGTTATTACACTCGATCGTTCCGATCTTGCGGATGATCGGCTTTTTAATTGCTTGTTTCATGTCAGAGATTCCTTTCCCAAAAATCAGCCCTGTGGCTGCCTTTATCTTACAATAGTTTTCAGGATTTGTCAATAGATTTCCTTAAAATGTGAAACGTTTTATTTTTTCTTTGACAAAGCAAAAAAAATGTGTTATAATGAGGAAAACAGAAGCGGGAAGGAGAAAAACATGGGGCAAAAGCGAGTTACCATCAAGGACATTGCCGCAAGGCTGGACGTTTCCCTTGGCATCATAAACAAGGCACTCAATAATAAGGGCGGCATCAGCGACGAGATGAAGGAGCGCATTCTCGCCACCGCCAAGGAGATGGGCTACCGTGTCAACAAGGTAGCACAAAGCATGGCACGCAACACCATCGTGCTCGGTGTGCTTGTCCCCGCCGAGGAAAAGGACTATTTCTCCTTTGTCCGCCGAGGCCTTGACAAGGAATTTGAGCGTCTGGCCGACTACAACGTACAATGCCGCTACTACCCCATCGAAAACGCCTACTCCGCCGCCGACACGCTTGAAGCACTGAGGGCTTGCATAACCGACCGTGTGCACGGCATACTGATGTGTGAGTACTTCCCCTCCGGACTTGAAAAAAGCTTTGAGGAGCTGGAGCTTGCCGGCATTCCGACGGTGCTGATCGGTGACACCGAGTCTGCCGCTGGCCGTGCCCTTTGTTCTGTCCAGGTCGACGCTTACCGCTCGGGGCAAATGGCAGCCGAAATGCTGGGGCTTTGCTCCCAAAAGGACGCACGCGTTGCCATCCTGGTCGGAAACAAGGATCACGTAGAGCATATGCAAAAGGTGCGCGGCTTTACCGAGAGTCTTTCGCGGCACGACCTGACTCCGATCGGCGTATACGAGACCTATGATGACGAGGAGATCGCCCTTCAGCTCTTCCGAAAGATCAAGGGACGCCTGGACGGCCTTTACGTCGCCACCTCGACCTTTTCCTCGATCGGCAGCCTCCTGAAGGACGAGCGTCCCGAGCTTCGGGTGATTTGCACCGACGTGGATGTCGCCGTAGCCGAGAGCATGCGGGCAGGCGTGGTGCAGGCCTCTCTCTTTCAGGATCTGGAGAAGCAGGCAAGCATCGCCGTACGCGTGCTCTACGAGCACATTGCCGAGAAAAAAACACCCCCGAAAACCATCTACGTCACTCCCCGTCTCGTGATCGGGAGCAATCTGGAAACCTTTCTTTGAGCCTTAAGGCGGCTGTCTATCGAGCACGTCACGGGCGACTCAAGGACGTCCGATAAGCTCATAAACGGAAATCGAAAAACAGAACGGGGCTGAGTCCATAGACTCAGCCCCTGCTTTTATGATTCCGCATCAAAGTAATTTACAAGACCGATGAGGTGGTCACTGATGCCCCGAATGGCATTGGCAAACGCCACGTACTGCCCCTCATACACCGTGAGCACCGTCTCGGTGTGGCCGCCGTCCGCGGTGTCCGCTCTTCCGACCGTGTACGCCGTACCGTCTGTTCCCACAAGCACCGTGCCCTCCGCAGGCTCACGGCTTTCGGGCTTTTCGACCTCGTAGCCCATCGAGCTTATCAGCTTACCGTCTGCATCGTACGAGTAGACCGTAACGACCGAGGAGAAGTTGATGTTGTAAAGTCCCTTGTTGACGTTCTGATTGGACGCCATGGCCTCGCCGTGATAGATCTCACGGTATGGGCCGACCTCTGCCGCCGTCAGGATCTCGCCGGTATCCACATCCATAAAGGTATCGGCGTGGGGGTCTGTACCGTACGTAACGTAAAGCATAATGAGCTTGTTACTGCCGTCCGTGGTATAAAGTCCCTGATCGTTGTCACGGAAGCGGTACCATACCCAGCCCACCGAGGCACCCGTCTCCAGCATGGCAAGTGCGTAATGCTCATAGTAGTCCGCTCTCTCCTGCTGTGTATTTACCAAAATGCCCGCGCCCGTGGAGCTGGCCAGCTTGTAGCCGTGCGCGTCAATGGCGTCAAGTCCCTTGGCGAAGAATTCGGTCACAAGGAAGGGCTTGCCCGACACGCGGTACAGATTTTCCAGCGTTTTGACCTCGGGGTTAAGACCGCCGTAGAGGTTGACGCTGACAATATCCAGATAGCCGCCGGCGGCACGCAGATAGCTCTCGTTGGTAAGACACGTGCCGTTGACACGCGAGCCGAGATACATATGATTGGGGTCAACCGCCTCGATGGCCTCACGCGCCACGCGGTAGTAGCGGCTGTAAACGAAGCAAAGAAATTCATCGTTCATCTGCTGACGCTCGGGCGAGCGGTTATATTCCGCCAGCGTGGGTGCCGCCGTATCCATACGGCGTGCCAGCCACGCCCATGCCACCGCGTACGAGAAGCCGTTGGTGGGCTCCTCCTTGGGGTCAAGCGTCAGATAGCGTGTAAGAATATCGTTGCCCGAGGGAAGCTCATTGTCGGTCGTATAGCCAAACACATTCGGCATATCCGCGTATCCGCCGCCCTCGATGATGGGCGCCACGGTCTCATTCGCCACGCGAACAAAGTCGGGGTCAAACACGTTGATGGTGTTGTTAAAGGGGAAAATGCCCTCACTGATCTGCGAACGACCGAGCGTGGACATATATTTGGTCACCACGTTGAGGCTGATGATACAGGAAAGCCCGTTTTCGACGTTCAGCAGATCATCATGCGCACTGACCGCCGCCAGATTGATACCGGTCTCCTTCAGCGCACGCGTAATGCGCTCGAAATAGACCTCCTCAAGGCCGTATTTGGCAATCACGTAATCCTTCAGATTGGTCGTATCGCCAAGCTGAACATCATTCATACCGAGAGCAAAAAAGGGATTGCCCAGGGGGTCAATGATGTAGGTACGCGCGCCGTGCCTTTCGGTATGGAAGAAGCCTGTGGCCTCCCCCGTAAAGCCGGCGTTGGTAATGCCGCCGTATACGTCGTATTCCGAGATCCTCTCGCCGTGGTCGGTCTCAAGGAAGGCAACCGCGATGCTCGGTCCCAGCGTACTGAGCGTGCGCGCAAAGCGCTTCTCGTTCCAATCGGACTCAGTCACGCGGTAGCCGTTTTGGGCATTCGTTGACCAAACCGATCCCTGCTTCCAGGGGATCTCCCTTGTAAAGTCCCCTGCCGCCTGCGCATTTCCATAATCCTCGGAGAGACCGTCACCGGGGATCTCGTGATAGATCAGATTTCCCTGCCCGTCTCTCGGATAGACCTTGTCCACGATCTCGTCAAACCATTCGTCCACCAAATACTCGGCATAGCCCCAAGGCTCGTAGCCGACGTTGACGCTCTTGTCGAGGTTCAGGACCGGCTCGTACATCGAGTTTTCGATCTCGATGGTCGGCTTGTAGATCGACTCCTTGGATGTGACGTAGACCGCCAGGGCGTCGCTGTGGCCCTCGTTGGTCAAGCGGAAGGAAACGGTAAGCGTTCCGTCCTCGTTCAGCATCTGCTCATTCAAGTACCGAAGCACGTCCAGCTTGAAATAGCTTGCCGTTTCGTAGGAGGCCTGCCCGATCTTTTCAAGTGTCGGTGCCAGCGTTGTATAATTGCGGAAATTGAGCTCATCCTCACTCCACTCGGTGCCCGTTCCGTGAACCATCAGATCGTAGGCCTTGCGGCTTTCGTTGCTCTCGTTTCGCGGAATGTAAACGCTAAGCATAGCGCCCGTTGCCGTTTCAAGTGCCTTTACCGCTCTTTCGTTCAGCGTAAACTTGAAGTACGCCGCGCGGAACTGATCGGTGCCCTCGTTGCCCGGATTTCGCACCACCATGTAGTCCTCACGGCCGTTGTTGGCCGTTGAGGTCGTGATCGAGTTGTAAATAAAGGTGTCCTCGCTCGCCTCCACCGAATAGCGCTTGCCGCTTTGGGCAATGAGCATGGGATAGCCCGCCTCGTCCCGACGTCCGTTGTAAACAAGCGATGAAGCCACACCGTAACGGCGAATGCCGTCCATACCGAGCACAAAGGGGCGCACCACCAGCTCAAAGCTGTCGCCCGTCGGCTCAAGCGGAAGGTCGCCGATCTCCAGCGCTGCCGCGTAGTTGTATCCGTAAAGCTCCTTAATGTTGTAGGCTTTGCCGTCGGCATCCACAAGCGTTTCGTAAATCACCTTGGATTTTTGCGAGAGTCCCTCGGACATCAGATTTCCGTCCTCGTCCCTCGTCAAAACCGCCACCTCATAGCCCACGCGGTTATAGTCCGTGCCGTTCAGCCCCAGCACCACGCGCGCGGAAAACGCGCCGCTCTCGGGCTTGGTGGTCTGATAGGCCAGATAATCGGCCGCCGCCTCGCGCTTCAGCTCCACGGTGTAGTCACTGTCGGTCTTGACAATGACGTTCTTCATCTTGGCGCCGAAGCTGTAAAAGCGGTCGAAATAACGAACCGCGCCCGAAACGTGCCTGTCCGCCTCAAAACGGGCGATGCTGAAATCCAGCACCTTTTTGCCATCCAAAAAGACCTCGCTGACGCCGTTTTTGGGCGTAAAGACGCAACGAATGTTGTACCATCTTCCCGTCTCCAGCTTGACGTCGGTCCTTCCCGAGCCGTCAGCCGCGGTGTGAAGATAGCCCTCACTGTCAAGGCGGTTCACGACCTCCTTGGTGGCGATGCAGATCTCAA
>JAEIGA010013350.1_pt1 | contig 12503 bp, 8 predicted proteins | sample 9270691 | NCBI WGS metagenome assembly JAEIGA01 (sample SAMN17057246, study PRJNA624740) | gut metagenome | biome: biome; isolation source: fecal sample | host: Bos grunniens | place: China: Xizang | collected 2019
CATCCTTGCTGGACATCTTTTTATTAACACACTGTTAATTCAAAAGACGGCCTAATTATAACCGATTGCCAGAGATAAGACTCAATGCCCTCGCTACGGACTACGTCCTACTGCGGGCTTTCACTATTCAACTCGGCGCGAGGAAGATTCTGCTTCGCAGCCTCTCCCCCGAGTATGACGGATTTGCGCTGCGGTAGTCAAGAATCGTGAGCGTTCCGTCGGCATACTCGGGAAAAAGCTTGCGTAGCAAGGTTTTTCATAGCGCCGAGTTGCGCGACGGAACAAGACCTTGCCAGTCGCTTCGCTCCTTGACTTGACTGGCTCGTCCCCAATTGCGTTCTCGCGTTAAATCCACATGCTGTCCTTTGCACACATCGTCCCGCGCCGCAGGCGCTAACCCTGAACTCCGAACCCAGAACCGCTCGAGAGCGGAGCGAACGTCAATATTTCCACATTGGCAACATTCCCCCTTCGATGGATGTGGCACTTACTGTCGTGAGGTCGACGGATAAAGCGTGGATTTGTGGTATAATTTTTGAGTTTTTCTATTTATTTGTAAGAAGGATTGAAGAATATGGCAGAGCAGGTTCGCGTTCGTTTTGCGCCGTCGCCGACGGGTAAGGTGCATATCGGCAATATTCGTGCGGCGATTTTCAATTGGCTTTATGCACGCCATGTGGGCGGCGAGTTTCTCTTGCGTGTGGAGGATACGGACTTAGAACGCTCCACGCCGGAAGCCATTCAGACGTTGATTGAATGCATGAAGTGGTTGGGCTTGGACTGGGATGGCGAAGTGTTTTACCAGACGAGCCAACGCGCGCACCACTTGGAAGTGGCACAGATGCTCTTGGACAAGGGTTATGCCTACAAAGAAAACAAGGGTGGCGCGGGCGAGTGCGTGATTTTCCGCATGCCGACTGAGGGTGTGATTGAGTTTGATGACCTTGTGAAGGGTCACATGAAGAAGATGGCAAAGGACACGCAGGATTTCGTGATTGTGCGCTCGGATGGTTCGCCGGTCTTCCATTTGGCGAACGTTTTGGACGATATCACCCAGGGCGTGACGCACATCATTCGTGGCGATGACCACGTGGAAAACACTTTTAAGCACATCATGCTCTTCAAGGCGATTGGCGCTCCTGTGCCGAAGTATGCGCACTTGCCGATGATTGTGAACAACGCTGGCAAGCCGTATTCGAAGCGTGATGGCTCGGCATTCGTGGGTGAATTCCGCGAATTGGGTTATTTGGCCGACACGCTCTTCAATTACCTTGCGCTCTTGGGTTGGGCGCCTGGTGATGACCGCGAAGTGATGACGCGTGAAGAGATGGTGGAAGCCTTCTCCTTTGACAAGTGTAAAGCCTCCCCAGCGCGCTTTGACATGAAGAAGCTTACGTGGATGAATGGCGAATACATCGCACGTCAACCCGCCGCCGAGTATGCTGCCGAGTTTGATAAACGCCTCGCAGCGGCAGGCTTACCAATTGAACCTTTGGGTGGAAACAAGACCGAACTCTTGGCACAGATTCAGGGTCGCACGAAGACGTATGCCGACCTTCCGGGTCCGTTTGCCTGCTTCTTCACGGAAGAATTTCCCTTCGAAGAGAAGGCTGTGGCCTCGCGTTTGCACACCGAGGGAATGCCTGAATTGCTGGATCAGCTTGCAGATCGTTTCCATAATGCGCCTGTCTTTGAGGTGGCAGCACTGGAAGCAGATATCAAAGCCCTCGGCGAAGCGCGCGGTGACAAGGGCATGGGGCCCTTGGTGCATCCGATTCGCGTGGCCGTTTCGGGTGGCATGACGGGCATTGGCCTCTTCGAAATGTTGGTCTTCCTCGGTCGTGAACGCACCGTGGCGCGGTTGAAGCGTGCTGCGCAGCGTTTGCGCGAAGGCACACTCTAATTTGATGAATCGCACCGTCTGCGAGATTTCGCAGGCGGTGTTTTTGTTTTTATCAATAGAAATAATACAGGGGATTTTGATTATGGCGATCTTAATTGCCACGCGTAATGCACATAAATTGCAAGAAATTCGTGAGATGTTGCCTGGGGTGGAGCTAATCGGTACGGATGCATTCCCGCAGGTACCAGATCCAGTAGAAGATGGCGCAACGTTTGAAGCGAATGCCGCCATTAAGGCCATTGCTTGGGCGAAGGCAACGGGTTTGACGGCCGTTGCGGATGATTCGGGTTTGGAAGTGGATGCATTAGGTGGCGCACCAGGGATTCATTCAGCGCGTTATGCGGGTGTCCACGGGGATACTGCCGCGAATAATGCCAAGCTTCTTCGTGAACTTGAAGGCGTGGAAGCGCCTAAGCGTACGGCACGCTTTGTTTGTGCTTTGGCGATTGCCACGCCAGAGGGTGTGGTAAAGACGCTTCGTGGGGCGTGCGAAGGGGCCATTTTGGTGGATGCTGCCGGCGCAAATGGGTTTGGCTATGACCCCCTCTTCGTTCCGAATGGGTACACGGACTCCTTTGGCGTGCTCCCGGATGCGGTGAAGGCGGGTATTTCTCATCGTGCAAAGGCCTTCCAAGCGGCTCGTGAAGCGTGGGCAGACTTTTTGCGATAAGGGGACGAGTGTGATCCGTCGTTTATTGCTCGCGCTTGGCTTTTGGGTCACTGGCGTACTCTTTGCGGATGGTTCCTCGGGTGACTATTTGCTTTCACCAGAAAATGAAGCGACCACGACGAAACAATTTGGGGGTGGGAGTGATTCCTATGATCGTGGCGGGTGGTACTTTGAAAGCGACAAAGGGTACGCGCGAAAAGCGGGCGTTGGCTTGCGAAAAGAGAATGCGACAACGTTGCGGTATGACTTTCCAGAGGGCGCATCCGAGCAGATTCAGACCTTGACGGTGACCTGCCGTCAGGCGGCGGCGGGCTCAAATGGCAAGGAAAATACACTTTTTTACGAACTCCTTGGGACGGAGATGAGCGGCACGAGGTCCTTTGTGGTAACCTCTCCGACGGATGAAGTCACCTTAAGTTTCACCTTTGAAAGTGCGCAATCGGTCACCGGTTTTCGCTTTTCCAATTCAGGGGCGAACGTTTTTGAAATTGCCTCTGTCGCTTGGACGAGTACCTTGCCAAAGATTGAAATCAATTGTGTTGTCTCGGAAGAAGTTGAACTCGGCGCCACAATTAATGTGAGCGTGAATGAAGTCACGGGCGGCTCTGGCATTTATTCCTATCTTTCAATTACGTTTAATGGCTCCACGCTGGAGTATATGAATCCTGACTTTCCAAAGTCGCCGACCTTTACGGTGCCGCAGATTAGCGGAGCGTGTCCGGTGAAGGTTTTGGTGCGCGATAGCACTGGGATAGAACAATGCTTTGAGACGAGCGTGATGGTGTTGCCCTATGCTACGCCCTATAACTTAACGGCTTCTGAGATTACGCGAAATAGTTTTGAATTAACCTGGGACTTGAACGCTGGTGCGACACCCGCGGAATATCAATTTATACTTGATGCCGTGAGAGCAGAAGATTGTGCACAGATTGTGATTGCACCTACTTGGGTGCAGACGGCGGAGAATGAATGGCAGAGCGATGGGAGTTTTGACATCACCCCGTGGACGGATGGTTGGGCGGTCAATGGCGTTTATGGTGTTGCGCACGGCTATTCTGGCGCGCTTTCAATAAGTTTGAATGAGGGTTCTTGGCAAACAAAGCCTTGCATTCTTGGGCGTTATCTTCTTGGAAAATTAGCCGCAGGAGAACAGAAGCTTCGCTTTAAAACCACCGCCACGCCTCCACGCTACATTACGTTGGACTTGCAGAAAATCAACTGGTGTGTGAAAAGTCTGACCTTTAAGGCCTCCGCACAAGAACGTCGTCTTGTGGTCTCGGATCTTCCCACAGGGATGACCTTTACCGCGAAACTGATGGCGTCTTATTCCCAAGTGGATGGCACCGCCATCGTGACGCGCATTTCTGATCCACTCACGGTCTCAACGCTCGCTTTCCCAGGGTTTACGGCCACAGAGGTGTATCCAAAAATCTCCTTCCTTCAGCTCACCTGGCCAGATGAAAAAGAGATTGTAAAGGGAGAGCTAAAACTCTTTGCGGAACGTTCCGTCCCGCATGATATTCCCGCGAGCCTCTACCTCTCGCGCATCTTGTGGACCAAGTCTGGCGATGGACTTACGACCTCTAAAGCAATTGTCCTCACCAATCTCTCCAGTCGTCCCATTCATTTGCGTGGGAATTACACTCTACAAGCCGTTAGACGCGACACGGGCACCATTCGCAAGTGGGACTTTTCCGTGGAGGATGAGCAGGGTACAAAGACCTATCCCTACATCATTCCTGTGGGCGGTGAACTTGTTATTGCGCACGCGAGCTATCCCTTGTCAGACGTTCGCGAAGGCGTTGTGCACACCACGACCACGGCATTAAATTTCACCGACGCGTGGGATCTTTCACTCTACAAAGTAGACACTTTGCAAAACACCCTCACACCGCAACTCAATAGCATCGTGCGTTTGAAAGACGAATCCTTGGAAGAGACGGAAACCACCGCCATTACGGTAGACCTTCCAAATCTTGACGCGCTCTATAATCCGTGGATGAAAATCATAGAAGTGCGTCTCATTGACACTCAAACAGTCACACGCAGTTCGAGCACGACGATGTTCATGTTTTCAAGTTATTTGAAAGACCTTTCGGTCACGCGAAAAGTGTGGGCCTCTTGTCGCACCTTTGATGGCGAAATCTATTCTCCTCCGCTTGATGTCATGCTTTGGGAGCCAGCCACCAATCCTGGCATGGGCTTCTATTTGAGATAGTACCAACGAAAATAAGTGGAATTTTCATTGTTTTCTACTATAAAAGCATTCGATTTATCGTTGCATTCGCTTTTTTTGTGATATTGTATCCAAGTTTTGAGAGAGGATTGTCCTCTCTGGGTTTTCTGCAAATGACGTTTTGCCTGCCGTAAACGTTTCTTTTGCCAAAACAAAATGTGCTTTACGGCAGCATGTATCAGGAATATATCCCAATGGATATCTATGTCGGTAATCTTGCCTGGGCCACGAATGATGATTCGCTCCGCGCGGCATTTGAGGCTTATGGTGAAGTAACTTCCGCCCGTGTGGTTGTGGATCGTATGTCGCATCGCTCCAAAGGCTTCGGTTTTGTTGAAATGCCGAACGAAGAAGAGGCCGCTGCCGCTGTCGCCGCACTCAATGGCGCCGAACTCGATGGCCGCCAGATTCGCGCGAACGAATCGCAGTCCAAGCAGTTAGAAGGTGGTAGTCGCGGTGGTTTCCGTCGCGAAGGTCGTCCCCCGCGTCGTGAAGGTGGCTATGGCAATCGCGGTGGCTACGGTAATCGTGGCGGTTACGGTAATCGCGGTGGTTATGGAGACCGTGGCGGTGACCGTGGTGGCTATGGCGCAGAACGCTCCTATGGCGATCGTGGCCCTCGTCGTGAAGGCGGTCATTCCTCTCGTGGTGGTTATTCTGGCCCCCGCCCGCCCCGTCGCCCGGCACAGCCGCGCGAATCCCAGTGGTAAGTATTCCCAAAAGCAAAACTTACATTGCGATAATGAACGAAACCCGCACCCACCGTGCGGGTTTCTTTGTTCTTTTCTGCCCCAAGTCTTCTACACGGGATAGCGGGTGTTTAGGAGACAAGAGGATGAGGTGGGGGCTACTTCGCCCCCACGCCCCTCAGGCAGGGGTTCGCACCCTTGCACCCGCGGCAGGGCTGAGCCCTGCACGCTACGCATCCTAACGGATGCTTTTACTGGTGCTCACAGGGAAAAAGGGAGAAAGAAGTGAGAAGTGAGATGGGGCATTATGTCATAAATGGTTAATCTATCCTTAACCTATCCATAATCTCTTTGAGCGACGGGCGGTTGCCCGTCCAATCTATCCATATGCAGTCCTTTTTACATGCTTCGCGTAGCGCAAATCCGGCATACTCTGGGAGTGGAATGCGTAGCAGAACACTTCTAGCGCCGAGTTGCGCGGATTTGTAAGATTAGCGTCCTCGCGTTAAATCCACATGCAGTCCTTTGCATAAGTAGTCCTGCGCTGCGGTAGTCAAGAATCGTGAGCGTTCCGTCGGCATACTCGGGAGAAAGCTTGCGTAGCAAGGTTTCTCATAGCGCCGAGTTGCGCGACGGAACAAGAGATAGCGTTCTTGCGTTAAAATACATGCAGTCCTTTGCATAAGCCGTCCTTTTTCCGTGGATTCCGTGTGCTCCGTGGACTCTAAAATTCGTGTAAATTCGTGAAATTCGTGGTTCAAATCCCGTGCGCAGGTTGGTCACTTTTCCCACTTTTTTATCGATTTTTCGCTTGTTGAAAACTTTTTTTGAGTTATCAACAATTCGTGTTTTTCAACGCAGGTTTTTGAAAAACTATTCAGTTAATCAGCCCATTTTTGGTACTTTTACTCAATCTTCTTGAAAACATATAAGGCATTAAAAAACAAAGAGATAATGTAAAAAGAGGGTGAAATCAACTCCGCTACAGCGGCTTCCTTGCGAAAATTTGGACCCAAGGTGGTAGAAAAGTTATCAACAACGTGAGCCATTTTGGGGGAATGCTAAAGGAATTTTGGAGCAATATGGGCGAAATTGAGTCGCAATATGGGCGAAATTGGGCAACCAAAATGGGCGAAATTGGGTAGGTAAAGTCGCCCATTTTCCCTTGGTAAAATCGCCTGTTTTATTGCGATAGATTCGCTGACTTGGGTCGGCAGAGTTGACGACTTCTCTCCGCTTTGCTACACTTTCAGTGTGCGTGAAGGGGAGGTTTTGGGTTCTAAGTTCTGGGTTCGGAGTTCAGGGTTTTGGGTTCCGGGTTAGCGGCTTTGCCGCTGGACTGCTTATGTAAAGGACTGCAGGTAGATTTAACGCGAGAACGCCATCTCTTGTTTCGTCACGCAACTCGGCGCTATGAAAAACCTTGCTACGCAAGCTTTTTCCCGAGTATGCCGACGGAACGCTCACGATTCTTGACTACCGCAGCGTAAATCTTCCAATGTATTTCTTCGCCAGCGTGCGCTTACCACTTGCATAAGGCGGCGTCTCTTTGTCCCTTTATCTTCGCCACTCACACCTCAAAATGTCCGCTCGGATGTCCGCGGGTGTCCTCTGGTAAAAGTGGCTTGTGGACGTGGTTTTGGAGTTTTTTTAAAAAATAAGTGTTCGCTTGCGCGCAAGGGTGGAGATTCGCTCTGACGGAGCCTGTGACAGTTACCGAGTGGTGCGGCAGCATGAAGCAGATAGCGAGGCTCCAAACTTGAAAGGTAACTAATTATGTCTATTCTTAATGCTAACAATGGTGATGTGGCGGCAGTCCGTTATGATGTGGTGAAGAACTGTGCGCAGAGCAAGATGCTCGGTCACGATGTCTTCTGTTCTCGCACCTCTACCAAGGTCAAGTGTCTCGCAGAAGTGGCAGATACCATGGTGCGTGAAGGCTCCAAGTATGAGGCGAATGAAATCGTGGCAATCCTCGAAAAGTTCGCCACCGTCGCAACGCGTCTCTTGCAGGAAGGGTATGCCGTGAACGTGGGTTCTTTGGTACGTTTCCGTCCGAGTATCCGCGGGAAGTTCGAAACGATCGATGAGGCGTTCTCTAAGGCGAAGCACCGCATCGTTGTGCAGGCGAGTGTGGGTTCTGCTCTGCGTAATGTCGCCGCTACGGCTTCCGTGCAGCGCATCACCGCAGTCCCGCTCCCTGAGATTACCACGGTCTATAATGGCCTGACGGGGACGTTGGCCACCTTGGATACGGAAGGTCCGCTCGTGGTGCTCGGTAAGCGCTTCATGTGGGACACCAATGCCGAGGATGAAGGTTTCTTCACCGAAGTGAATGGGGTGCGCCAGCCGTGTGAGGTCTTCTCTATCGATACTGCTCGTACGAGTGCCTTCATGAATACGAGCGCGATCATGGGTGAAGGTGTTCAGGCAACCCTCTACTTCGCCACCCGTAATACGGCGAATGGTGAGCTCGCAACCATCCGTTATGCCTTGCCGCTCGCTTATGAAGCGCAGGCTGAGCAGACGACTGAAGGTTAAGAGAGGAGGTGGGTAGAATGCAACGAATCCTTGATCCTCTCCTGGAATTCCTACGGGTCATTCTCGAGAAGCTTCTCTTAAAGCTCTAAGGTCTTTGCCTTAAAAAGTCACACGCCGTCCTTTGGGCGGCGTGTGCTTTATTTTTCAGTGGCATTCATCTTTAAGAGGCATCGGGTGATGGCACCCTCTCCTTCGCTTTGAGATGCCTTTTTTCTGGGCAGAAATCAACCTGCTCTCGTAGCACGATTGAACTTAGTAATTCGCCTCCATTTCTGCTCTATTCAGTCACTTCTTAATCTGTGATTAAGATTGTGTTTTTTTGAGAAAAAAGATATACTAATAATGGTGCTGATTTTTTATTTTTATCAACATTCTTCTCGTTAAAAAGGTGCAAGAAATGAAGAAGTATTACAACGGGTTCATGGCAACAATGCTTGCAACATTGTTTGCTTCCACGGTTTTCGCTGGAGACGCAGAACAGGCGGCTTCGCGTTATTCGTACAGTGCGACGCGCGGTGTATGGCCCGCGAGCGAAACGGCTGAAGAGCAGGCTACGCCGCGTTATGTGGAAACGCCACCGGCTTTGACTGACTTGAAGACGCTTCAGGAAATGAAGGATGCGATTGCTGATGCGAACAGTAGTAAGCAGTATATCGCCGTCCTCTTTACGGGCTGGGACTGGTGTGAACGCGGCAGTCAATTGCTTGTGGAGTGGCGAAAGGGCATTGGCGAGCAGTTTGTGACGACGGTGTATGATTGGCCGGAGACGGATTATGTCATCACGGAAGGCGAAAATGTAGGCGTGAATGTTTCAGCGCGTTCGCGTGATAATGCGTATGCAGGTACGCTCAATCATGTGCAGAGCGCTTCTAACCGCGCGCACGTGTGGCCCTTGATTGGGTTGTACGATGGCGAGGGGCGCCTTTTTGCTTTGGAACGTGGGGTGTCCTATATGAGTCAGGCTGAGTTGCAGGCTTTGGTCGCAGAGAAGGCTGCCAATTATGAGGCCTATCTCACGAAGAAGGCTGCTGCGTATGACGCAACGGAGGAGACCTTGACCACAGCTTCCGAGAAGGGAGATATGGGCATGCAAGTGGTTAATGGCGTGGTTCAGGATGAGGGCGGTCGCACCATTACGCTCGACATCTATAAGGCTGCGCTCTTGGCTGATGCTTTAATTGAACTCGAAGATAATGTCTATAGCTTGCCCTATTTGAACTTTGCTGCGGCACGTCAGGCTGACTTTAATCAGATTTCCGCATGGGATCCGCAGGATGTCTCGGGCGCAACGCGTCGCGTGAAGAATAATGACCTTTATGGTACGGCAGAAACGTACCGCGTGGCAATGAGCGATGAACGTAAGACCGCGCTTGCAAATTTGGTAGATAATACGCGCTTGGTGAAGTATTCGGACAATGAATATCAGCAGGCCCTCTTGTGTGGCTTTAATTTGTATAAGCAAAACGGTGACATGGCTACGGCAGAAGTGTACGCACGTAAAGCGATTGCCGTAAATCCGGCCTCCTTCTGGGGTGAAGGTGCACGTGGCCAACTCCTTATGCGTGGTATCGGCCCTGTGACCCTCGGTTTTGGGTGGAATAATCACAATTTACATGCGCCGTCTGCAGTGACGGGCGCTGATAATGTTGGCACCATTTCAGCTGAGACGATTGCTGCGCAGGATGGCATAAGCTTTAGTGGCACCCAAGGCTTTAAATGGGTGATGCGTTATGGTACTGACTATTACCTGCACACACAAGGGTGGTACAACTTCCAGATGCGGATGAATGGCGGTCATGCGTTGAGCATTAGCTCTGTGAAGATCTATATGGATACGGCGAACTTGGAGGACCCCACACAAGGTACGCTAATCTTTGATGGTTCGGAGAGTATTGCCGTAAAGCATGCGCCTACGAATGGCGATGATATGGCGACCTTTAAAGGGTTAAGTTATCCAGCGCAGGTTTGGGGAAGTAATCACCTCAACTTCAACTTCTATTTGCCGAAGGATGCTGCACGTCTCTTCCCGATGCACGAAAAGGATTGGTCGGACAAGCCGAAGTACAATGATGTGGCGATTGTCATTGAAGGTCTAACAGATAGCGGCAATAACAACTATTCGAATGGTTATTTCTCTGTGAATCCCGTGCAGACGGCTACCGCTGCCACTGCACCGAACGCCACGCAGATTACGATTGATGGTTCCACGATGGAGATTTCGAGCGTCTTGAAGGCACAGCGTGACATTGTGGATGCAAAGTTGCCAGGTGCAACTGCAGATGGTGATGCGGTGGCAGATACCGCAGAAGCGCTCTTGACGGCTGAAACGCCAGATGCGGACTTCATTAAGGCCTTGACGCGCGGTGCGCTCTTCTATGAATATGAATCCGAAAAGGGGCACGCAGGCAAGATTTCTGAAGTGGCCGCGCAGGATAAGTATGGCGTTGCGACACTGAATGCCATCATGAAGGACCAGGCTTGGTTGACCGACCTCTTGGTGTCGGGGCCGTGTGGCAATGAAGTAGGCACGAAGGTGGGCGGTTCGCGTGGCGCACCTGCCGACTTGCTCCATCGTTTGGCATTGCTTTGGCGCATGGATACAATTTACACGATGACGAATCCTACTACGCGTCGTGGTACGATTACCGCCGATGAAGAGCAGGAGGGTTACGATCCCTTGATTCGTCGTATGGCAACGGTCGGGGCGCTGAATGCCGCGCCGACCGGCAATGGTAACCTCGGTCATACGCACTGGATTTATCGTGAAAACTTGGATCGCGGTGTGATCCATGGCGACTTCTTGACGCAGTCGGCCTCTCAGATGCGTTATTCAATGAATCCGCAGGCTTTCCATGTGTTGGAAGTGAATCATGCGGTGACGACAGGCAGTACGCGTATTGACTGGATTAATGGCACCGCTTGGCAGACAAGTTACTTGATGAATAACTTCTTCGGTGACTCCATCTTCGGTAGTGATTACTTCAAAGCATGGGGCTCGACGGTGCTTCCCGGAACAGGAATGGGCCGTGAAATCGGCGCTGTGTGCGGTGGTATTTCGCACTATGGTGTGCTCGCTGCGAATGCAACGGGGCGCCGTTCGGTGACAGGTGGTCAGCCGGGTCACTGCGCTGCAGCACATCGTTCTTTCGATGGTACCTTCTGGGAAATCGACTCGAACGTGGGTGCACCGACGGGCAACCACTTCCCGCTTTGGCAAAACTACTCTTACTACTCCATTGAATATTACGATGACATGTGGGACGATCCGCGTACGCTCGTGGGTTATCGTCTCTTGTGGGCTGCTCGCCTGCGTGCCATCTCTTATGGTGATACCGATCCGGGTGTAGAGGCCTTGTATCGTCGTGCGATGAGCTATGCACCGCTCTGTTATCAGGCCATTTTGGACTACCGCGACTACCTCCAACGAAATTATCCGAAGGATGCAGACCGGTGGCTTGTTTGGGCAGAAGGGGTCACCTACGGCTTGTGGCGTTATCCTTCAATCGGTTGGAATTTGCTTAACAACAATATTCCTGCACCTTTGAAGGCGCAATATGGCGAATTGGGCGCTTTGGCAGCCTTTAAGCAACTTCACGTGCGCATGCATGACTCCAATCGTAAGACGCGTGAATCGTACAACTATCAGCAGTATGTGATTGATCCGCAGACGGGTTACTTTAATGAAACGAACCTGATTTCACTCGCTGCTACAGCGCTTGACGCACGTTATGGTACTGCACGCTTCAATAACTTGGTGAACTGGGGAAATAGTTACTTCGCGGCCGGTTCGAGTGCCTACACGACGTATCAGACGATGTTGCAGTCGGTGTATGAAGCCAATGGCAATCCGCTCGGCGTGTTGGCAACTTGCTTGGAAGCTTTGATGGATGCCTCTAAGACAGGCAATCGCGTCTCCTTCAATGAAATGAGTGCGCTTTATGTGAATCTCTTCCAGGATGCAAAGACCTATCCAACACTCTCGGATGAAACGCCTCCGTATGACTATCCGATGGTTTCGGCTGATGGCGCGGTGACCTTGAGCTCGTATCCAGACTTAAATCTCACGGGTACGGTCGATGAATTGCACGCTTCGGCTCAGGATTTCTGTCACGCCAAGTGCGTGATTGATAATGCTGCATTCGGCACCTATAGCGTGGCAACTCAACCCCAGACCGATGACCCGTGGGTCATGGTGCAGCTCCCGGGTGATGCTGAAATCTTCGGTGTCATCGTGCAGAATGCTGAAGGCTCCTTGCCTTTGACGGTGGAAATCTCTGCAGATGCTCAAACGTGGACCACCCTCGTGGCAGGTCGTACTGTGGGCGCAGGGGAAAAGCTCAATGTGCCCTTCAATGGCTCAACCATTTCGAAGTATGTCCGTGTGCGTTATTCCAATACCACCGGTGGTGAAGTTCGCCTGAAACTGAATAAGATTCAGGTCTTTGCGAAAAAACGTTACTAAGA
>JAEIGA010013351.1_pt1 | contig 12503 bp, 15 predicted proteins | sample 9270691 | NCBI WGS metagenome assembly JAEIGA01 (sample SAMN17057246, study PRJNA624740) | gut metagenome | biome: biome; isolation source: fecal sample | host: Bos grunniens | place: China: Xizang | collected 2019
CGCGGATCTTTCCCATCACCCCGCCCGCTACGCACTGGTGGAACTGGAGAACATCCATGACGAAGCGCAGGTGTTCGAGCCCATCCACCGTGTCATCGTCAACACCGATCCCGAAGCGCTGCTGGAGGCCCTGAAGGCCGAGGCCTGCGCCGAGGAGGGCTTCGAAGTCCGGTGGTACATCGGGGACAAGACCGGCACCGTAAAGCTGGATCCCGCCAAGAGCGAGCTGGCCGTAGGCGTGCTGCAGGCCTTCCTGGATGACTATCTGAAGAAGAATGCCGGCGACATCGACTACATCCACGACGATGACGCACTCATCGATCTTGCCAAGCAGGACAACGCCATCGGCTTCCTCCTGCCCGGCATGGAAAAGAGCCAGCTGTTCCGCGGTGTCATTCACGACGGAGCACTGCCCCGCAAGACCTTCTCCATGGGACACAGCCGTGAAAAACGGTACTACCTGGAAGGCCGCAAGATCCGCTGACTATCTCACTCCTGTCGAGGGTATCGGAGAGAATTCTCCGGTGCCCTTTTGTTATGCCCGAAAAAGGAAGCAGCCCCCGGCGGGAACGCCGGGGGCTGTCGGTTCTTGTGTTCGGTTTTGGTCATTCGCCCAGCAGGATCCGGGTGGTGAGCTTGTCCTCGTGCTCATAGTCTTCCCGGCGGATCATCCTCCGGGCTCCGGTGGGGCAGGTGGAGACGCACAGGCCGCAGCCGAGGCATTTGGAAGTGTCCACGGTGCTCCGGCCGTCCTCTCCCGCGGTGTTGCAGTCGAAGATGCACCGGTCCAGACAGGTGCCGCACTCATCACAGCCCTTGCATTTCTCCCGGTCCAGGGAGACGATCTCGGGACCGGCCAGCACCTGGTCCCGGCGGCCCGCCTTGTAGGCCTTGACGGGGATGCACAGCTCGTCGTCGCAGTTGCACATGACGAAGGTCCATTTCCCGGAGGAGTGGCAGTACATGACGGTGTGCACCAGTCTGCACTCATCGAAGTACCGGATCATCTCCTTGGCCTCCTCCGCCGTCTCGATGAGACGGTACGGCTCCTTGATCCCCGTGTGCCGGAGACTGGTGTACATGTCCGCGGTGTACAACAGGGCCATGTCCTTTTCCACCGGCTCCCGGAACTTGTTGGTGGCAGTCTGGCAGACGCACTTGGTCACCGCCATCCGGGCGGAGTCGTTCTCCAGCTGCTGGGAATAGATGAAGTCGATGAACCGGCAGGCGGCCTCGGCGGTGACCACCACCTCCCGGGGAAGGGCCTTGGGCGTGGGGGTCTTGTTGAACTGTCTGGCCCGTTCCGGCGTGGCCAGCATGAAATCCGTAAAGCGCAGGATCAGGGGCTCGGTGAATCCGTAGATCCACTGCTGGATCTTCTGGGACCGCGTCACCGGTCTCAGCTCTCCGGTGGAGGGATCCAGAACGAGCCCGCTGCTTTTTTTCCTTGCCATGAAAAACGCTCCTTCCACATTCTGGAAAGTTCTGGTAATTCTTCGGTTCCATTGTACACGGAAAACGGCCTGCTTACAATCTCATTGGCGTTCACGGGAACGTAAAAGCCCCTCCGGCCGGCAGGCCGGAAGGGCTCTTTTCATGTCTGCATGTCACGGTTCAGGAATTCGAAGACCCGGGAGTAGAAGTCCGGGGCCTCCTCGTAGGCGGCGTGGCCCAGCCCGGGATACAGGAACAGTTCGCTGCCCGGGATCCGGGCATGGAGCTCGCGGGACGCCTCCGCCCCCACGATGCGGTCCTCCTCACCGCCCAGGATGAGGGTGGGGCAGGTGATGCGTTCCAGATCCTTTTCGATATCGAAGGAGAGGATGGCATTTCCGTTGGCATAGAACCGGTCATAGCTGCGGGGCCGTCCCACGGCACCCAGCAGGGGATACATCTTCCGGTATTTCTTCAGCCGCTCCGGGGAGTAGCTGTCCTCCGCGGTGTCGATCATCAGCTGCCGGTGATCGCCTCTGCGGGCGTCTTCCATCCACCGGGTGACGCAGTCTTTCGTCCGTTCGTTCGCCCGGGGCGCCGTCACCGCCAGGATCAGCCGGTCCATCCGCTCCGGACGGGCCGACGCGAGACACTGGGCGATCATGCCGCCCTGGGAGACTCCCAGCACGGAACACGTCCGGATGCCCATGGCGTCCAGGACCGTGACCTGATCCTCCGCCATGTCCTGCATGGTGATGCCTTCCGGCAGGTCGTTTATTCGGCTGAACATGGTGACGGTGAAGTCTTCCAGGATGGGAAGGTACGGCTTTGCCAGCAGGAGAGCCTTGCCCTTTACGGTGGCCAGTCCGTCCGACAGTCCCGGAAGCACGATGAGGTTCCGGTCCCCGCTGCCGAAGGATGCGTATTCCATCTCCGTCGTTCCCACGGGAACGCTGCCGCTGCGGATGTTTCTTGCCATGGATGGTCCTCCTTCCGGTCTACCAGGAGGAGCCTTTTTCCACCTCGCCCTTCCAGTTCTGGATGCCGCCGATGTTCCGGGCATCGGTATATCCCATGCGCCTGAACATCAGGACGGCCTGGGCGCTGCGGGTGCCCGCCAGGCAGTGTACGAAGAGGGGAGTGTCCAAATCCGGTACGGCGTCCTCGATGAGCTGCAGCTCCCGCAGGGGGATGTTGATGCTGCCGGCGATATGCCCCTGGGCATATTCATCCCGGTCCCGTACGTCCACCAGGACGGCGCCTTCCGTCTCCCGGCAGGTCTTCACGCCCTCGTTGATATCCGCTCTTCCGAATAAAGCCATGTCATCGTTCTCCTTTGTCGGTGTTTTCAGCAATATTATACCCGACACCGGGGCAGGAGAAAAGCCCCGGTGCCGGGTGGGAAGACAGGATCGACGGATCAGACGGACAGATCCGTACTCTGTGTCAGTTCCGCGCCGTAACGGCACAGCACGCTGGCCACGATCATCATGATGCCGAGACTGATGGACACGGGGTCCTTGCCGGGAAATTCCCGTACGCCGGTCATGAAGTACTGGAAGATCTGATGGGCGATCTCCGCGGCGGCATAGGACGCGACGGGGATGCAGATGGCGCAGATCCCGAGACGTTTCAGCTCGTCGGCGCCCTGGAAAGTGAAGGGGGTGCCGGCGTCCAGCTCATGCTGGAAGTAACGCACCGCCATGCCGGCGAGGATCATCTCTCCGATGCACATGATCAGGACCTCCGTGGCGCCGGAGAGGGCCGTTCCCAGATTGAGCTTTTCCGATACTTCGATCAGGCCGCGGATGGTGGTGCCGCCCAGCTTGAAGTTCTCCGGGATCGCCACGAGCCCGAAGATCCCGAAGGCGCACAGGATGGCGCCCACCAGGGAGGCGACGTAGATGATCCGGCTGAAGATCCTGCCCAGCCGGGACAGGGTCTGAATGGTGTTCAGTGTTTTCATTGTTTTTTCTTATCCTTTCCTTACCGCCAGCACATAGCCCACGCCCTCCGGCGCGGCCATGGGATGGCCGGCATGTTCGCTGTTGTATGTTGTGAAGAACGCTTCGGTGGCTTCCTCCGCGTTTAAATGTTCGTAGATGAGAAATCCCGCCTCCGACAGGAGCGCTTCCAGCTTCTCACAGGAATACTCCGCCTTCATGGGTTCTCCCGCTCCGGCGGCCAGCTGGCGGTTCCGCCGGCTCTCACTGCCGCCTTCGGACTGCGGGTAATCGAAGCAGAGGGAAGAGCCCTCCCGGGAAAGCCCGGACAGGGTCCGGAGGAGCCTTCGGAACTCCTCTTCGGTGAGATAGTAGCTGATGCCCAGCAGACTGCCGAAAAAGGTCCTGTCCGGATCGAATCCCGCTTCGGTGAGCGTCTCCGCCCAGGCCGGTTCCGACAGGTCGCATCCCACGGATCGTACCCGGCACGCAGGTTCAAGGAAAGCCTTTTCGATGCGCCGCCGCCGGTCCTCCGTCATCTCCGGCAGGTCCAGTTCAAAGACGGTGAGGTTCTCGTTTCCGGTGCGGAGAGAAAAGGTGTCGTATCCGCAGGCGGCGATGAGGATCTGCCGGCAGCCCAGCAGGACGGCGTTGTCCAGCGCCCGTTCGCAGAAGGCGCTTCTTGCCAGCACCGAAGGCGCCAGCTGCCGGTCCACGATGAATCGGAGGGCCTCCTCCGGGGTCCCCCGGAACTCCGGAGCGAAATAGGAGATGCCCCGGGCCATGTTTTCCGAGATGGCGGCATATTCCTCCTCCGCCAGCATCTTTTCCGCCAGGGGATCGGCGAAGATGTGTGTGGTGTTGTTCCGGTAGTGGTATGCTCTTGCAAAGGTGCTTACCAGTGCGGTCATGTGATCCATAATCCAATCTCCTGTCGCGGCGGAGCGATGATCCGCACCGCCGTTCGTTCACCCTATGAGACGATCCTGTAGTATGCATTGGATGTTGCTTTGTATATGACGGCATATACCGTTCCGCAGATCAGCACGCAGACCCCGGAACAGATAAGCAGACGCGGGATGTCGAACAGCCCGAACAGCATGAGCAGTTTGTGTACGATCGGCAGTACGACAGCCAGATGGATGCAGGCAAAGACAAGGGGGACCAGGAACACCGTCAGCATCTGTGAGTTGATGCTTTTTCTTATGTCCTCCTTTGTCATGCCGACCTTCTGCATGATGTCGAATCTTGACTGGTCCTCGAACCCTTCCGAGATCTGCTTGTAATACATGATGATCACGCAGGATATAAGGAATATGAGGCTGAGCAGGATCCCGAGGAAGAACAGCCCGCCGAATGTGCCGACGAAGTCGCCTCTTTCCGCCTCATGGCTCTCACAGTAAGAGTTGTCAAAGCCCAGCGGCAGCAGATCCTCTTTGATGTATTTGCCCAGCGTGCCCGCCAGCGCCACCTGCCCGTCGGACTCAAGATCGGTGTCAAAGCGGCATTGCCAGAACCATGCCAGCATCGGCGATCCGTCGTAGTCCTTATACCCGGTATAGTTTTTCGCCACCGTATTGATGTCGTTCACGATCATGAAGATACCGGGACAGGCAGAGACCGCTACGGACGGATCGATCTCGCTGATCCGGTCATCGATCCGCTTTGTGACTTTGAACGGAACATCCCCGATGGTGATCACATCATGGATCTCGATGTTTTTTACGGTTCCGACCAGCGCTTCACCCGGCGCCACGGTCTCGTGATAGCCGAACACCCGGTTATAGACATCCACATCTATGAACAGGACCTGTGCCACCCTGTCATAATTGATAAAGGCCATGTTGGTCTTCGAATTGAGCGTCATGTCCAGTTTGCTGTCCTCGAAATAGCCGGTTATGGACCATTCATAAAATGTTCTGTTGTTCGTGATCTTCGCACCATGTTCCCCGGCTGCGGCCTTCAGGTCATCATCCAGTTTCTCTCCCAGGTCCTTCAGGTTCTCATCATAGCCGTACTTGCATGCGAAAGCGACCACTTCGCTGGGATAGCGTGTGTTAAGGCACTGTTCCGCGCCGGTGTAGAGGGAGGAAGTGGACGACATCATGACAAGGATCATGGTCAGAAGGATGCATATGGATGCCAGCCCCGCGCCGTTTCTCTTCATGCGGTACATCATGGAGGATACGGACACAAAATGATTCGTCCGGTAATAATAGTTCCTGTCTTTCTGCAGTATCCGGCACAAAATGACGGATCCCGCGATCAGCAGGGAATAGGTACCGATCATGATCAGTATCACAGCGACAAAGAACCACATCAGCGCGGACATGGGCTGCTGGATCCTGAGTGCGATAGAATACCCCGCTCCGAGAGAAGCAAGGCCGACGGTGCCTGCGAGCCAGTTGGACCTGGGAGGCTTTTCGCCTGCCTTGTCTGCCGTCACCAGCTCGATGGGGCTTGCAAAACCGACCTGCCGGACGGAATTGAGATAGATCAGGAAAAAGATCGCGCTGTAGGTGAGGACCGTCATGATCACGGAACGGAACGGGACCGAGAAGGTATACCGGACCGGAATATCGATCAGCTTCGTGAATCCCAGTTCCGCCAGTTTGGAAAGACCGATCCCGGCGATCAGCCCGCCGGCTGTCGCGGCTGCCCACGTGAACAGCGTCTCAAAGAACAGGATCCTTCCCAGATTGAACCGGTTCATCCCCAGCATGCTGTAAAGTCCGAACTCCTTCTTTCTGCCTCGGATCAGCGTAGCCTGTGTATAGAAGAGGAACAGAAGTCCGAAGAGCGTCATGATGTATGTGCCTATCTGCATCATGTCCGTCGCCGTGTGTCCTCCCGGCATACCGTCCATGATCCCGGAATACCCGAGGAAGTGAAAAATATAGTATACAGCGACCATCAGGATGCACGTCACGATGTATGGCGCATAGAGCCTGCCGTTCTTCCGCATCCCGTTTGCGGCCATCCTTGGATAGAAACCCGCCTTCATTTCCCGTCACCGCCCTGTGCGAGGAGTGTCAGCGTGTCACTGATCTTCTGATACATCTGCTGATCCGTGGCGTCTTCCTTGTAGATCTGATGGAATACGACGCCGTCCTTGATGAACATCACCCGGGACGCACGGCTTGCCGCCCTGGTGGAATGCGTGACCATCAGAATCGTATGTCCCATCCGATTCACCTTTGCGAAAAGATCCAGCAGCTCATCGGACGATTTCGAGTCAAGGGCACCGGTTGGTTCATCCGCCAGGACGATGCGCGGTTCCGTGATCAGTGCCCTGGCAACGGCGGCTCTCTGTTTCTGACCTCCGGACACCTCATAAGGATATTTCCTGAGGATCTCCCGGATCCCAAGCGGCTCCGCCAGATCATCCAGCCGCCTCTTCATCTCTTCCGGTTTCGTTCCGGCAAGGACCAGCGGGAGATAGATATTGTCTTCCAGGGAAAAAGTATCCAGCAGATTGAAGTCCTGGAACACAAATCCCAGGTTGTCCCTGCGGAATCTTGCCAGTTCGGAATCCCGGACCGAGCTCAGTTCCATGCCGTCGAGGATGACGGAGCCTTCCGTCGGCTTGTCCAGTGCCGCTATGATGTTCAGCAGGGTGGTCTTGCCGCTGCCGGACTCTCCCATGATCGCAACATATTCCCCCTTTTCCACGGCAAAACTGACGCCCTTCAGCGCCTCCACCGAGGCACCTCCGAAACGGGTCTTATATGTTTTTCTGATTTCTTTTGCTTCGAGTAAACTCATATATGTAAATGCTCCTGATTGGTAAAAAATGCTCTTAAAGTGACTTCCTGGGAACCGGCCCGGAAGGGATGGAGGAAGAAAACCGTCCGGGCCGCGCTCCTGTTTCTGATCATACGCCGCGGTTCACGATGGCCGCGTACTGTTCTTCCGGGATCATGGGGGTCCCGATCTCCTCCAGCAGGGCCGCATCGATGCTGCCGGTGAGGGCATACTGCGTCCCGGCCCGCTTCACCAGTTCCAGTCTCGGTCCGGTCACGTCGGCCGCCTCCGGGGCGCTGAACATGGGGCTCTCCGGAACGGTCAGGATCGTATGGCCGCCGGGGAAGCTCAGCCGGAACTGCATCACCGCCGGTTCAAAGTTCTTTTTGCTGTTGGGAAATCCGCAGCCGCAGATCATCAGGTACCGGAGACGGCTGAAATCCGCCTGTTCCACATGCTCATACCGGTCTCCCGCTTTCCGCATCGCCATGGAAGACAGGGGAAGGGTGCGGTCCAGAAAGGCTTTCAGAGGCGCCGGCATCCCGTAGCAGTACAGCGGGAAGCTGAACAGCAGAAGATCGCTGTCCAGGACCTCGTCCAGCAGGGCGCGCATGTCGTCCCCGTGGATGCAGGTGCCGCCGTTATGCATGCAGGAAAAGCAGCCGGTGCAGTATTCGATGTGCCGGTCGATGACATGCACCGTGTGCACCTCATGAGGTCCGGCCTGCTGCATTCCGGCCAGAAACGCCCGTGTGATGTGCATGGTGTCGCTGGCGTCCCTCTTGGGGCTTCCGTTCAGTACCAGTATCTTCATGGTGTCCTCCTTCTTCAGTCGTCCAGTTCCAGCCGCATGAGCACCAGCTCCTGCCAGCCGGAATCCCGGGAGCGGAATCCACGGGGGTTCCTGCCGTACTCGGTAAAGCCGGCGCTGCGGTACAGTTCCAGGGCGGCCTCGTTATCCGCCACGACCTCCAGTTCCAGCTGGGAATAACCGGCCTCCCGGGCGCACCGGATGCAGGCCTCCGTCAGGGCGCGCCCGATGCCGAGGCCCCAGAACTCCTGGTCCACGCTGACGCCGAAGGTAGCCCGCGGGGCGGTCTTCCAGTATCGTGCCACGGCTTCGATCCCCGCCATTCCCGCCAGAGTGCCGTCCACCTCCGCGATCAGCTCGATCTCTTTCGGATCCTCCGTTTTCCTCTGCAGATACTCCGACTCCTGCCGGGGCGTGAGGGAGATCTCCTCCGGACGGGAGAGCAGATAGTCCGTCTGTCTGCGGGTGCGCAGGACGACCTCCAGACAGGCCGGCCCGTCCTCCGACGTTCCGTTCCGGAGGACACAGGGCCTGCCGTCCTTCAGGGTGATGATTTTCTCATATCTCATGGTCGTTTCCTCATTTCTTTCGAAAGAGCCGGCGTTTTCGCGGAAAGCGCCGGCTCCGGCTGTCAGTTCACCATCTCAGAAGATCTGTCCCGGCAGTCGCTGTTTCTCCCGGGGAGGGAAGCTCCGGTCGAACTCTTCCACGTCCCTCTCGTCCACATAGTAGCCCGCAGGCGTCTGGTAGACACCGGTGATCCCGTGAAGATATCCGTCGATGAGCTCCCGGCAGAGAAAGAAGGAATCGTCCGCGCCTTCCGGAAGATCATGATAGCGGATGCCGAAACGGCGGGCGTAGTCAAATCCGCTCTTTCCGTAGAAGGCGATGCTGCCCTCGAAGAGCACGGCGCCGTAGCCCAGTTCCGCCGCCCGGCGGAGAGAATCGTCCAGCAGCCTCTTTCCGTAGCCCCGGCGTTTCTTCTCCGGAAGGATCCCGATGGGACCCATGGTGAGCACGGGGATGTCCCGTCCGTCGTCGGCCCGGATCACGGTCTCCATGAACATGTTCTGTCCGATGAGCCTTCCGTCCTGCTCCATGACGAGGTCCAGCTCCTTTACAAAGGCCGGATCGCTGCGGAGCACGTGGATCACGTAGTGCTCGAAGCACCCCGGCCGGTAGACGTTCCAGAACGCGTCGCGCACCAGTTCCTCCACGGCACGGTAGTCCTCTTTCTTCTCCTGACGAATGATGATGTCATGCTGATTCATTGTTTTACCTCCTGAAAATTGCTGACTCAATTGCCTGATGGCGGGAGGACTGTTCCGTTGCCGGCAGACCTCCCGGTCAGCCCGCAATCTCCAGTGTTCCGTACTTTTTCAAAAAGCACTCTCCTTTGTGATTATTTCATCGGCCCGAAGGCCGGATGTTTTTCCGTTACGGCCGGTGGTTCCGGCTTCCCGCGGCGTCGGTCAGACGCTTCCGCGCCTCGTCGTTATTCTTAAGGATCATACCCACCTTCTCACAGGTGAGCATCTCTCCGCAGCCGCCGCAGGTGGAGACGCCTTTCTCCAGGGCGCACTGACGGATGGGACACAGGGATTCGCAGTAGGGCGTTTTCCGCCCGTTCATCCGGCATCCGTCGCAGAAGATCATGTCCGGTGTGATGGGCACACCGTTGAGCTCCGACCAGAGCTTCGCCACCTTCTCCCGCAGGGCGTCGTCGTTGTTTGCCGTTGCGATGCGGGCGTCACAGCCCTCGCAGTCCAGCCCGCAGTATGCAATATAGTCGTTCATGACGGTTCCTCCTGTACGTTTGATCGTCTCCGGTACTCCTCCAGTGTTTTGACCTCGCAGCCTTTGGATGCATAATAGTCCAGCATCTCCGGGATCTTTTTCAGGTCATAGCTGGTGACGCAGTCGGAGATGACGTGCACCGTATATCCTGCCCGGACCATGTTGTAGCCGGTGGATTTCACGCAGGCGGTGGCATCGGCACCGGTGAGATAGAACTCGGTGATGCCGTTGGTGCGGATGTAATCCGAGAAGGCCTCGCTGGTCAGCGCGCTGGCCTTCGTCTTGACGAAAACAAGATCCGACGCCATCTTCAGTTCCGGCACGAGCTCGGCTCCCTTTGTGCCCGGCTTGAACGTACGCGTCCCGGCGGACAGATTGTTGTGCTGGATATACAGGACCTCCATGCCGGACTCCGCCGCCCAGTCGATGGCGGAATTCAGCCGGTGGATGATGTCCCGGTAGTGTTTCGTGATGTCATTCTGAATGTCGATGACCACAAGTGCTTTTCTGCTCATGTTTCCTCCAGTCCCGCAGATCCCCGGAAGAGATCCCAGCCCAGTACCGCGTTGAATCCCACGGCGGCAAAGACGCTGCACCGTTCCGCAATACCGAAATACCGCGGCGGGACCGTGCCGGTGCCGATGGAACCGGCCGTCATCATGATCAGCGCCAGAGCCGCCCAGATCCCGAGCTTCCGTTCCGTCCGATGCCGGCATCCCGCAACGGTCAGCAGGACCAGGGATACCACGGACAGGATCACCACCGCCGCCGTCACGGCCAGGTGCATCCCTTCGGAAAAGGAACCGATCTCCGTTCCGGCATCCGCCAGGGGAAACATGCCGTATCCGACGGCGGAGATCCAGGTCATGAGGGTGAACAGACCGATCCCGGTCCGGAACAGGCGGGATCCGGCGCGGCTCTCTGCCGCATACAACCAGACGCAGGTGGCGCAGACCACGCTGCAGATATCATAGGGAGCCGCCAGCCTTGCCCAGAGCATCCGGGAAGGTGCCTGCTGCGCCGACAGGTCGCTCACCGCCTGGGCCATCCAGTCGTAGCCGGGATAGGCCAGGGGGGAGAGGACCACCGCTGCCGTGTAGGAGAGCAACGCCAGGATCCCCGTCAGCCCCAGCCGGCGGAGTGTTTTTCTGCCGGCCCCCGTCATTCTGTTTCGTCCTTCGGCTGCGGCGCGTCCCCGTCGTTCTTCCGGAACTTCCGGGATGCGCCGAGCATCACGGCTCCGGCGCCCATACAGATCGCGCCGTGAATGAAGTGTTCGTCCACGATCAGAAACGTGGCAGCGCAGAAGAGGAATACTGCCGCCAGTCCGATCCATCGTTTCCATTTATGTTTCATCATGATCTCTCCGTTCTGTGTCTTTCAGCTGTTCTGCAGGATCCATGCCGCGGCATCCTCCGCCGGCCGGTCCGTGACCACATCCGGCGGGATGGGATCCTCACAGTAGATCCGGCCGGTACGGTCCACGTCGGAGCCGATGGTCAGCTGGATCCGGGCCCCGTCGTACAGGGTGCGCACGTTGTTGACGCTGCAGTATCCCGCGGTATCGCTGCCGAAAAAGCGCACATGGTCCATGCCCTTGAAGCACAGTAGCACCGCTTCTCCGGAACTGGCGGTCATCCCGTTCTGGAGCACCGCCACGGGAACGCTGAGCTTTTCCAGATCTTCCACTTCCGTCCGGGATCCTCCGCCGGCGACCACGCCGCCGGACAGGGTCACGTCCTGCCGCGATCCCGCGACATCGAACTGAAGCACCGTTCCGTCGTCAAGCAGGGGAGACACCGCGGCCACCATGGGCCCCATGTCGCCTCCCGTGTTGTCCCGCAGGTCCAGGATTACGCCCCGGATCTCATCCCGGCGGTCCCGCAGGACCGTCAGCACGGCCGCAGTGTAGGCTTCGCTCTTTCCGCTGTTCATGGTACAGGGGGGAAGGCGCAGGGTGAGGATGCCGTCATCCAGGCTGCATTCCGGCAGGGTCTGTTCCCGGAGTTCCTCCTTCACCGTCTCCGGTGTCCGGAGGGAGGAGTGCTTGCCGCCTGCCGCCTTCAGGGCCTCCCGGATGACGGGGTACGTCTCCTCATAGCTTCTGCAGTCCGCCGCCTTTTTCATCGCGGCGGCTCTCGCAGCGCTCCATTCCCCGCCCCCGGCATAGATACCCTGGTCCGCGAAGGACATGGCCTGGGCAGCATATTGCTTCGGCGTGGGTGGGATCATATAGAGCCCGAAAGAGGGACCATACCGCAGTACAAGGGCGGCCGCTGCCGCCAGGATCAACGCGAGGAACAGGATCTTCGTTCCTTTCCTCATGGCCGGATCCCTCCGCTGCCGGCTTCCCATTCTTCTCTCGTCAGCCGGCTGATATGCTCCGTGCGGATGTCGTCCGTCTGCTTCCAGCGGATATCCCGGCAGGTGTGGTGGTACCGGAATCCGCATTTTTCCTGTACGCGGCGGGACTGTTCGTTGCCGTCGAAGTACCCGCACCACAGGGTGGTGAGGCCGGTATCGGCAAAGGCGTGCCGGATCAGTTCCCGCACCGCCTCCGGGATCAGTCCCTGTCCCCAGAAGGGGACACCGATCCAGTAGCCGATCTCCCCCTCGTCCTCCGGGAGCACCAGATTGCTCCGTGCTCCCGCGGTCAGGCCCACGCAGCCCACGGGACGGTCGTCCCCTCTGCGGCATACGGCGTAGGTCTCCGGTGCCGACAGCACGGTGCGGATGATCTCCCGGCTGTTCTCCACGCTGGTATGCACGGGCCA
>JAEIGA010013352.1_pt1 | contig 12502 bp, 10 predicted proteins | sample 9270691 | NCBI WGS metagenome assembly JAEIGA01 (sample SAMN17057246, study PRJNA624740) | gut metagenome | biome: biome; isolation source: fecal sample | host: Bos grunniens | place: China: Xizang | collected 2019
CAGACATTAAAATCAAGCATCTTCTTACAGAGTATAATCAATCCTATGCCTTATTTGTGCTTGAAGGCTCTAAAAATCCGCTTAAGCTGTTTTTTGATTATGATTACAGAATGCTTGAATTTGCAGGGCACAAGGCAGGCTATGGTATTGCGGAAAGTGACTTTGCATATATGATTTCTGAAATAAAAAGTATTGTTTCTTCCGAACTTTGCGTTGTTTCCGTTTATATTGATGAGAAAATTATCGCTTCAATGCTTGTTGATACAAATAGAATCAACGAGGATATTATTCTGAATTATGTGTATGAAACCATAGCCGAATCCGATTGTTCAGACGGATTTGAAAACGGCTATGTTAAGGTTTCATATATGAATTCCGAAAAAGACAGTCTTATCAGATTTTCAGAAGATTATACATAATCAGAGCCTTACTGAGCTTTATCTGCTCGGTGAGGCTTTTGGTTTTTTTCTGAAAAAATCTGAATTAAATATGGATGAAATTTCTTATTATATATTGACGTAATCCAATAAATATTATATAATAATAAGTGTGATTATAAGTGTTTCTTTTTTTGAAATGCTTTGTATGAAATTTTAAGAACAGGAATGAGTAATTTGAAAAACTATGTATCAGCGTCCATTTTAAGCGCAGATTTGCTTAATCTGGAAAGTGAAATAAAAAAACTGGAAGAAAACAGTATAGATATGGTTCACTTTGATGTTATGGACGGAGTTTTTGTCGATAACATTACTTACGGACTTCCTTTTCTTAAAGGAATCAGACAAATCACGGATATGTGCCTTGATGTTCATCTTATGATTATTAATCCGCTTAAATATATTGATAATTTTGCGGATTTCGGTGCGGATATAATTACATTTCATCTCGAATCAGAGAGCGATGTAAAGCAGACAATTGACGCAATACATAAAAAAGGAATTAAAGCCGCTGTTGCGATAAAACCGAATACTCCCGCTGAGGCTGTCTATGAGTATCTTCCTTATCTTGATATGGTGCTTGTTATGACGGTTGAGCCAGGTTTCGGAGGACAGAAATTTATCAGCAGTACGGTTGAAAAAATAGAAAAGCTTAAAGCAAAGATATCAGAGCTGGGGCTTGCCACTGATATTCAGGTTGACGGCGGTATTGATGATAAAACCTCGGTAACAGTAAAAAAAGCAGGTGCAAATGTGCTTGTTTCGGGCAGTTATCTGTTCAGAGCAGATGATATGAAAAAATCTGCCGAACTGATGAGGGAAGCTTAAATGCAGAGTGTAGTAAGACAGGAACGATTTATCCGTATGGATATATTCATAACTTTACTTGCATTGGGCGTAATGTCATATTTTTACTACGGCTTCAGAGCAATAATGATATCTGGGCTTTGTATGACGGTATCGTTTGTATGTGAATATTTTTCTCTTATTGCAATGAATAAGAAGTTTACAGCTGATAGCATAGGCTGTATTACAGACGGCTTTATCATTGCGCTTATGATGCCTGCCTCAATTGATTATAAAATACCCGTTATAGCTTGTGTATTTATGAATATTGCAGGAAAAAATATATTCGGCGGAAGAAAGAATATGATTTTTTCACCTGCCGCAGTCGGCTATCTTTTTGCGCTGACTTCATGGGCGAAGCAGGTTCTTGAATATCCTAATCCGTTTGCCAAAACAGCAGTTTCTGACGGTACGGAAAAGCTTGTGAATTCGGCTTCGCATATATTCAATACAACAGGCAGACTTACAATAACCGATTATGATATTATTATGGGTAATTTTGCAGGTCCTATGGGAGCTGTAAGCATTCTGCTACTTGTAATAAGTGCTGTGATTCTTCTTTTCAGACGTGATATTTCAGCAGGTGCTTTTATCGGATTTATTGCGGGTATGCTCTTTATGGGGCTTATATCTCCTGTCGGAGAAACCACATTTGAAAGTGTTAAGTATCTTTTTGCGACAAATATGACTGTTTTTGCCGCTGTGTTTATAATATCCGATGTGAGAATTGCTCCGCAGAAATTCCATTTCAGCTTTTTTTATGGTATTTTTATTGCATTTGCGTCATATATTCTTTTACTGACAACAGGAAAAGAAAATCCTGCTGTAATAGTTTCGGTTCTGTTTACTCCTGCTGCACTCGGTCTGAAAAGACTTGAAAGCAGAATCAACAAGCTTATTGAAGAGGAAAAAGCAGAAGCTGAAATTGCCGAAGCTGTTATTTCTGAAACAAGAGCACTCAGCGAAGAAATCGCAGAGGAGTACGAAAAAACTCAGGGAAAGATTTCTGATATTGCAGATGAGGCTATTGAAGAAATTGTAAATTACGGTAATTTATCCGAAAACAGCGCAGAGGAAGAAGAAACAACTGCCGACTGCGAATCAATTTCAGATAATCCGGATGACGCAGATAATCAGGGAGATGATTTAAATAAACAGGCTTAATTCGACATCTGTTGACGGATTGCTCAGGGATAATACAGTGTTATCCGCAGGTATGGTTATTTCACCCGTCATAATGTGCGGAAATAATATACAGAATGCGCTTGCGCTGATTTATGTTTTCAGCACTATAACGCTTTTATCTGTTTTTATAGCGTCTTTTATACCGAAAAAACTGCCTTATGCGATAAAGATTATAGCATACGCAGTTATTTCGTCGTTTGTTTATATTCCCATCAAGGTATTGTCGGCGGAGATTTATCCCGATTCAATTGAGAATATCGGAATTTACTTTCCACTTATTGCAGTTAACTCGCTTATAGTATATCAGACAGAGGTGAAATTCTTTAAACTTTCACGTCGTGATATGCTTACAAGTCTTGTATTCTATATTCTTGGATTTGACGCTGTTATTCTTATTACCGCATTTATAAGAGAGATAATAGGAAGTGGTACTATAAACAGCAATATTGTTGATATGGATTTTATAATAAGTGGTGTATCACAGCCATTCGGCGGATTTATACTGCTTGGTCTGATGTGCGGTATTTACCGTAAAATCAGAGCGTCCGTAACAGATGAAAAGAATGATACTGAGGTGAAATAATTGTTTCTTGTAAGTGAGCTGATTGCTCTTCTTTGTGTTAATTTGATTTTTACTCAGGCACTGGGAACAAGCACATTACTTGTTGCAGTGAGAAATAAAACCAATTTTGTCGCAATTGCGGTAAGCATTACCGTTTTTACGACTCTTGGAACAATGGCGGCTTATTTTATCGACAGAATTATTCCGCTTGAGAGCGATTACTGGCTGCTTATATGCTATATTGCTGTTATTGCATTTATTTATATATTATCCCTTATTGTGCTTAATCTGATAAGCACGGAAATATTTGAAAAATGCAAGCTTTATATACATCTTTCAGCCTTTAACTGTGCTGTGCTTGGCTCTGTCTTTACAGTGCATAATAAATCTCTCGGATATGATGATTTCGGATTCGGTGATTATGCCTTTTTCGGCTTTCAGTCGGGAATAGGCTTTGTTCTTGCGGCAATTATAATTATGGCGGCATATAAAAATCTGAATTCGTCAAAAGTGCCAGCATCATTCAGGGGATTTCCTGCTATGCTGGTATATATAGGAATAATCTCAATGGCTGTCTATGCTTTGAAATAAAACATATCATCAGGATATGTTTACGGAATTTTTCAGGCATAATTAAAAGCATAACGCTTTTATAATATGCCTTTGCCCAGATAATCAGGAGAAGATTTTAATGAAAGATAAAAATAAAGGAAGGAAAATCTACAAAACAAAAGAGACAAATACCTATCAGAAAAGCGTTTCATCAAAAATATTTTCAGCAGGTCTTACAGTGCTTTTTCTTGGCGGCGTTGTATTTATCGGATACAGCAGCGCAGATCAGCTTATGCATCTGAAAAAGAAAAAGGGTGACAGCGAAAAGTTTTCTTCAATTGTGATGGAATACAGTTCTGATGATTCAAGCGAGCTTGACGTCGGAGTTATTAATAATCCCGAAGCAACAGCAATGGAATTCCGCTGTGTCGGTCTGACAGCAGACGACCTCAAAAGTAAGCTTGCGCTTGAAACGGCAGTAAACAGAATTACTGCCAATACTGAGGCAGAATATATTATGGTTCCGCTTAAAACATCGGGCGGAAATGTAAATTACAATACAACAAATAAAAGAGCACAGCTTTCGGGGGCTGTAACAAGTCAGCTCGGACTCAATGAAATATGTTTTGCAATCCGTACAGCAGGATACAAGCCTGTTGCAAATATAAGCCTTCTGAGCGATAATATCTATCCTCAGACATATCCCGAATCAAGCTATAAAACTGTTGATGACGGCTCAAGATGGATTGATAACAGCGTTGAAAATGGTGGAAAACCATGGATTTCGCCTTATACTGAAGAATGTAAGAAGTATATTTCGCTGCTTGTGAATGAGATTTCTTCGGCTGATTTTGAATATATCGTATGCTCTGATATTGTATTCCCCGAATTCAGGGAGGGTGACCTTGAACTGCTTGATGATGCTCTTTCTGACCCTGAAAGATATCTTGTTCTTACATCACTTATGAATACGGTTTATTCTGATGCTATGAAGAAAAGCTGTCCCGCTATGCTTGAAGTTTCCGCTGTGGATATCGCAGAGGGCAGGGCAGAGGTGCTTCAGCCTATGCTTCTTTCTATCAGCACTCTTATTGTGGATATTAACACAGATGAGCTTGCCGCAGGTGTAGAGGTTGACGGTATGCCGTATGATTTTATCGGCGCACCTGATGAAAAGGTTAAAAAAGTCCTTGCGCTTATATGTGATAAAATTGATGGCTTCAATGTAGTTATAAGAGTATCGGGAAAAGGCGTTGAAGCAGGCGACGAGTTGAAAATCAAAGAGGCGATAAACGGATATGGTTTCAAATCATATTCGGTCGGATAAAATAAAAGGTGTAACCTTGAAAGGAAATGAGGTTTAACTATGGCAGACAAATTTACAGTATCATTACAGAAAGTAATTGATGAATTCAAGCTTGAAACTATTTACATCCACAAGAATGCGGAAGAAATTCTTATCGATGAAAACGATGTAAATCGTCCTGGCTTACAGCTTATGGGATTCTATGAATATTTTAATCCCGAAAGAATTCAGATTATAGGCAAAATGGAGTTTGCGTATCTTTCGACAATTGATGAAAAAACACGTTATGAAAGATTAGAGCTTTTATTTGCTCAGAAGCTTCCTGCTCTCATAATTACAAGAGAGCTTCCGTATTTTGATGAAATGCTTGAGCTTTCAAAAAAATATGAAGTTCCGCTTCTCAGAAGCAAGGAAAGCACATCAAACTTTATGTCGGGACTTATTGCTTTTCTTAATCTTAATCTTGCGCCAAGAATTACAAGACACGGTGTTCTTATTGAAATATATGGTGAAGGCGTATTCATTACAGGTGAAAGCGGCGTAGGTAAGAGCGAAACTGCTATTGAGCTTGTAAAGAGAGGACATCGACTTGTTGCCGATGATGCTGTTGAAATCAGAAAGGTTTCAAATATAAGTCTTGTCGGAAGTTCACCTGATAATATCCGTCACTTCCTTGAACTCAGAGGTATCGGAATTATCAATGCACGTCGTCTTTTCGGTATGGGTGCTGTAAAGATTACAGAAAAGATTGACCTTGTTGTTGAAATGGAACTCTGGAATCCTGAAAAGGTATACGACAGAATGGGCGTTGATACTCAGTTTATGTCTATACTCGGAGTTAAGGTTCCGTCACTTACAATTCCTGTAAAGCCGGGACGTAACCTTGCTGTTATTCTTGAGGTTGCGGCTATGAATAACCGTCAGAAGAAGATGGGCTACAATGCGGCTCAGGAGCTTCTTGACCGTCTTGGTATGGAATCAGACGCAAAGGAAACAGTAAAGAATTACGATAATTTCTGATAAATCAAATATTTGTCAATACCCACAGTAAAAAGTCAGGGGGAAGCTATGTCATATATCAATGAGCTTGAAAAGCTCTGTGAAGAACTGGAATGTAAATTTATTCCTGATTGCAGTCTTAAAGAGTATAACACCTTTAAGCTCGGCGGAGGCTGCAGAGCACTTGTAAGCGTAAACAGCACAGCAAGCGTATCTGCTCTTGTGAAGTTTCTGAAAAAGAATGATGTTAAATTTACAGTAATAGGCAGGGGAAGCAATATACTTGTACCTGATGATGGCTATGACGGAGTAGTATTATTCTTCGGTCATGATTTTGCATATACCGTTCTCAGAGGAAATATGATAGAATGTGAAGCAGGTGCGCTTCTTGCCTATGCCTGCGTTTTTGCTCAGCAGAATGGTCTTGCGGGAATGGAAAAGCTTTTTGGTATTCCGGGTACAGTAGGCGGAGCAGTTTACATGAATGCAGGTGCTTACGGAACTGAAATGGCTGATGTAGCATGTTCTGCTGAATATGTTGACGGCGACGGTGAAATTCATCGTGTTGATTTCAAGAAAGATGATTTTTCATACAGAAAAAGTATGTTTACAGGAACAGATAATATTATCACATCTGTTACAATCAGACTTGAACAGGGCGACAGCGATGAAATACGTCAGAGAATGAGTGAATGTATGGCTCAGAGATCGGCAAAACAGCCTCTTGAATATCCGAGTGCAGGCAGTACGTTCAAGCGTCCCGAAGGCAGCTATGCTTCATTGCTTATTGACGAATGCGGACTTAAGGGAATGACCTGCGGTGGTGCTATGGTAAGCGAAAAGCACAGCGGATTTGTTATAAATAAAGGATTTGCAACCTGCAATGACGTTTTAGAGCTTTGCGATAAGGTTAAACAAATAGTACAGGAAAAAACAGGTTATGTGCTTGAAATGGAACCTGTAATTCTGAATTAAGGAGTGAAATATTGTGCGTCTGCTGATTGTAACAGGAATGTCAGGCTCAGGAAAGTCATCGGCGATGAATGTAATGGAGGATATCGGGTATTATTGTATTGATAATCTTCCGCCACAGCTTATCCCGGATTTTGTTGATGTATGCAGGGATTCCGAAAAGCGTTTCAATAAAATCGCCGTAGCCGTAGATATACGTCTTGGCAATATGTTTACAGAGATAATCAACGCATGGCAGGCACTCAAAAATTTTGACTATCTTGATGTAAAGATACTTTTTCTCGGAGCAGATGATGAAGTGCTTGTCAAGCGATATAAGGAAACAAGAAGAAAGCATCCGCTTGATGATAAATTCAACGGAAATCTGCATGAAGCTATTGAATATGAGAGAAATAAGCTTATTCCGCTGAGAGCTATTGCGGATTATTACATTGATTCATCCGAGTTTACGGCAAATCAGCTTAAAGAAGAAATTAAATCGCTGTTTCTCAATAAAATCAGCGATTCTCTCACGATAAAGGTTATGTCATTCGGATTTAAATACGGGGCGTCAACAGAATCAGATCTGATGTTTGATGTGAGATGTCTGCCTAATCCTTATTATATAGAAGACCTGAAATACCGTACAGGCTGTGAGGAATGTGTAAGAGAATATGTAATGAACTTTAATCAGTCAAGAGAGCTTTTTGAAAGGCTTGATAATCTTCTTGACTTTCTCATTCCGCTTTACATAAGCGAGGGCAAGAGTCAGCTTGTTGTAGCGTTCGGCTGCACAGGAGGGAAACATCGCTCTGTTACGTTTGCCGAGCTTATGGCGGCTCGTATTGCTGAAAAGGGATATTATGTACAGAAATATCACAGGGATATAAAAAAGGGAATATAAGGCAAATTCCGTAAGAACTATTATGAAATCTCCATAAAGCCGCTGAGGAGCTTTTATGCAAAGCAAGGCGGCTGAATGGAGGTTTTTTTATGTCATTTTCCAATGATGTAAGGCAGGAAATATGTTCTTCAGTAAACGATAAGGATAAACGCTTCGCCTGTCTTTACGGAATGATTTTATTCAGTAAGAATCTGAGCGATAAATGCATAACTCTCAATACTGAAAATGAAATAACAGCAAAGCTTTTTCCTGAGCTTGTTCACAGAGTTTTCAGCGGTAAAATAGAGGTTAAAATTCAAAAAAGCAATTCGCATTATACCTGCATTATCGAAGGCGAAGAACAGGTAAGACAGGTATATAAAAGGTATACTCTCAATCCGCTTGAAAGAAATATAAATAACGATATAATAGTAACAAACAGCCTCGGAGTATTTGCGGCAGGTATTTTCTTGGCCTGCGGAAGTGTAAACGATCCGCAAAAGGAATATCATCTTGAATTCACAGCTCCGTGCGAGAGCCTTGCACAGAAGCTTAAACAGCTTCTTCTTGATATAGGTGTAAAGGCAAATGTGTTTCTCAGAAAGAATATGTATGTCGTTTATATCAAGGGGAGTGAATCTATTGAAGATACTCTTACCTTTATGGGTGCACAGCAATGTACAATTGAGCTTATGAATGTCAAAATCTTCAAGGACGTAAGAAACAGGGCAAACAGACTTGCAAACTGCGACAATGCCAACATAGACAAGGTTATAAATGCGGCAATAAAACAGGTTGAAGATATAAAAGTCATTGATTCTTCAATAGGGCTTGATAATCTTTCCGAAGAGCTCAGAGAGGTTGCTTTGTTAAGACTTGAAAATACTGAAATGAGCTTACAGGAGATAGGTAATTCGATTAAAAATCCGATAAGCCGTTCGGGAGTAAATCACAGATTTAAAAAGCTTGCAAAAATAGCTGACGAAATCCGCGGAGAAATAAAAAATGATAAAGAGTGATTTTGTAAATCTTCACGTTCACAGCGAATACAGTCTGCTTGACGGTGCGTGCAGAATAAAAAAGCTGGTACAGCGTGTTAAGGAGCTTGGACAAACTGCCGTTGCCGTTACTGACCATGGCAATATGTTCGGTGCGATAGAATTTTATACGGAAGCAAAAAAAGAGGGAATAAAACCGATTATCGGCTGTGAGGTCTACGTTGCACAGCGTACACGTTTTGATAAAGAGCCTCAGCTTGATTCAAAGCCCTATCATCTTGTGCTTTTGTGTGAAAACAATAAAGGATACAGTAATCTTGTAAAGCTTGTTTCTCTTGCGGGAACAGAAGGATTTTACAATAAGCCGAGAGTCGATTTTGAGCTTCTTGAAAAATACAGCGAGGGGCTTATATGCCTTTCGGCTTGTCTTGCAGGAGAAATTCCACGAAGACTTGTTGAGGGAAATTACAGCGCCGCAGTTGAAGCGGCAGAGCGTTATCGCAGAATATTCGGTAAGGATAATTTTTTCATTGAGGTACAGAATCATTCAATTCCTGATGAAATAAAAATTCTTTCTAAGCTTTATCAGCTTTCGGAAGAGCTTGGTATTCCTCTTGCGGCAACGAATGACTGTCATTATATTTCGGCAGATGATGCGAAAATGCAGAATGTACTTCTTTGCATACAGATAAATAAAACCATTGACGAGCCGAATGGTATGGGATTTGAGGGTAACAGCTTTTATGTGAAATCAGCCGATGAAATGGCAGAGATGTTTCCTGAATCCGCTGTGAAGAATACTGCATTGATTGCGGAAAGATGTAATGTTGAATTTGAATTCGGAAAAATAAAGCTTCCGAAATATGTTGCAGAGGGTGTTGATGATAACGAAGAATATTTCCGTACTCTATGCATAAACGGAATGAACAGACGTTACGGCGAAAATCTGACGCAGGAAATAAAATCCCGTATGGAATATGAGCTTGATATCATATCAGAAATGGGATATGTTGATTATTTTTTGATTGTATGGGATTTTATAGAATACGCAAGAAAAAATAAAATTCCTGTCGGGCCAGGAAGAGGCTCGGGTGCAGGAAGTCTTTGTGCTTATTGTATCGGTATAACCGATATAGAACCTATAAGATATAATCTGCTGTTTGAGCGTTTCCTCAATCCCGAAAGAGTAAGTATGCCTGACTTTGATATAGATTTCTGTATTGAGGGCAGACAGGCTGTAAAGGATTACGTTGTAAGACGCTATGGAGAGGAATACGTTTCTGAAATAATTGCTTTCGATACAATGAAGGCAAGGGCGGCAATCCGTGATGTCGGCAGAGTAATGGGGATTTCATATCAGCTTTGCGATAAAACAGCTAAGCTTATTGACCCTAAAAAATCGCTTGCAGAGGCTATGGAGGATTCTGAGGAGCTTAAATATCTGTATAACTCCGATAAAAGCGTTCACGAGCTTATAGATATGGCGGCAGAGATTGAGGGAATGCCCCGTCACACTACAACTCATGCGGCAGGAGTGGTTATATCTTCTGTTCCTATAAGTGATATTGTGCCGCTTACCCGTAATGATGATACTGTTGTCACACAATATACAATGGTCGGACTTGAAGCACTCGGACTGCTCAAGATGGATTTTCTCGGACTTAGAAATCTTACTGTAATAAGAGATTGTATACGTCAGATACAGCTTAAAGAGCCTGATTTCAGCATAGACAAAATAAATCTTCTTGATGAAAATGTATATAAGATGCTTTCGGCAGGAGATACGCTTGGTGTATTTCAGTTTGAAAGTGACGGAATGACACAGCGTCTTATTGAGCTTCAGCCTGAAAAAATAGAGGATCTTATTGCAGTTCTTTCATTATATCGTCCGGGACCTATGAAGTCAATTCCGCTTTATATTGCAAATAAGAAAAATCCATCGCAGATAAAATACAAGCACGAAATACTTAAGGATATACTTAGCGAAACCTATGGCTGTATGGTGTATCAGGAACAGGTCATGGAAATATGCAGAAAAATGGCAGGTTATTCATACGGCAGGGCGGATATAGTACGAAGAGCGATGGCGAAGAAAAAGCATGATGTTATGCTGAAAGAGCGTGAAAGCTTTGTAAGCGGCTCTGTTGCCAACGGAGTGAGTGTTGAAATTGCAAATGAAGTTTTTGATGAAATGGTAAGCTTTGCTTCGTATGCTTTCAATAAATCACATGCGGCGGCTTATTCCTATCTTGCATTTCAGACGGCTTATCTTAAATGCTATTATTTTGAGGAGTATATGTCATCGCTTATGTCGAGCGTAATGGCTAACACAGGGAAGCTTCTTGAATATATATCTGAATGCAGACTTAAAGGAATAAACGTAATAAAGCCTGATGTGAATAAGAGTATGGCAGGCTTTTCATGCTGTGAAGGAAGTATTTATTTCGGCTTGCAGGCTATCAAGAACTGCGGCAGAGGACTTGTTGAAAAGATAGTGTCCGAAAGAGAGAAGAATGGTAAATATAAAGATATATATGACTTTATTGAGCGTATAGATTGCCGTGAGCTTAATAAACGTGCTCTTGAATATCTTATAAAGGCTGGTGCGCTTGACTGCTTCGGACTTAACAGGCGACAGCTTACAGATAATTTCGAGGAAATACTTTCATCAATGAATACTTCCGATACAAATGTTGAGGGACAGCTTAATTTCCTTGATGATACAGATACTTCCTCATACAGACCGAGAATTCCTTATGAGCCTGAATATCCGTTTTCGTATATTCTGAATATGGAAAAGGAGGCTACGGGAATGTATCTTTCGGGAAATCCTCTTAATGAGCATATTTATATAAAAAAGCTTATGAGATGTCCCGAAATAAGAAAATTTACATCAGATGAAAGTGCATATAAAGACGGAGAGAAGGTATCTGTTTTATGCTCTGTGCAGAGTGTTAAAGTGCATGTGACAAAAAAAGGTGCAAAAATGGCTTTTGTAACGGCAGAGGATGAAACAGGCGAGCTTGATATAGTAGTTTTTCCTGATTTATATGCTGTAATGGCTTCAAAACTGAAAAATGATGAGGTTTTATTTGTAAAAGGGAAGATATCGTTCAAGGATAGTGCTGTAACGCTCATTAGCGAGAGTATTCACGACGCAGGTGAGATTACACAGCTTTTCTCTTCAATGCGTCTGTGCTTTAAAATAAGCAGTAATATGAGCAATGTAATGAATGATATTATAAAACTATCCGAAAAATACAGCGGAGATACTCCTGTTTGCTTTTATGTTGAGGATTTACGCAGATATATTGCGCCTAAGACAAAGCTTTCTGTATCGGTAAATGCTGAATATTACGAACAACTCACAGAGATTATACAAGCGGATAAAATTGGACTTATATTGTAAAAACACTTGACAAAACAATGCGGTTGTTATATAATCTAAGTAATAAATAGTGGTAAATCCAAATCATATTGTATATTAAAAGGAGCGAATTATGAAAGCGTTAAAAAAAGTTGCTTTGAACTTTATCAGTTTAACTGTTTTTATTTTTGGATTTTTTATTAGTTTTATGTTGGAATTGTATATTCTGAATTATGGTTGGCTTAATATTGATTACAAATATCTAGATGCTACATTATTCCTGCTGCAAATTCTCATATTAATTATAACAATAATGACGACGCTTGCTATAATAAGAATTACAAGCAGTGAGAAAAATAAGATTATAGGATGCCTTACATTATTTATTGGATTATTTATTATATTATTCGACAGGA
>JAEIGA010013353.1_pt1 | contig 12502 bp, 25 predicted proteins | sample 9270691 | NCBI WGS metagenome assembly JAEIGA01 (sample SAMN17057246, study PRJNA624740) | gut metagenome | biome: biome; isolation source: fecal sample | host: Bos grunniens | place: China: Xizang | collected 2019
AGCGCCTGCATGCTCTTCAGCAGGACGGGGATCTCGAAGTCGTTGTCGTAGTTGAATATCCTGTCGTCGAGGATCATGTCGGAGAATGACGGAGCGCCGTCCGAGGATTCGGGGACGGAGGACGGTGAAGGATCTCTGCCCACGCTGTCGGCAGGACCGGACTTGACTGCAACGGAGGCGAGACTGCCGCCCTCCTCGTCATCCTCGTAGTCCTCGTCGTCACCCCAGTCTTCCTGGACGCCCCACTCGGTCATTTCCGCCGCATCCCATTCCTCCTCGATCATCTCCCAGTTGAACTCTCCCGCGGTCACGTTGTCCTTCGAAGCATAGGCCCTCAGCTTCCTGTCGGAAGTCCCTTCGGGAAGTATCTTGCAAGGCACCTGCCCGAATCCCATCTCAAGGCACGCCCTGAATCTCTGGTTGCCGCATATCGCCACATACCTGCCCCCGTGCGGATACACCACTATCTCGCGCAGCTCCAGCATCTCGGGATCGTCCCTGATGGACTTCTTCAGCCTTCTCAGAGCCTTGGCCGAGATGTCGCGCGGATTGGCCGGCAGTCCGGGCACCTGGCCGTCATTGGGCTCGATGAGCCCTATTTCAAGCATCCTTGTCTCCATTTCTGCACTTTTTGTCAATCATACGCAAAAATGCTTACAATACAAGCACAAAACAAGCCGGAATGGCGCAAATTCTTGTCAATAGTATATAAAAAAGCCCGCCACCCTTGCGGATGACAGGCTGCGAAAGAAAGAAGTGCAAGATGCGCTATTGCTCCCTTTGTTCCAGGTACTTGTTGTAGTACCATCCGATCAGGTCGTCCCCGAGCTCATCCCAGGCATCCAGCTCGTTCATCAGGGACCTGGCCTGTTCGATGAGTTTCGTGATGACCGCACGCTGTTCGTCAGTGGCAGTGAACATGCCGATCTCGCCGGCAAAATACTCGTCGAGCACCTTCAGCTCGGTTGCATTCAGTTCGATTGTCTTCATGGTAGGTAGTGTGTTTTACAAGTTATATTTCTTCACGATGCTGTAGAGGGCCTTGTTCCACTTGTCTTTCTTGCCGTGCACCCTCTTGGTGATGGCCTCGGCAAAGAACTCGTTGACGTTGGCACTTGCGTAGTCTCCGTATCCCTTCCTTTTCTTTTTGCCCCACTCCTTGTACACCTGCTGGATCTCCTTTCCGGCCGCCTTCTGCGCCTTTCCCTTCAGGTGCGAGTTCCATGTGGCGTGAGCGAGCTCATGCGTCACTGTGTGGGCTATAGGCTTGTTCGTCTTCGTCGACCATCCCGACTCATAGGCCTTCCTGGTCCTGGCCACGATCTCCGACTTCTTCATGTCGAACACCTTTGCGTTGAGTATTATCTGATGGCTCTTTCCGTCCGCCTTGCCGGTGAGATGGACTCCGTTGTAGCTGTCCGGCAGGTCTCCCAGCTTGACTTCCCTCTGCCTTACGCCAAGCGTGGAGTGATATCTGCTTATCGCGCTCTTGACTTCCCTGTACACGTCCTTGTGCGCCATGGTGGCGAGTCCCCTGAGGTCGCCGACAGTGCCCTTGAAGGTTGCGTCACCCTTCGCGAATCCTCCGGTCTTGCGCACGCTTCCCGCTGATTTTCCCATAGTTATGCGAATTTAATGAAAAATTACGGTAGGCATTGCAAATATAGCAACATTCGGCAAAGCACGCGCACGATGCTGACAGATAGTTTATAATTTCATGAACATCGGCAGTCCGGCGTAGTCCCATGCGAGCAGCGCTGCGTCCCTTTCCTCCTGATTGGTCCGCCCTCTGGAGATCCTGGTGAAGCAGACCAGCTCCCTGTGCGAGATCTTCCCGTCCCTGGTGTGCCATATCTTCCTCAGCGGCAGCTTCTCCTCCACCGCGAGACCGAGCCACCGGCATATCTCCGCGATCTTGATGCCCGCCTCATGGTTGCGCCCGACCCTGTGGCCTATCTCCCCGCAGGCGGCCTTGCTCCTGCCCGCCTGGACGTGCCAGTTCGTCTTCTCCCTCCAGCTCGCCTCTATCACCACCTTGAGGCTGAAGCCCTCGGCGGCGGATCTCGCCTTCAGCGATTGCAGCTCCTCCAGCAGCTCCGTGAACCTCATCGTCGTCAGCAGCTCGAATTCGCGTCCGGAAGGCCTGAGCAGCGCCACTCCGCTCCTGTCGCAGTCCGGGTCTATCCCCAGCACGTAATCATACCTCGTCATCATTTCCCCTTCTCTTCCACGATGTCCGGCAGACGCGTTATGTAATGCACGCCGCCGCGCGATGTCTGCGCGAATTGCATGCCCACATCCTTCTTCAGCGCGTTGGCCATGTATATCAGGCTCCTGAAGTTCAGCGACGAGGGAATGACCCTTGTCTCGAGAATGCCCATCCCGGTAAGGAACTCCTTGGCGCCCCACTTGTAGGGCTGCCGGCTCTTCTTCTGCTGCTTTTCCATCGTATCCTTTGTTTACAGTCGTCAGTCTCCGCTTGATCCGTATCCTCCGGTGCCCCTGTCGGAATCGGTCAGCGCCTCGGTCTCCACGAGATGCACCTTGGGGTAGGGAAGGATGATCATCTGAGCCACCCTCTCGCCGATCCCGTACATCTTCGAACGGGAGCCGGGCATCATCCTGAACTTGGCGCTCACCTCTCCTCTGTACCCGCTGTCTATCACCCCGACGCAGTTCGTGAGGTCCAGACTCTTCCTGTACACGGAGCTCCGCGGGAATATCAGCCCCACATGCCCCTCCGGGATCTCGAACGCAAGGCCGAAGCCGTAGGTTATTATCCCCCCGTCGTCCAGGCTCATCGACACTGCCGTCAGATCCATGCCCGCATCGCTCGGATGTGCGTAGAACGGGATCACCGCATCATCCCTCAGTCTCTTGACTTTTACCTTCAGTTCCATTTCTTCTTGTTCTAAGTCTCTTTTTGTCAGCCGCCCCGCAATCCCGCACTTATCAAAATCGTGCCATTGCGGAGCGGCCGGAAAATTAAATTCTTTTATAACTGTCGGCGACCCTGCACTTGTGCAATGTCACTTTCATAGCAGTCTTCCTTTTTCCCGCCTCTCCGCCCTCATCAGTATGAGCGAGATGTCGCGGGCAATGTTATACACCTGGTTTCTTCGCGGGCAGTTTCCCACCCTGCCGAGCTTCGCCACGGCATCCCTGATCCGGGCGACCTCCTTGTCCGACAGCGTCATTTTCGGAACGATGAATTGTCGAACACGATGACCTTCATCATCTCGTTGAACCTGTCGGCGACCCTGTCACCGTACTTCCTCCTCACTTCCGGAGGCGTTATGTTGGTCGTCACGAACGTGAAGTTCTGTCTTCTGTACCTCTCCTCGATGACCTCGATCACCGGATTGAGTATGTTGCCGTAGTCGAGCACGTCGGTGGCCTCCAGCCCCATGTCGTCAAGCCCGAGGACAGCCACGCCCTTGTACTGGGCCAGGCCGTTCTCCTCCTTGGCCATCTGCGCCACCTTCCTTGCCGACACCACCTCCGCGAACCTTCCGCTTGCCGCCGGGCCCTCGAGCCTCCTGAGGTACTCCGAGACAGTGAAGAACGCCGCCATTGCAGTCGTCTTTCCGTTCCCGCAGTTCCCGCAGAGCAGTATGCCGGTCTTCCAGCTCGTGTCGCCCGTCATGAACTCCGCGATGCTCCTGAGGTTGTCCAGCACCTGCCTCTCGTTCCTCGGATGCCCGCCTCTTATCTGGACCTCCCTCGCATAGGCTGACGTGAGCATCATGTAGGCGTCCTCCGGGCTGATCTTCCACCTAAAAAGGCTTCTGATACTCTTCTCGCGAGCGAGCCACTGCCGGAACGCCTCTGCGTCTATCAGTGTCCTGTTGTCTCTTGTCGCTTCCATCTCCTGTCTTCCTTTCAGCTTGCCTCTCCAGCTCCGCGCGTCTTCCGATGTGATTCCAGAAGTGGTCCTTGAAGTCCTTGAAGTCCGTCTTCTGCTCCTCGTTGTGCTCGAGCATCATCACGAACTCGTCGAGCCATGCCAGCACCACCTCCTTCTTCCTGTGCGTCTTCTGACACGCCATCGGGATCCACATGCCCTCGCTCACATATCTCGCGGCATAGTCCCTCACGGTCTCGCGCGTACGCGTGGTAGAGATATTATTATTAACAATAATTTCTTTAATTTCTTTAATTTGTGTAGGCAAGGTATGTGGCTGGGTGTTGGCAAAGGTGTTGGATTGCTCGCTGTCGTTATCTTGGTAACTCTCATAATTACAGATAGTTACAATAGATACATTGTGTTGGGTAGCCTTGTGTATCATGCTATCCCTTTGAAGCAATCCAAGGAATGCCATAACCTTGTCCCTGCTTACGCCCCATTTCTTTGCCAGCGAGGCATAGCTGCCGATCAGCTGACCCCTCTGAAGAGTCACGAGCTGATTGCCGACAAGCACCTTGTTCTCCTCCCATGAGGCCATCATTATGAGATCTATCCACCACTGGAACTTTACAGCATCCTGATAGATCCAATGATTGACGATATCCCTATGTATCTTTATCCATCCACACATATATTGGTCAGTTTTACGCTTGATTGCCTTGTTTTCGGGCCGTTCTCCCCTGCGGACGGGGGGATTTGTCATCCAGGAGGGAAAACGGCCGGAAAACGCCTATTTCAGTGTGAATCTGCGGGAACCTGCCGACGTCTCGATGTAAGCCTTCGCGAGCTCCGGATTCTCGGCCGTGAACCTCTTGGCATTGAACTTCTGGGAGTCCTTCGCGGTCTTCCACGTGGCCACGACCCTGTCGCCGTCCATGAGCAGCTCCGCGTCAAGCATCGACATCTTCAGGGAGTCCTCAAGGCTGTCCTTCTCGTCGTTGAACCTCTTGAGCTCGTCCCTCACCTCCTTCAGCCTCTCCACGTTCCTGAGGATATCCTCGCCCGCCTGGATGCACTTGCCCTCGATGTGGCGGGGATACTTGAGCATCACGTCGTCCACGGTGTACGGAAGCGGCTCCTGCCCGCCGATGATGTTGTCGGTCCAGAACCTCTCCACCTGCTCCTCCAGGAATGCGAAGAACTCCCTGTCAAGCGCGTAATGCTTAAACCCGAACTCTCGGCCCTGGATGAGCCATGCCAGTGCACCAAGCTCCTTGCCGGACACTCCGAGGTTCATCTGCAGCTGTACGAACCAGTGCTGCGGCACGCTGTCCTCCGTCACGCTCCTCTGCGTGGTCTTGCACTCCAGGATCCTCTTGTTCGCCTCGCTCTTCCTCACGCCCTGCTCCCAGTATGTCCTGTCCGGAGACACCCTCATGAACGGCTTGTCCTCGTTGACATACATGAAGTCCTCCGCGCTCGCCTGGATGATGTGCGCGCCGGTCTCGTCCGCGTAGAAGCGGGCGACGGCATCCTCGAGGTAGTGTCCCGCCCTCATGGCGAAGTTCTCCTCCTTGGGAGGGTCTATGCCCATCTTCATCCTCCAGAGCTGGTACGGTGTGGAAAACGGGTTGATTCCGAGGATGGTGCCCACCTCCGATGCGCCTATTCCACCCTTGCGTGCGTCGAGCCATTCGCTCCTGTCCTTGAATTTAAGTATATGTGCCATACCTCTCAATCCTTAAAAGTGAATGCTACTGTTCGTCCGGAAACATGCCCGCGCCGGCCTGCGCCCTCATGATGGCCTCCTTGACCTCGCTGGCCTTGGCCCTTGCCTCCTCGTGCGCGTCCTCCTGGTACTGTACGTCGTCCGCATTGTCGGGATACCTCTCCACGTCGCCGCTCTCGTTGATCACGGCCTGGTCCACCCTTACGGCGTCCCTCATCTCCACCGAAAGCGGAGCGTACTTGCTCAGGAGCAGCTTGATGGCCGTCTTCTTGGCCATGGCGTCGAAGTCGGTCGACCACTTCGAGCTGTTGCGGATGTAGTCCTTGCTTGACGCGTAGGTCTGCGAGTACCTCTTGCCGTGCGCCTCCATCTCGTCCACGGTCATGTAGAGCATCTTGCGGAATCCGTTGGTCAGAGAGAAGAAAGAGACGTATCCCACGATGGGAAGCTCCAGGTGGTTCGGCGCCCTCCTGATCTTGATCTCGCCGCTGATGATGTCCTCGTCGACGATCTCGCCCTCGCGTACGTCGTTGACGTTGATGGTCTGGAACTGGCCGGAACGGATGGCGAGCTGGATGAACGCCCTGTATCCGAGCTGGAGCTGGGCCTCCTGCTTGCCGGTCTTGCCGTTCTTGTAAGGGATAACGTGCGCCATTCCGAGATTCTGGTCAAGCGGAAGGTCCAGCGCCGTGGCCTTGATGCACGCGTAGATGAGGCTCATCGGCTCGCATGCCTGGAGCGCGGTGCTGTTCGCAACCAGTGCAGTGATGTTGTTGACGAACGAAGCCTTCTTGGCTCCGAGGACCTGCTGGAGGTAGTCCTGGGTCCTTGCGTTTGTGAGCGTCGCGTTGAATGCCTTCAGCGGCGACATGGCAGGCCTCTGGGCCTGCGGAAGATTGTTGTTCTCCATGTTGAAGTGAATTACTGATTATTATTGCCCTCTCTGTCAGCCTCGGGCTTAGCCTGGTACCCGGAGAAGGTCTCGAACCTCCCTGTCCCGCCTTCCGACTCTCAGTTTCCATCGGCGGCGGGGCTCCCGCAGCGTTCCGGGTATGTGAGGGAGTCATGCTCCCTCTGTACTGAAACTAAACCTAACCTTAATGATACCGGCCTTCACAGGCGAGTGAGTGGCGGGAAGGTGGGGAATCGAACCCCGTCCTACTATTATAGCACCCCGTGCCTCCCTTCCCTCGTGGGGAGTGAACGGCCTCCCCTTGGTGAACACAATTCAAATTCATATGGGTACCCGGCATCCGTCCCTGCCGTATGTCGGGGCTGCCGGCCCGCCCCGTGTCAAACAAACATTTACATTTATGAAAATCTTTTCACATGCGCCGGCCACGCATCTCTGCGTGTTATCTGTCCCTGTCCCGGAGCCTTTCCCTTCTCATCTCCTCCCTCGCCTCAAGGGCATCCTCGTACAGTCCCATGACGTAGTCATATTCCTCGTCCGTGTCGAAGTCCTCCCGCTTCGGTGCCGTCAGCTTCCAGTTCATACCAGCGTATCTTTACGGACCGACCAGATCATCCATGCCACGAACCCGCAGAATGCCGCGAGAATGAACGAGAAGATGTCCTTGTCGACGATTGACATCACCGTGCAACACAACGAGCACATGGCGAATATTCCTGCGAAGATTGACATCACCGTGCAACCCGCGAAGCCGATGGCCTTGACGAAGGCCTTAGATACCATAGATTCTTCCATTTCCTTAAGTGTTTTGGAGTTAAAGTGTTTTCTTTATATTCAGCGTGACCTTGTCCAGATCCTCCGCTTCGGCGGCCCTGAGGCACGCGATCTGCGTCCTTGAGTATGTCTTCTTGGCGTTCTTGCCGGCTCCCGATGACCAGCACTGGAGGTTGCCGTTCTCGGTGTTGGCCCTGAGCCATGCGGCGCCGTAGCACTTTCCCGCCTCCCTCTGCGATATGAGGTCCGCCTTGGGGTTGATGATCCCGGCGAGCGATGTCGTGATGAGCTCGATCTCCCTGCGGATGATCTCAGCCCGTGTGCCCAAGGTTGTCATGACGTCTTCCTCCTTCCCCGCTTGTTGCTCTTCTGGTACAGACCCTTCTTGGTGAGCACATACCTCACGCCCTCGGTCGTCATGCCATACTCCTCGGCGATGGCCGCCGCAATCTCGTAGGAAGAGAATGCCGAGTAACGCTCAAGCGCCTCCCTGTACCTCGCCGCAATCTCCTCATGCTTGACCTCAAGTTCCTTGACCTGAGCCAGCTTCTTCTCCAGTGTTGGTATTGTCATATCCGTTATATTGTGAGCCTTGCAGCTCTGATTAAACTCTTACGAAAGCGCGGTGAGCAGCCATGCCCTTTCAAACTCCCCGAGATCCTCGCCGCCTCTGATGTGGGCCTTTATGAGCTCGCAGGCAAGCTCGTCTATGCGCTTTTCCGCCGATTTCAAAGCGTCTGCCAAAGAGCTCTTCTCGGCTTCGCAATTTTTCAATTCGTTCTCAACTATTTGTATAGATGTCTCGAGCTCTCTCACGCGGGCGTCGAGCTCGTGCACGCGCTCCTTACATGTGCGGATCTCAAACGACTTGTCTCTCGATGTGCCGCAGAGCAGGTCAAAGTCGTTCTCGATGTTCTTCTCCATCTGCTCGATGTCGCTCTTCGTAAACGATGCGGTAAAATAACCGTTGAGCCCGTGAAGATCCTGGAGCATCCTGCATTCCAGCTTCTTTCCTTCCGACATTTCCATAATAAAAATCCTTAAAGTGTTTGTTTTATTAAAATTCTTTTCTCATATTCGCCACCGTTGTACTGAATGACTTTGCAAAGATATAGAACTTTTTGAGAAGTGCAAAATATTTTGAGAATTATTATAGAATTTTTTGAGAAATGAGAATTATTGACCGGTTTGACTTATACATGAAGTATAAGCGACTTAATGACAATAAAGTCACGACACAGTTATGTTTATCTAATGGCGTGATAGGAAAATCGCGTAAAATAGGACGCGATTTGTCAGATAGAGTTATAGAACAAATATTGAACTTCTATACTGATCTCAATAAAACTTGGCTGTTAACCGGCGAGGGCGAGATGCTCAGATCCGGAGAGAGTCTGCTTGCTCCTGTATTCGTGACCGAAGGCGAGTCTGTTGTGAGGGTTATACCTACCGAGGCGAGGGGAGGGACGATAGGCGACTTCAGCACGGCGCTCCAGGAATCCGAGGCGGCGAACTTCGAGACGATCCTGTCGCCGATCAAGGGATGCGACTGGGCGATCACCATATACGGGGACTCGATGGCGCCGGACTACCCGTCAGGATCCAAGGTGCTCATAAAGAAGATAAACGAGAAGGCCTTCATAGAGTGGGGAAGGGAATATGTGCTGGATACGGAGAACGGACCGATCATCAAGGAGATCCAGCCGTCGCAGAGGGAAGGCCACGTGTGGTGCGTTTCCAGGAACGAGAAGTACAAGCCCTTCGAGATAGACACCCGCCACATAATCGGATGGTACCGGGTCCTGATGGTGCTTTCAATGAAATGATAACCCTATAAAAACAAATGTTATGTACACAATCTACATCATCCTTTTGATTGCCGCGAGCATACTCTTCACTTTCCTTTCGATCCGCCTCTGCGTGGATGTCCGCAAGATCCGTCACCAGGTAGCCCCGTTTGACTACGACAACGTGTGCAGGACTGCCGCCTTGTATGAGGCCGGAGGACTTGGAGAGGAGGCGGTCAGATGGCACCGCATCGCCATCGGCATGCTGCGCCAGTCGGTCACCGGAGACAGCCCTGAGTCATACAGGAAGACGATCATGACCAAGGTCATGCACCACGAGGATAAAATCAAGCAGCTTACCCAGAAATGCAGTCAAGACTGAACCATCTCATAGCCGTGAAGGCCAACGGCAACAGGTCCCAGTTCGGGCGCATCCTCGGATGGTCGCCGCAGTACCTGAACAGCCTGCTGACGGGGGCCATCGGCATAAAGCCCGTGACGGCCATCCTCGAGGCGTTTCCCGACATATCGGCCCGCTGGCTGATACTCGGGTCGGGCGACATGTACGAGCTCGGATATGACCCGCTCAAGAGGGAACTGATGCGGCTTGCCGGGCTTGACCGCTACATCCGCGTAATGACGGCGGAGGAGATAGACGCGCATGTCCATAGGGCAGTGCCGGTGACCGTGGAGCAGGAGGGCCGGTGGAATGAGAAGATAAAGCAAAAGGAAGCCGAACTCGGGCAGAGGATAGGCGATGCGATGAGGAGGTCGCAGCGGCATGAATAATCCCGACAGTCAGATCATCGTCGGGCGCTTCTTCGAGGCGCTTGACAAGCTCAAGGCGGACAGGAAGATCCGCGGGATCCAGACATTCACACGCCGCTACGACATCAACAGATGGAACCTCCTGACCCTTTCCGGCAACTACGAGAGCAACATCTTCCAGCCGTGCTGGCTGACATACCTGGTGCAGGACTACGGCGTGAGCGCCTCGTGGCTGCTGCTCGGGGTCGGAGACTTCTACGAAAATGAAAAAGAGGGCGACTAACCCTCTTTTTTCTGTATTAGCACGGACTCCAGAAGGGGAGTGACCTTCCGTCCGGAATCCTTGATCTTCCTGTATGCGTCGTAGGCCTCGTCGCTGATCATGAACGTCACGTTCCTGCGCTTGCGCCTTCCTGGCGGGCGGCCCGCCTTCTTTATCCCCTTTTCCATAACTCGCAGTCTGTTGGCTTTACAGTGTCGTACCTTCCGGCGAATGATCTGCCGGTCTCTGGACAGACATATCCCAGGAACATGTCGTACAGCAGGTGGGCGCAGGTCCAGCACTGTATGAATTCATTTCTATTCATGTCTTCATTCCTCCTCTGGTAATTCTATCGGCATCCAATGAGTGACATTGCCCCATAAAGGGGAATAACGTTCATCATCATCCATCGCATCAAACCAATCCACCCATCTCCCTCCCCTGTCTGTAATGAACCACCATGCGATGCAGTACCTACCGTCTTTTAAGAATACCAATGCCGGGGTCAGATGTCTTTCCGGCATCCTATCGCTGACCTTTATCCATTTATCTTTCATAACGAATACATTATTGCTGCCGTAAAAGTCGCTCCGAATGCCACCTGCTCAAGCCAGTAGACAAGGCAAGACTTGTAACTGCTTGTCAAGATAGCAGCAAGGGCTATGAAGCCAAGCCAAACGAGTATCATCCACCAATACGGAGTGATGACTGCCACCCATGCAAGGGAGCAGATGGCGGCCACTATCGCAGCCGTAGTGTGAACCACATTCTCAAGATCATCCGACTTGAAAGCGGGAGCAGTAGCCACGAATGCGATTGCCGATGGTGCAAGAAAAGCCAAGAACTGGAAGTTCGAACCTTCGCTCATGCTTATCCAAGCGGGCATCATGAGTGCTACAACGATGTACATCATAAGTGGGAATAACCACCCTTTTCCGTTCTTTTCTTTCCAGAGGTAGTAGGTATTACTCAGCGACTCTGGAACTCCGAAATACGCCAAGCAAATGGCGTTATAAGCGACATAGATGCAAGTCGCTACGATAATGCTGATTGTTATTAGTGTCATATTTATTCCTCCTTTAAATCAAGAATAAGTCTCTCTATTAACGAAATCTTTGCACATAGTTGAATATCTCTTTCGTACACTCTCGGCTCGGAATTCAAGTCATGTTCATAGCCACATTTCAACTTTTGCAATTTGTCATATACCTTTTCGATCATCCTATTCTGTACCCACTCACACATCTCTATGCATGCGCTTGTGACACTTGCTGCTTCTATGTTTCTTCTTGCCCATATATTATGTTTATTGGGGAAATACTTTTGGCCAAGTTCCTCTGCTTTTTCTATGATTTCTTGTTTCATTTCTCAATCAATTTAAGTTCAACTTCTTCAAGTATTCTTTTGAATCTCGGACACTTTTTTACCATCATTGCCAACTTCGGAGTGATATTCTCTTTGTATCGTCTTCCTACGCAACTTGGGTAAGGTTCAATCTCCCGTGTTTCATAAATGGGAATAGTTACCACTCTTTCCATCTTACTTATTTATTACAAGTTCAACATTATTCCTCTCATATTCAGGGTCAATGAACTGCACATGATGGAATGCCCATAATTTGAATAATGCTTCGTCTGAATAATCTCTGAACCATTCAGGATATACAGAGCAATATCCGTGACCACGAACACCTATTTCATATTGGCAAGGTTCTTCCCACCTTATTGCATCTGCAACGTCACGAAAGGTGTATTTTTCCCCACTACTTAGGTCAACAGTAAAGTCTATATAACAGACAATTCTTTCTCCACTGTCCAACAACTCCTTGAGTCTTGGATAATCTTCACTCGCCTTGTACATAGCTCACAAGTTTAAGTTCAACTTCCATCGGGCTGTTCTCGAAGGTCACTTCGGGGAATAACCTACAATTAATACCTATGCAACTTTCTGCTCCTATTGTCATCCATATCTTATGCTCACCATCATCTTCTAAAAATGGTCGGTCTTTAAATATAAATAGCGTACCATCCCAATCTCTTGCGATCCACATCTTCATAACTATTCCTCCTCAATAACTATTTCTATCATTTTTGGCGAGTTCTCGAAAGTGACCTCTGGGAAAAGGCGGTTATCAACATCGTAACAATCGCCCTTTGAATACCAGATACCCCCATACGATTGCGGTTTGTCTACATAGAGAAATAACTGTTTCTTGTAGTCTCTATCTCTTGCGATATACATCTTCATAACCTAACAAAAACGATAATGAATTATTTGCTTTACTACTATCCTACCATTGCATTCAACAAGAATAGTCTGCACCCTTCGCATTCTACCTTTTGCATTGGCTTTATTCTTCCTTTTTCTGAACAAGTCAGCATATTTCTTTTCAACATTAAGAAGTTGATTCATGTCTACGAAT
>JAEIGA010013354.1_pt1 | contig 12502 bp, 11 predicted proteins | sample 9270691 | NCBI WGS metagenome assembly JAEIGA01 (sample SAMN17057246, study PRJNA624740) | gut metagenome | biome: biome; isolation source: fecal sample | host: Bos grunniens | place: China: Xizang | collected 2019
ACAGCCCTTGCAGCCGCAGATACCCTCTTCTTCCTCACACCAGTGTTCACAGACATCCTCTTTTACGATACATGGAAATTCTGGATGATTTTACAGACTCTGGCAAACATCTGTATTCTTCTGTGCTCTGTAACGGAATTTTTCTGTACAAAGGGCAAAAAGCGCTTGCTTTATACAGGTGCCATGCTTCCTCTTATAGCCTTTACGGCAGATGCAGTTATGATTCATCTGGGACTTTACAGAACAGGAATCGCCAGCATAGGTGTGTTCACCCTCTTCTTTATTGTGTCAATCATCGCTGTGCTTCGTATCATCCCCAACAGTATCAACACCCTTGCAAAGGCAAAAGAACTGGAAACCGAGAGAATTATGCTTAATTCTCAGCTTGCCGAGAGCAGAGTATCCACCATGATGAGCCAGATCCGTCCCCACTTTATTTACAACACCTTAGGCAGTATCGAACAGCTGTGCAGCCTTGACCCTCCAAAAGCAGGAGAGCTTGTGCACAACTTCTCAAAATATCTGCGCGGTAATTTCCGAGAGCTGGACAATCCAAAGCCCATCCTAATGTCACAGGAAATGGAGCATGTACAGTACTACGTCAGCATCGAAAAAGTACGTTTCCCCGATATGACATTCACCTTCAGAATGAACTCAAGGGACTTTAACATCCCCGCCCTTACCGTTCAGCCTATTGTTGAAAACGCCCTCAAGCACGGACTTATGAAGCTCAGAACAGGCGGTACAATCCGTGTTGAAAGCTTTGAAACCGACACCCACTACTGCGTTTGCGTAGAGGATGACGGCGCAGGCTTCGACACAAGCATTCTCCTTGACGAGAGAAAGCACGTCGGCATCCGCAACATCCGAGGACGATTAGAGGCAATGGTGGACGGCACCCTTGAAATCGAGAGCACCGAAGGCAAAGGCACAAAGGTAGTAATTAAAATTCCCAAGGAGGTCAGAAAATGATTGCAATAGCAGTTGATGACGAAATATTAATGCTGGGCGCTTTGGTATCTGCAATCAAAGCCTCCCCCGACATCTCCCACATAGCACAGTTTTCCGACTGTGAAGAAGCCCTTGACTATGTAAAAGAAAACCCTGTGGATGTGGCATTTCTCGATATAAATATGCGAGGTATGGGCGGTCTTGCCCTTGCAGAAAACATCATAAACGCAGCACCCGAATGCAAGATTGTATTCTGCACAGGCTATGAGGAGTATGCTGTTCAGGCTTTCAGACTCCACGTTTCAGGCTATCTTATGAAGCCTGTATCCGCCAAGGATGTTCAGGTTGAAATCGACAACATAAAAGGTGTGCGCCGAAGCAAAAAGCCTATGGAGGTGCGATGCTTCGGCAACTTTGAGGTCTTCGCAAAAGGAGAAAAGCTCCTCTTCAAGCGCACCAAAACAAAAGAACTCTTTGCCTTTCTCATTGACCGCAACGGAGCAGGTGTCACCATTTCTGAAATCGGTGTGGCTCTTTGGGACAACGACGAGGCCAAGAAAAACCAGAACTACATCCATCAGTTATTCCGTGACCTGCGCCAGACTCTTGAGTCGGTAGATATGGAGGATATTTTTGAGAGGACAAACTACCTCTACTCCATCAACACCGAAAAAATTGATTGCGACTACTATAATTATCTCAGAACAGGCAAGCCCGATTTTCTGGGTGAATATATGTCACAGTACAGCTGGGCAGAGGGCACCTGCGGACTTCTCTGGAAAAGAAAAAATCAGTAATTTTATCAGACCGACACCCCACGTCGGTCTGTTTTTTTCCTCAATTTGTAAGAGGTTTGTCACACCTTGAATGTTAAAATAAAATGGATTATAATGTTTAATAGATTATAATCATAAATATTATTTTTTAAGAGGAGAAAACAACTATGAAAAAAGACCTTATTTTTGCACCCGTAATGCTTCTTATCGGCATCGCTCTGTTTTTGCTCAGATTCACAGGTATGAACGCTCACATCGGCATTTCTGTCGCAGGTGTTGTGGTACTTATCGCATACGCTGTGCTCACAAAAAAAGAGTGGAGACTCCCTGCACTTGAGATTATTATGAGAGCATCCTACGGCATCGCTCTTATAAGCGGTATTGTTATCAAAATGGGTCACCGAATCGAGGCACTTTCTATTACTCACAAGGCAACAGCCGCTTTGTTCCTTTTGCTTCTTGTAGTTCTTTTTATCCACAAAGCAATCAAGACAAAAAAGGCTTAACCCCCTGCTTTCTTTATAAAATTTCCCCTTTAAACCCAGGACTGCAGGCAAAACTCTTTTGATTTTCAGTCTGTAATCCCCACAGGAGGCTTTGAATGAGATTATCAATCCCCATACTGCTAAACTGTTTTCTTGTTCTTACAGTTTACCTCACAGATAAATACACCTCAGCCAAGAAACTCCCCTACATGGCGAAGCAGTTAATCATCGGCATACTCTTTGGTGGTGTGTCTGCATTTTCTTCAAGTTTCGGCGTAGAGCTTCTGGGCACCACAGTCAATGTCCGTGATGCAGCCCCTTTGTCCGCAGGACTTATCTTCGGCGCTCCTGCAGGCATCATCTCAGGTCTGATCGGCGGACTTTATCGCTGGTTTTCCGTGTACTGGGGCGGCGGAGTCTACACTCAGCTTGCCTGCAGTATAGCCACAGTCCTTGCAGGTTTTATGGCGGCAGGACTGAGAAAGCTGATGTTTGACAACAAAAAGCCCACCTGGGGTTATGGTGTGTGTATTGCTGTAGTGTGTGAAGTTGTTCACATGATTCTGATTTTCATCACCAATATGAGCGACTCCGCCTATGCCTTCGGGTTTGTAAAGGGCGCCACCCTGCCTATGATTCTCGGCAACGCTCTGGCTGTGGGACTTTCAATTCTGCTTGTGTCCCTTTTAAGCCGTGAGCGCTTCATCCGTAAAAAAGGCAGAGAAAAAATCGCAAACACCTTTCAGCGCTGGCTTTTGCTGTGCATTGTAATCGCCTATCTGGTTACAAGCGCCTTTACCTTCATTCTGCAAAACGGAATGGTTAAGATCGAAACTCAGGAGGTCTTTACCACCGCCATCAACGATGCTCAGACCGACATCAAAGGAAAATCCGATGCCCAGCTTCTCAGTATTGCGCAGAATGTAAAGCAGAAGTACGAGGAAAATCCCAACGCATCCTTGCAGGAGCTTGCTGAGGAATTTGACGTAAAAGAGATAAACATAGTGAACAGCGACGGCATCATCACAAACTCCACAGAAGCAGATGTTATCGGCGTTTACGATATGAACAGCAAACCCCAGTCCAAAGAATTCACAGACACCTTAAAAACACAGAACACCTTTGTTCAGGAGTATTCCCCCCGAGGAAAAGACGAATCCGTCTGGAGGAAATACGCCGCTGTCAACTTAGAAGAAGACGGATTCATTCAGGTGGGCTATGATGCAGAGCAGTTTCATCAGATGCTCAACGAATTCGTTGTGGACGTCACCAAAAACCGCCATGTAGGCACAGGCGGATTCATAGCCGTATGCGATGACACCCTCTCAATTGTAATCGACAACGAATACAAAGGTCATGACTTAAGCGCAATCGGCATCACCCCTCCCGAGGAAATGACAAAGGGTAAAACCGCCACAAAACTTTACTACGCAGACATTATTGACGGCAAAACCGACAAAAGCGAAAAATACATCTATGTATTCAAGTTTGTAGAAGGCTACTGCATTATTGCGGCAATGCCTCAGGCAGAGGCTATGTTTATGAGGGATGCCTCCCTCTACACCAGCATCTTTATGCAGGTGCTCATATTTGCCGCTTTGTTTATATTTATTTACCAGCTGATAAAACGTGTAATTATCAACAACCTTAAAAAGATAAACGACACTCTGGGTCGGATAACCAAGGGCGACCTCAATATAGTTGTGGATGTGCGCTCAAACGAGGAATTCTCCTCCTTATCCGACGACATCAACTCTACTGTTGCCACCTTAAAACGATATATTGCCGAGGCAGATGCACGCATCGACAAAGAGCTTGAATATGCAAAGCAGATTCAGCTTTCCGCCTTGCCCAAAAACTTCCCCGAGGGCGAGGACTACTCTATCTTTGCACAGATGATTGCCGCAAAGGAAGTAGGCGGCGACTTCTACGATTTCTACAAGCTCAGCGACACTACCGTGGCTTTCCTTGTAGCCGATGTTTCGGGTAAAGGAATCCCTGCCGCTATGTTTATGATGACAGCAAAAACCATCATAAAAGACCTTGCAGAGCGTGGTATGGCAGTAAACGAAATATTCACACAAGCAAACGAAAAGCTCTGTGAAAACAACGAGTCAGGTATGTTTGTAACCGCATGGATGGGCACACTTGACCTTACAACAGGCGTTGTAAGCTATGCAAACGCAGGCCACAATCCTCCCCTTGTAAAGCACGCTGACGGCACCTTTGAGTATCTCAGGACCCGTCCCGGCTTTGTCCTTGCAGGTATGGAGGGTGTGCGCTACAGAGCAGGAGAAATCACCCTGCACAAAGGCGACAGAATCTTCCTTTACACAGACGGTGTCACCGAGGCAACCAACTCCCACAGCGCCCTTTACGGTGAAGATAACCTTGTAAACTTTATGAATCAGCATTCTGACAGTAAAGCATCTGACCTGCTTTCGTCACTGAAAAACAACATCGACGAATTTGTGGGTGATGCACCCCAGTTTGATGACATTACAATGCTGATGCTTGACTATAAACCCCAAAAAGGAGGTGAGCAAGTGATGAATAAAACCTTCCCTGCAAAGACTCAGGCTCTCTCTCAGGTAATCGACTTTACAGAAGAAGCTCTCGAAAGTTTTGACTGCCCCTTGAAAATCCGGACAGCCCTGTGCGTGGCCACAGAAGAGGTATTCGTCAATATTGCTCACTATGCCTACCCCGAAAGCGACGGAGAAATGACACTTCACTTAAGCTTTGATAAACAAAGCAGTAAAGTCACTTTCCGATTTGCAGACAAAGGCATCCCCTTTGACCCCCTCAAAAAGCCTGACCCCGACGTAACCCTCTCAGCAAATGAGCGTGAGATAGGCGGACTGGGCATCTTTATTGCAAAGAAAACTATGGACACAATGGAATACACCTACGAGAATGGCGAAAACATCCTCACAATGACCAAAACAATAAAGTAACTCAATATAAATCAATACGCAAATAAATTCTAAGGAGAAAGCATTATGAAATCTAATATTTGCAAAATCGAAAAAAACGAAAAAACACTGGACAGAATCTTCAAAGAATGCGAAAAGGTTGCTGTTTACAACGAGCTGGGTCCCAAGCAGTCCCTTCAGCTTAGACTTCTTTGCGAAGAGCTTGTGAATATGTTACCCTCTATCCTTTCCAACTTTTCAGGCGAATTCTGGATTGAAAATTCAGAAAACAGCTACGAGATTTATCTGAGTGTAAATGTTGAAAATATGGATGTTGCAACCCGAGAGCGCCTGATCAAGGTGTCAAAGAACAACAAGAACTCCTCTGTTGTAGGTATCACAGGCAAAATCCGTGCTGTTTTCGACTATATGGCAATGGGCAGCAACGCACCTGCGATGACCCCTGCGGGACGCTACGGCTTCTCTTCAACCACCGACTTCTCCCAGATATGGTCTTTGCGCCTGTATCGTGAAAGCCTTGAGCAGGAGGTTGTCCGCAAGCCCGAGGTATGGGACGAGTTCGAAAGATCCATCATCGTTAATGTTGCCGATGACGTAATTGTAGGCGTTAAAGGCAACAACGTAAACATCATCATCAAGAAAAACTTTGCATAAGGAGAAATAAAAATGAAAATCGACTTCAACAAATCCAATGATGTCCTCAACGTATCCCTTGAGGGTCGCCTTGACACAAACACTTCCCCCGAGTTCGAAAGCTTTCTTTGCGAAAACTACAGCACATTCACCACACTTAACATCAATTGCGAAAACCTTGTGTATATCTCTTCCGCAGGTCTGCGTGTTCTGCTTACAGCACACAAAAGACTGGCTGGCAATATGAAGCTCACAAACGTAGGCGAGCTTGTAATGGAAGTTTTCGAAATGACAGGCTTTGCCGATGTATTGGTGATCGAATAATGGAACTTGTAAGCGAAGCAATCGCATTTGCAGTCAGAGCCCATGACGGAATGCGTCGTAAAAACAGCGACAGCCCCTATATTCTCCATCCTATGGAGGCCGCTGTTATTGTGGGCACTATGACAGACGACCAGAATCTTATTGCAGCCGCCGCATTACACGATGTTGTGGAGGATGCAGGAATCACTATAGACGAAATCGAAGAAAAATTCGGCAAGCGTGTGCGTGAGCTGGTAGAGTCCGAAACCGAAGACAAGCGTGCAGACCTGCCTCCCGAGGATACCTGGCGCATCCGCAAGGAGGAGTCCCTGCGTGCCCTCAGAAACACCGAAGACCTCGCAATACTTATGGTCTGGATGGGCGACAAACTGGCTAATATGCGCTCTGTTCACCGCGAATTCAAAGCCCATGGCCCTGCTATGTGGCAGAACTTCAACCAAAAGGACCCTGCACAGCAGGCTTGGTACTACTGTACTATTGCAGACCTGACCTCAAGGCTGTCCCACACCTGGGCATGGCGTGAGTACAAAGCCCTTACAGAGATCGTATTCGGAAAAGGAGAATAAACAGATGAACGTTACACATCGCACAGACAAAGACATTCTGTACATTTCCCTTACAGGCAGAATCGACGCTTCCAACGCCTCTTTGGTGCAGGAAGAGGTCTGGAATATCAGAAGTGAAAATCAGGGTAAGCACACAGTTATCGATGCCGACAAACTTGATTATATCTCTTCCGCAGGCCTGCGTATGATTCTCAAGCTCCGCAAAGAAGAGCCGGGGCTTGCTATCATCAACACCTCTCCCGGTGTTTACGAGATTCTGGATATGACAGGCTTTACCGATATGGTTACAATCGAAAAGGCTTATCCTCAGATGAGCATTGAGGGTTGCGAATTCCTTGCAAAGGGTGCCAACGGCGCTGTATATCGTTACGACGAGGAAACCATCATCAAGACCTATTATGCCAAGGATGCTCTGCCTGAAATCAAGCAGGAGCGCGAAAATGCAAGACTCGCCTTTGTCCTTGGCATCAACACAGCCATCCCCTACGGAATCGTCCGTGTAGGCGACGGCTACGGCACAGTTACCGAGCTTTTAAACGCAGAAAGTGTTACTAAAATCATCCGCAAAAACCCCGATAATCTCACAGAGGCTGTAGATTACTTTGTGGATATGCTCAAAAGCATCCACGCTATCGTGGTGGATGACAATGTTGTCCCCGATATGAAAGAAACCGCCATCCGTTGGGCTGAGTTTGTTTCAGAGCATCTTCCCGAAGAGTCCGGCAAAAAGCTGGTTGCTCTGATAAATTCTCTCCCCAAAAAGAACACCCTGCTCCACGGCGACTACCACTCAAGCAACATTATGGTACAAAACGGCGAGCCTCTGCTCATTGATATGGACACCCTCTGTATGGGTCACCCTGTGTTTGAGCTTGCTTCCATGTTCAATGCCTATGTAGGCTTCGGCGAGTTTGCCCCTGAAGAAATCACAAATTTCTTTGATATATCTATTGAAACCGCAAACCGATTCTGGGATTTGTCCCTTAAGAAATATCTTGATACCGATGACGAGGCAAAGTGCAAAAGCGTTGCCGTGAAGGCTGAGGTTATAGGCTATCTGCGTCTGCTCAGACGTGCTCTTCGCCGTCCCGACGATTCAAACAGCAGCGCAAAAGTCAGAATCTACACAGAAAAACTTGTGAATGCCCTCAACAGGGTGGACACTCTGGATTTTTAAAACTCAGTCCCCTGCAAAAAGTAAATAAAGCTCAGAAAGCCTGTGAAACCTTTTACGGATTCACAGGCTTTTTTGTATTCTTTTGTGACCTTTATCCCCTGTTTTTTAAAAGCCCCAACCTTGCATATTTAACCGCAAGTTATTCATCGCAATTTTAATTCTTAGCAGATTCACTTTTTCTATCGTCTTATTTCTCGCTCAATGTTCTCTGTACAACTCTTGTATTAATGGGCATTCTAAATATCTTTACCCTGACTTTCTCTATATACAGCATAAGCAAAAGCACCTTTCCTTATGCCGACCACAGAAGTATCAATATGCATATTATTCTCTGTATATGCACTCAACTGCAGTACTCGTCCATCACCCGTCTGAGCTCCTTCTCAGAGTGAAATTCTATCCCCTCTTTAAGCCTTCTCTGAATATCAAAAGGAAGAGAATTCACCTGAGTTTTGGTTTCGATGTAGGGCACCTCCACCCCCCTGATGTAAGCCGTCACCATTCCGTAGCGCTGAGTCAGCACATACACCCTTTGGGCATTCTTCTCAGACACCACCTGCTTTGGGGTGTTTTTCCCCTCGTAAGGGGCGGTCAGCGCAGTTATAACCGAAGAAGCTATAACACAGGCCACCACTATCAGAACCGTAAAATAAAAGAGTTTTCTGTATTTTTTATTCATATTATTTTCACCTTCAATGTTATTTTTTCACAAAAACTCCCTTCATATTCATATAACATACCGACACCTTATAGAAATTTTTATATTTATATATAAAAAACTTTAATTTTTCAAAGTTTGGTGGTATAATATCAAATGTATGATTATAATTGGCTGTTATGCGCAAAAATAACAAATGCAGACTTTGCGTTTTGATTTGCATTTCACACAGCGTTTTTCGTTCCCTTTTAGATGCAAAAGGAGGATATTCAATGCGTCAGACCGACATCAGCAACTACAAAGCAAAAGATGAAACAGAAGTCTCCTCAGGTGCACAGACCGCCAAGGTGATTTGTTTCGGACTCCTCAAAACAATCCTCACCCTTATGCTTGTTTTCTTTATCGCAGGCGTAGTGGTGTGTTTCAATGTTCTTATCTACATTATGAATCTTTCCTCTCAGCCCTCGGGTATCGACCTTGACGCCCGTGCGCTGAACCTCTCCAGTTTCGTTTATGTACAGAATCCCGAAACAGGAGCCTTTGAAGAATACCAGACCCTCTACGGCACAGAAAACCGAGTTTGGGTTGACTATAACGAAATGCCCAAGGCTATGCCCGATGCCATTGTTGCCATTGAGGACAAGCGCTTCTATGACCACAAGGGTGTTGACTGGCTGCGAACAGGCGAGGCTATGCTCAACCTTATGGGCGGTGACGACTCCTTCGGTGCCTCTACCCTGACCCAGCAGCTTGTGAAGAATATGACCGAAGATGACGAAGTAAGCGTTACCCGTAAGATCCGCGAAATCGTCAAAGCTCTCAAAATCGAAAAAGAATACACCAAAGATGACATCATCGAAGCCTACCTCAACGTAGTTAACTTCGGCGGAAGCTGTCAGGGTGTTCAGGCAGCCGCTCAGAGATATTTCGGCAAAGACATTTCCGAGTGCTCAATTGCCGAGTGCGCCGCAATCGCAGGCATCACCCAGAATCCCTCCAAGTGGGATCCCCTCATTTATCCCGAAAACAACTACATCCGTCGTGAAGACGTTCTCTTTGCCATGCACAACCAGGGCAAAATCACCGATGCTGAATATCAGCAGGCTATGGAAGAATCCAAGAACATGGTATTCCGTGATTATTCCAAAGAAACCGAGGACGATACTCCCCTCAAAATCCAGAACTGGTACTTTGACGAGATGGTATTCGATTTAAGCCGCGACCTGGCAGAGGTTTACGGCATCAGCGAAGCCGCCGCTCTTGACAAGGTATACAGCGAGGGTCTCAAGATCTACTGCGCTATGGACCTTGGCGCACAGGAAATGATCGAAGAAGAAGCCCTGAACATCGACAGAACAAACAACCCCGATCTGGAAATCGGTATGACCCTTATTGATTATTCAGGCCGAGTAATCGCAACAGTCGGCAGCTCTAACCCCAAGGACGGCAACCTGGTCTTTGACCGTGCCACAATGTCCAACCTCCAGCCCGGTTCATCCATCAAGCCTGTTGTAGCCTATGCAAAGGCTGTAGACAACGGCCAGCTCAACTGGTCCTCTGCTATCTCCGATGATCCTCTGGAAGAGTGGGTATATCCTGACGGCTCCTTAGGTCCTTACAACTGGTACGAAGCATACAACCCCTACGGACTCTTCCTTGTTGATGCTATCGAGTGGTCCTCAAACTGCTGTGCCGCCCAGACCATTATGACCATCGGCGGTCCTACCGCAGCCTATGACCACGCAGTTAACTATATGGGCTTTGAGCATCTCACCCCCGAGGCTGACCGCGACGCTATCGCCGCTTTCTCTCTTGGCGGTATGAACGGCGGTGTTACCGTCCGTGAAATGGCAGCAGCCTACGCCTTTGTGGGCAACGGCGGTATGTACTGCGAGCCATACACCTACTACTATGTAACAGACCGCAACGACAATATCCTGCTGGATAACCGTAACAATATTCCCGTTCAGGTTTACTCAAACGAAACCGCTTCCATTATGAACAGAATCCTCAAATATAACGTTGACTACGGCACACACACCGCTGTACAGAACGCTCAGGTTGCAGGATGGGAAATCGCAGGTAAAACAGGTACCACCAACGAGGACAGAGATATCTGGTTCTGCGGTGCATCACCTTATGCAGTCCTCTCAGTCTGGACAGGCCACGACGAGCCCCAGACTGTGGAATATCCCGGCAAGTACGTTTGCCTTGACACATTCTCCAGCGTAATGTCCCGCTACCTTGCAGACAAGGAGCACATGGACTTTGCACTTTCTCCCAACATTGAGTATCTTTCATTCTGTACCCACACAGGTAACCTTGCTTCAAGCATCTGCTCAAGTGTCAGAATGGGTTGGTACAATACAGACAACCTCCCCGATTACTGCTATTCTCACGCAGGTCCCGACATCGGCGGATGGGGTTACGGCTCAGACGACGAGGACTCCTCCACAGGTCCTACAGGTACCGACACCACAGGAGACACCTCATCAACTGACGTAGACACATCAGATCCCGACTACTCCATCGACTTTGGAGACGACGCAACAGATCCTGTTGAATAAAGTGACAAAAGTCACGTTCAAATATATCAAATAAAAAATGCTTAGTGCTATAATAAAGGGGTAAACAAAATGATATCAGTAGCATTAATGGGCCACGGTGTTGTTGGTTCCGGCGTAGCCGAAATCCTCACAGGCCACAAACAGAAGCTCTTCTCCTCTGTTGGCGAAGAGATCTGTCTCAAACACATTCTCGATTTAAGAGAATTCCCCGAAAGTCCTCTGGCTGACAGATTCACCAAGGATTTCGAGGACATTATATCCGACAGAGAGGTTCGTGTTGTTATCGAGACCATGGGCGGAATCAACCCCGCTTATGACTTCACAAAGCGTTGCCTCAAGGAAGGCAAAAGCGTTGTAAGCTCCAACAAAGAGCTGGTTGCACGTCACGGCGCAGAGCTCCTCGCAATTGCTAAAGAGAACAATGCAAACTACCTCTTCGAGGCAAGCGTTGGCGGTGGTATCCCCATCCTTCGTCCTCTCAACCAGTGTCTGGTTGCAAACGAGGTTGACGAGATTGCAGGTATCCTCAACGGCACAACAAACTTCATCTTAACCAAGATGATTGTTGAGAATATGCCTTTTGATAAGGCTCTGAAACTCGCTCAGGATCTCGGCTACGCAGAGCGTAACCCCGAGGCTGACGTAGAGGGTCACGATGCCTGCCGCAAGATCTGCATCCTTGCATCCCTTGCATACGGCAAGCACATCTATCCCGACAACGTACATACCGAAGGCATCACAAAAATCGCTCTCGAAGATGTTGAGTATGCTGCTCAGTGGGGCGGTGTAATCAAGCTTATCGGTAAATGCAAGCGCCTCGAGTCAGGACTTATGGACATTGTGGTTGCTCCCATGTTCATCCCCTGCCAGAGCCAGCTTGCAAACATCAACGATGTATTCAACGGCGTTATGGTCCGCGGCGACTGCACAGGCGACGTAGTATTCTACGGCAAGGGCGCAGGTAAGCTCCCCACAGCATCTGCTGTTGTGGCTGATACAGTTGACTGTTGCAAGCACCTTAAAGCACGCAAGCGCCTTTTCTGGGTTGACACTCAGGGTGAAGAATGCATCGCAGACTTCAAAGAGTCCCTTACTAAGATATATCTGCGCTGTATCGCCGACGATACAGAGGCTGCATATAATAAAGCACAGGATATTTTCGGTGCTGTATCCCGCCTGACAAAACCTGAAGCTGCTCAGGGCGAGTTTGCTTTTGTAACAGAGGAGGAACTCCCCTTCGGAGAAATCCTCAAAAAGCAGGCAGAGCTTGAGGCTGCAGGCATCAAGGTAGCATCCGCTATCCGAATCGGCAATTTATAATATAGAAAGGTAAGAATCACATGAGCTTAATCGTAATGAAATTCGGCGGTTCCTCTGTTGCTGATGCAGACCGCGTACGCAACGTTGCAAGAATCGTTACCGACTCCTA
>JAEIGA010013355.1_pt1 | contig 12502 bp, 9 predicted proteins | sample 9270691 | NCBI WGS metagenome assembly JAEIGA01 (sample SAMN17057246, study PRJNA624740) | gut metagenome | biome: biome; isolation source: fecal sample | host: Bos grunniens | place: China: Xizang | collected 2019
CAGGAAAAAAAAGATATTTCTTGGGGAAATCAAATTCGTTCTTATGTTTTTCAGCCATACACAATGGTAAAAGACCATCGTACAAAATGCGAAACTGGAAATATTCAAGCGGTAATGGACGGTGCTATCGATAATTTTATTGAATCTTTCTTGTCTGCAAAATGGAAAGGTTTACCAATGGGAGAAGATTAAGAGTGATAAAAAAATTACTTTTGATAATCTCAGTTTTAATAAATATTAGTTTTCTCTATTGTGAAGATTGGACTTTGGGTGCTACTCCATTTACAATTACAGAATCTTCTCTAATAACAGATTCTGAAAAATCTGGATTGGATATTATAGCAACTCAAATTCCTTCACTTATTTTGGATTCTTTTCCAATAAATATTAAGAGAACTGTTTTTCCAGAAGAACAATTTGAAAGAGAATTATTTAAAATAAAAAAAGAAAGACAATCTCTTTATTCATCATTAACTAATCAAATAAAAACTCGTGATAGTTTGTTTTTGTCTTATTCAGGTATTGAGTTAAGAAAAAAAATTGAAAGTTCTGATAAGACTGTAGAAAGTACGATAAAGAAAATTGATGAATTACAAAAAAAAGAAGATGACCTTATCGAATCTTTTAATTTAAATAAAAAAAAGAAAAATACGATAGAAAAGGTTGTGCTTTACCAAAATGATAGTACAAAACTTTATAGTTTAGAGGATTCTTATTCAAAAGATAAAATCAATTCATCTTCTATTCATGGATTGATAACTGGAAATGTTACTCCTTACGGAAATTATGTAAAGGTTGAATCTGTTTTAACTTTGTATCCAGAGGGAAAGGTTTTAATTTCAGCAAAAGAAGTTGGTCTTGTTTCTGAAGTTGAATTTATTGCAAGTTCAATAATGAATCAGATGTTGAGTTCTATAATAAATAGTTCTCTAGTTGAAACTGATATTTTAATCTATCCTCAAGAAGCAGGCGAGAATGCAACTGTCTACATTGAAGATTTCGTTTTAAAAGGAAAATCTATTTCTACTCAATTTACGCCGGGCGAACATTCTATTCGCGTTGAATCTCCTGGCTATGAGACAATTTATTTTTCGTATAATTATTCTTCTGAGGAAAATAAAACGATTGCAATCAATATGAAGAAAATAGAATCAGTTGAAAGTTATTTTACTATCGATAGCAAAAATAATAATCAATTTGATTTGAGTTCTCAAATTTATCTAAATTCTTTATACCAGGGGATGAGTCCTGTTTCGGTTTTAATAAGCGATAAAACATATATTGGTGAAGTTGTTTCAAAAAAAGATGATGATGTTTATTCATTTTTTGTATTAAAAAATGGATATAATTCTAAAAATCTAAAACAAGAAACAAGAAAAAATAAAGAAGATGCTGTTGCGTTACAAGTTGCACTTCCTGAAGCCAAAGCGGATTTATCTAAACGAATTGATAAAAGTCGAAAGCGAATGTATTGGTCTTATGGTGGTTTGATTTTATCTTTGCCTTTGCATTATTTTGCAAAAGGAACTTACGAACTTTGCCAAGAAAATAGTTTAATTATTGATTCTTCAAAAATGCAAACTTGGAAAACTGCTTCTGATATTACAATGTATGCTGTAATTGGAACTGGTGTAAATTTTTTAGTTCAACTTATTTTATATTTAGTTGATACAAATAAAGTTGTTCCAAAAATTATTGAGCCAACTTTAATCGATGCAAATGATGTAGAAAATTTAAACGCAGAAATTCAAGAAGTTCGTCAAAAAGAAGAAGAACTAAAAGTTCAACAAGAACTTGAACAACAAAAAAAATTAGAAGAAGAAAAAAAATTGGCAGAAGAAAATTCTGAGCAAGAAAATATTTCTTCAGAAATTGAAAACGAAAATTCTCAAAATGAAAATACAAATTCTAAAGAAGGTGAATAATGGCAAAATTTAGTTTCAAAGAAAAGTTACAAAAATTTTTTGGTGGTCAACCAAATTTTGATGAAGATTTTTTTGATGATATGGCTGATGTTTTAATTGAAAGTGATATTGGTGCAAAACTTGCATTTGAGTTAATTGAAAAACTAGAAAAAAAATGCAAAGAGTTAAAACTAAAAGAAACTTCGCAAGTTCAATCTTTGTTAAAAGAATTGTTAGATGAATATGTTTTAGAGACAACATTAATTCCTGAAAGAAATAAAATAAATGTTTACATGGTGCTTGGTGTAAACGGAGTTGGTAAAACAACTTCTGTTGCTAAGATGGCAAATTTTTATAAGAATGAATTTTCTGATTCACAAAATTTTGTAACACTTGCTGCTGCAGATACTTTTAGAGCTGCTGCCATTGACCAGTTAAAATATCATGGCGAAAAAGTTGGAGTTCGTGTTGTTGCTCACAAAGATGGTGCTGATCCTTCGGCTGTTGTTTTTGATGCAGTTGAATCTGCAAAGTCAAAAGGTGAAGGTTTGGTTTTAGTTGATACAGCAGGAAGATTGCATAATAAAGAAAATCTTGTTAGAGAACTTCAGAAAATTGATAGAACTGCAAAACAAAAAGCAAGCGAAGGCTGTTATAAAAAAATTTTGGTGCTAGATGCAACTACTGGACAAAATGCTTTACGACAAGCCGAAGTTTTTCATGAAGCAGTTGGAATTGATGCTGTAATTTTAACAAAATATGATTCAACTGCTAAAGGTGGAATGATTGCAACATTAGGAAAAGATTTAAAATTACCTGTTGCTTTTGATTGTTTTGGAGAATCTTATCCTGATATAGAAATTTTTAGCAAAGAAAAATTTTTGTCTGATTTATTAGATAATTAGTTATAAGGTTTGTGTTTTGAAAAATAATAAAATTTTTTTTACAATAATAATTTTCTCAATTTTAATTTTTAGTAATTCGAATTTATTTTCTCAATCAGTTATTGATAAAAAATTTTTTAATCATTTCAGTAAAGAAGATTTTGTAAAATTTCCAAATTGGAAAAATGGTTTTTATTTTTCGCAAAATAAAATTGAAGTTTTAGAAGATGGAATTTTGTCTTTTGAACAATCTGATGATTACGAAATTAAATTTTCATATTTGCCACGGATTCCAGTTTCTGAAGATATTATTACTGAAAATTCAATTTATAAATATCAACAAGATATGCAAATGCGAATGTTTAAATCAGAAGATTCACTTGTTACACTTTATAAAAATCCTTTAGGGCAAACGATACGAGTTTACAAAGAAGAGTCTTTGGTTAAACAAAAAAAATATGATGAAAAGGAAAGAGTTTTTGAAGAAAAGATTTGGAAAAATGATTCTCAAACTTTCACTCTTTTATCAGAAAAATTTTATAAGTATAAATCTTTAGATGAAAAATTTCCGTATTTAATTGAGTTGATAAAATATGATGGTCTTGCAAAAGTAAATGAGTTTTATAATGAAAATAATTTTGTTGCAAAACGAGAAACTTTTTCTTTAGAAAAAAAATCTTCTGAAAAAAAATCTGCACAAGACAAAACTTCAGAAAAAACTAATTTTTCAAAAGAAGATTTTAATGAAGATTTAATTTTAACAGAAAATTATTTTTACGATTTAGAAAATAGAATTATTGAATATCGTTCTGAGAAAAATAATTTTAAAGTTAAAATAAAATATGATTATCAAAAAAACTTAAAAAATCCTGATGAAGTAATTTTTGAAAATGATATAAAAAAATCTGAAAAAATTTTTTCATCTGATTTTGATTACACAAATATTGTTTATCTTGATGAAAATTATTCCATTAAGGCTGTTTACAAAAATTCTATAAAAGTTGAAGAGTCTATTTATCTTGATGGTAATAAAATTAGAACTTCTTCGGGAGTTTTTTATGAAGAATAATTTTTTGTCAAAATTTAATTGGATTCATTTTTTATCAAAAAGATTTTCTGGTGTTGATTCTTCAAGTAGATTAGTTGCGACAAAAATAATTCCATCTTTAGGAATTGGTTTTGGAGTTATGGCTTTGATTGTAATTATTTCTGTGATGAATGGTTTTCAAAGTACTTCGATTGATACCTTGATGGAAATTAGTTCTTTTCATATTCGTGTAAAAGCAAATGAAAAATCTAATGAAGAAGATTTTTATAAATTTTGTAAATCTTCGCCATTGATAAATTCTGTTACGCCTTTTTTAGAAGCGCAAGGTTTGTTAGTTGGAAAAAAAGGAAAACAACAAGCAGCACTTTTAAGAGCAGTTCCAAATTCAATAATTTATGAAGATTTTGGATTTGCAAATGAAGTTGATGTTTACTCTGGAGAATTTGATTTAGAAACTCCAATGTCAATTTGTTTAGGTTCTGAACTTGCAACAAATCTTGGCGTTACAGTTGGTGATAAAATTTCTATTCTTGCATTGTCAGGAAATTCATCTGTAGATTTATTTTCCGATGATAGAGTTTTTACAGTTACAGGTTTGTTCTTCACATCCAATTATGAAATAAATAGTTTTTATGCTTTCATTTCTTTTGAAGACGGAAGACAAATTTTGGGAAATGGCGTTGATAATTTTTACGGTTTAAAATTAAAAGATTACAATAAAGATAATATTGTAATTCATAAAATTAACGAAAATAATTTTGATGTAGAATGTCAATCTTGGCGCGATTATAATCGTTCTATTTTTAGTGCGTTACGAATTGAAAAAAATGTTTTAATGATTTTAGTTTTGCTTATCTTTATTGTTGTTGGCGTAAACATTTTTAATGGTATGCGTCGTATGGTTTTTGAACGCCGAGAAGAAATTTGTGTTTTACGAGCGTTAGGTGCAGATGCAAAAAGTATAAAACAAGTTTTTGTTATTCAAGGATTATCTGTTGGTTTGTGGGGCGCAATTCCAGGGTTGATTTTAGGTTTGTTATTGTGTGTTCGTATGGATGTTGTTTTTTCTTTGCTTGGTGCAGTTAGTTATGGATTTCAATATTTTTTTACGATGCTTTTTAATCCTGATTACGCACCTTATGTTTCTGAAAATTTAATTTATTTGCAATATGCTTCAATTCCTGCAAAAGTAAATTTTGGAGAAGTTCTTTATATCACTTTGTTTGGAATTATTTCTGCTGTAGTTTCTTCTTGGATTGCAAGTAGAAATATTATGAAGTTTCAAGTTTCGGAGGTTTTACGAGATGAGTAATTTAGATTTATCAAATAATATAGTTTTAAAAATTGATAACTTAAAAAAAATATACAAAGATAATATTTCTGGAGAATCTCTAACAATCCTTGATGGACTTTCAATGCAAGTTCCTGAAGGTTCAAAAAATATTATCATCGGTGAAAGTGGAAGTGGAAAAAGTACATTGTTAAATATTATTGGTGCTTTAGATTCAATTACAAGTGGAACTGTAAAAGTAGGAGAGTTTGATTTATCACAAATGGATGAACCTTCCTTAGAAAAATTTAGAAGTAAATTTTTAGGATTGATTTTTCAATTTCATTATTTGTTAAAAGATTTTACTGCATTAGAAAATGTTTTTTTGCCAGCGTTTATGTCCGGTGTTCCTAAAAAAGAAGCGATAGAAAAAGCAAAAAATCTTTTGGTTGATGTTGGACTTGAACATCGCATGAATCATATTCCTGCAAAACTTTCTGGAGGAGAAAGACAACGAGTTGCTGTTGCTCGTTCTTTAATAAATGATCCAAAATTAATTTTAGCAGATGAACCAACTGGAAATTTAGATCCAGCTAACGCACAAGTTATAAGTGATTTACTTTTTTCAGTTGTTGAAAAATATAAAAAAACTTTAATCCTTGTAACACACGACAAAGAAATTGCAACAAAAGGTGATTATTGTTATAAAATTGTAAATGGAAAATTGGAAATCGTATGAAGTTAGCTTCTTCTTTTTTACTTGCAATAAAATTTTTACTTCCTCAACATGATTCTCCGTCCAATGCACGAAAAAGTGTTGTCGGTGCAATTTTGTGTATCGCATTAAGTCTTGTTCCATTGATTGTTGTTCTCGTAGTTTCAGATGGAATGATTGAAGGCATTACTGCAAGAACTGTTTCGCTTTCAAGTTTTGATTTACAAGTTGTACCTTACGGAATGTCTGGAGTTGATGCTTCAAAATATGACGAATACGAAAATCTTGCACAAGTGATAACTCAAGTTGAAGGTGTGAAATCTGCTTGTGTTGAAAGACAAGGTGTTGCACTCGCTGCAGGAAAAAATGGAAGAACGGGTGCAACTGTTCGAGGAGTTTCATCTTCACTTTATGAAAAAAATGAATCCTTTAGAAAATATTTAAACATTCTTGAAGGTGATTTTGATGTTTCAACAAACAAGGATGCTGTAATTGGTTCTAAACTTGCAAAAGATTTAAATTTAAAAGTTGGAGATACAATCAGAATAATCTCTTCTAAAAAAAATACTAACGGAAAAATTATTCCACGATTTTCAACTTTTAAAGTGAAAGGGATTTGTTCAAGTGGATATCAAGAGTTAGATGCTTTGTGGGTTTTCATAAATGGAAAAACTGCATTCGATTTATTTTCAACAGCTTCTTCAAAAATTGTAATTGGTGTAGAAACTGAAAATCCATTTGATAATGAAATTTATAAAATTTCAAATTTAATTGATGATGAACTTTACAAACACAATAAATATGCAAGCGTTTATACTTGGCAAGAATTAAATTCAAGTCAGTTAGAAAATTTTGCAACAACAAAAATGCTTTTGCTTTTAATTATGTCTTTGATTGTTTTAGTTGCAAGTATAAATGTTTCATCTTCTGTGATTATGTTTGTAATTGAACGCAACAAAGAAATTGCAATTTTAAAAAGTTTAGGTGCAAGTTCTCAAGGAATAACTTTTAGTTTTCTTTTGATTGCGATGTTTATCGGTTTTTGTGGAATTTTAATCGGAGTTCCAATTGGAATTTTGTGTGCAGTTAATGTAAATTCAATTTTAGATTTTTTTGAAAATGTTATCAATTTTGTATTATCATTAGGATATAACATTTTTGCAGATGCACAAAATTTTGTTCCTGTGTCAGTAATGAATCCTGAGTATTATCTTCAGGATATACCAATCGTTTTGCCTTTTGGTGAACTTTGTGCAATCGTTATTTTGGTTTTAATTTTATCAGTTGTAGTTTCAATTATTCCTTCTGTAAAAGCAGGAAAAGAAAAACCTCTTTCTATTTTAAGAAAGATATAAATTTGTGAGTGTAAAAAATGAAGTGTGATATTTGTAATGAAAATGATGCTGTGATTTTTGTTCGTCAAGTTACTAATTCCTCAGAACGAGAACTTTATCTTTGTGCTTCTTGTGCGCAAAAACGCGGAATTTCAGGTAATAATTCTAAACTAGATTTTAATCTTGGTGGACTTTTAGAAAATATGTTGAGTAATCAAGCTTCTGAAAAAAATAAAGTTTGCCCTGTCTGTGGTAGAAAATTTTTACACATTCAAAAAGAAAAATCTGTTGGTTGTGCAGAGTGTTATAATGTTTTTAAAAATGAAATTAGAGAAATTCTAAAAGGAATGGGAATTACAAAAAATTACACAGGAACGCTACCTAATCGATTAGAGAATTTTAAATCTTCTTTAAATGACAGAGTTGTTTTGCAAGAAAAATTACAAAAAGCAATTCAAGAAGAAAATTATGAAAAGGCTGCAGTTTACAGAGATAAATTAAAAATGCTAGATAATCAATCTATTGAGGAGGTAAGTGAATGAGTAATCAGTCTGCTGAACTTTCTGATGTTTGGTACAGTCTTGCTGGTCCCGATAACGATGTAGTTCTTTCAACAAGAATTCGACTTGCTAGAAATTTAGTGAACTTTCCATTTCCTCAAGGATTTAAAAATAATGATGGCGAAAGAGTTGCGTCTTTAGTTTTTGATGCCTTTTTAAAAGTTGATGAAAATGATTCTTATCAGTCTTTGTTGATTTCTGAACTTGATATTTTGGGGCAAAAAATTTTATCTGAGAGAGGCATTATCGAACCTGATGCAATTTCACAAAATGATTCTGGTTTGGTTTGGCGTGCTGATGGTAGATTATCTTGTACTGTAAATTGTAACGATCACATTAGACTTTCATCTTTTGTTACAGGACTTGATTTATCAAATGCAAATAATCTTGTAAAAGAAATTGATACCAAACTTCAAACTCATTTACAAATTGCAGGTTCTGCTGATTTTGGTTATTTAACATCTTCAATTAAAGATGCTGGAAGTGGAATGAAAATTTCTTTGTTAATTCATCTTCCTGCCATAACATATAGTGGAATGATTGAAAGAGTTTTCAAAGAAGTTATGTCTGAAGGATTTTCTGTCTCAGGTTTTTATGGTTCTGGAATGGAAGTTGGTTCTTCTCTTGGTGCTATTTATATAATTTCAACTGAAAATTCTTTTTCAGAAAATGAAGAAACTCAAATTGAAAAAATAAATAATTTAGGAAAAAAAATAATTGATTTTGAACGCAAAGTTCGAGCAGAAATAGCCGATAATAAACCAACCTTCGTTAGAGATTTAGTTTATAAAGCAATCGCGATTGTAAAGTACAGTCGATTTATCGAAACTCGAGAAGGTATAGATTTAATTTCTAAAATTAAATTTGGTTTGGATTTAGGTTTGCTTTCTGGTGTAGAAAATAATATGATGTTTTCATTGTTATATCGAACTCAAAATTCACATCTAACTTATGTTATTCGTTCAAGTAATTTATCTTATGAAAAAGATGTAAATACAGAAGAACTTAAAATTGAAAGATTGCGTTCATTGATTTTACAAGAATCGTTAACTACATTGCAGGTTAATGCATAATTTTTGCAAAAGGAATTTGAAGAAATGATAAAAGGATTAACAAAACGAGCACATAAACTTTTAACTGTTTTAGCTCAAGATGAAGGAAGACGAAATTTAAGTTCATCACTTTTGCCTGAACATGTACTTTTAGCATTGATAAAATCTGGCGATGGTGTTGGTTACGAAGTTTTAGAAAATCAAAAAGTAAACATATTGAAATTACAACTTGTTTTGGAACAAAGTTTAAAACCTGAAAAAGATTCTGCTTCATTTGCTGATTTAATTCCGTCAAGAAGATTACGAACTTTGTTAGATTCTGCCGCAATCGAATCAAGAACTTTGCGACACGAATTTGTTGGTACGGAACATTTGGTAATCGCTGCTGCAAAAGAAGAAAGAAGTGCGTTTGCCGAATACATAAAAAGTTGTAACATAAAAATCGATGATTTACGCAGAGAAGCAAGTTTGCTGAATGCAGAAAGACCAATGCCACAAATTTCAAAAGTGTTTAGTACAGAAGGTGTTTCCGTTTTTGCAAATGCTAATGGAATGTCAAACTCACAAAAAGCAAATAATCAGAATGCTTCAATTTTGGCAGAGTTCAGTAAAGATATTACTGCAAAAGCAAAGAATGGCGAAGTTGATCCTGTTATCGGTAGAGATAGAGAAATAAATCGTGTTATTCAAATTTTGTGTCGCCGAACAAAAAATAATCCTGTTTTAATTGGAGAGCCTGGTGTTGGGAAAACTGCAGTTGTTGAAGGCTTGGCTCTAAAAATTGCATCTGGCGATGTTCCTAAAAGTTTGCAGAAAAAACGACTTTTAGTTTTGGATTTAGCTCTTGTAATCGCAGGTACAAAATTTCGTGGCGAGTTTGAAGAAAGATTAAAACGAATTATGAAAGAAGTTCGCGAACAAAAAAATATCATTTTGTTTATTGATGAACTTCATACAATTGTTGGAGCTGGTGGCTCTGAAGGTTCAATGGATGCTTCAAATATGTTGAAACCAGCACTTTCTCGAGGGGAGCTTCAATGTATCGGAGCAACAACTTTAAAAGAGTATCGAAAATATTTTGAAAAAGATACAGCCCTCGAACGACGATTTCAAAGCATCATTGTTGATGAACCATCGTTAAATGAATCAATCGAAATTCTTGAAGGAATAAAATCTAAATACGAACAATTCCACGGTATAAAATATGAAGAAGGCTTGATGGAATTTATCGTAAAATATTCTCAGCGATATATTACTGGAAGATTTTTGCCAGACAAAGCTATTGATGTTTTAGACGAAGCTGGTTCTGTTAAAAAAATCAAAACTGACACAGAGCCATCTGTATACGATTTTTACGAATCAAAAATAAAAGAACTAACTGTAGAAAAGCATAATCTTGTTCAATCTCAAGATTACGAAAAAGCGGCAAGTGTTCGTGATGAACTTTACAAACTCAGAGATGAATTTGAACAATTAAAAAATAATCCTGAAAATAATTCTACAAATTTTACAGGCGTTGTTACAAAAAAAGATGTTTGTGATGTAATTTCCACAATGACAGGAATCCCAATCGAAGAACTTGATGAAAATGAATCTCATCGTTTAATCAATATGGAAAATGAAATTCACAAAACTGTTGTTGGACAGGATGAGGCAATCAATTTGATTTCTTCTGCAATTCGTCGTTCACGGGCTGGAGTTTCTTCTCTTAAACGACCAATGGGTTCATTTATTTTCTTAGGTCCAACTGGCGTTGGAAAAACTTTACTTGCAAAAACTTTGGCAAAATTTTTGTTCGGAAAAGAAGATTCTCTTGTTCGGATCGATATGAGCGACTACATGGAAAAACACAATGCAAGTCGTTTAGTTGGCGCTCCTCCAGGATATGTCGGTTATGACGAAGGTGGATTTTTAACAGAAAAAATTCGTCGCAATCCTTATTCTGTAATTCTTCTTGATGAAATTGAAAAAGCTCATCCTGATGTGTTTAATTTACTGCTTCAAATTTTAGAGGAAGGTGAATTAAAAGATAATCTTGGTCATACTGTAAATTTCAAAAATACAGTTATCATTATGACAAGCAATGCGGGTGTTCGTCAAATTTCTAATGAAAATCGTCTTGGTTTTACATCAGGTGAAAGTTCGATTTTAGATTATTCACAAATAAAATCTAGCGCAATGGCTGAACTTAAAAAAATAATGAGTCCAGAACTTATCAATCGTATTGACGATATTGTGGTTTTTAATGCTCTTTCAAAAGCTGAAATTTCAACTATTCTAGGATTACAAATTTCAGAATTGGCTAGTCGGCTTTCTGAGCAACATCTTTCAATTCAACTTACAAATAAGGCACGAGATTACCTAATCGAAAATGGATATGAACCTTCAATGGGAGCTCGTCCTATGCGCCGTTTGATTCAGCGTGAAATTGAAGATGTTTTGGCAACAAAAATAATCAATGGTGAATGTTCTAAAGGTGATGTTATTTCTGTGGAATATAAAAATTCTAAATTACAAGTAAAAGTAAAGAAAAATCTTTCACTTTTAGAAACTGAATTTGAAGAAAATAACTCTCAAGAAAATGAGCAAGAAAAAGATACTTCACTTGTTATAAACTAAAATTTTGTATAAAATACTGAATTATGTATTTATCAGATTTTGGAAAAAAACTTGCTGAACAATCAGGTATTCAGCAACTTATGGACGATTTAGGACAACCTATTCCTGCGGGGGTAAAAGCATATCAACTTGGAGGTGGAAATCCTGCCAGAGTTCCAGAAGTGGAAAAAGCATATCGCTTAGAAACTGAAAAACTTTTGGCTTCAGGTGATGATTTTGAAAATGCAATCGCAAGATACGATACACCTCAAGGTCGTGTAAGTTTTATCGAAACTTTGTCCGCTTTTTTTAGACGGGAATACGGCTGGGATATCGGACCTGAAAATATTGCAATTACAAACGGAAGTCAATCTGCATTTTTCTTTTTGTTCAATATGTTTTCTGGAACTTTTTCTCAACCTGGAAAAGAACCTATCAAAAAAACTATCGTTTTTCCACTTGTTCCAGAATATGTAGGTTATGCTGATCAAGGGATTGAAAAAGATACTTTTGTTGGAATTCCTGCAAAGTGTGTTTATTATCCTGATAATACATTCAAATATTTTATCGATTTTGAAGCTCTTGAAGATTATCTTGCAACTCACAGTGAAGTTGGAGCAATGTGTGTTTCTCGTCCTACAAATCCTACTGGAAATGTTTTAACAAACGATGAAATTCATCATCTTTCAGCATTGGCTTACAAATATAACATTCCGCTTTTTGTGGATAATGCTTACGGTTTGCCTTTTCCTAATATCATTTTTACAGATGACGCAAAACCTTATTGGGATTCTTCAGTTATTCTTTCAATGAGTCTTTCTAAAATCGGTTTGCCATCTTTACGCACAGGTATTGTTGTGGCAAAAGCAGAATTGATTTCGGCTCTTTCTTCTGTAAACTCAATTGTTGCTTTGGCTTCAGGAAGTTTAGGACAGGTGATTTCTCAAGATTTATTTGCAACTGGCAAAATGAAAACTTTGGCAGAATCTTTTGTAAAACCTTTTTACCAACAAAAATCTTTATTTGCTCAAAGTTGCTTTAAAGAATATTTTGCAGGAACAAACTATTCTGTTCACAAAAGCGAAGGTGCAATTTTCAACTGGATTTTAATGAACGATTTGAAAATTCCAACAAAAG
>JAEIGA010013356.1_pt1 | contig 12501 bp, 15 predicted proteins | sample 9270691 | NCBI WGS metagenome assembly JAEIGA01 (sample SAMN17057246, study PRJNA624740) | gut metagenome | biome: biome; isolation source: fecal sample | host: Bos grunniens | place: China: Xizang | collected 2019
TCAACCGTTTCGACTACCTCAAGCTTATCATCAACTTCCTTATTTTCATATTCATCATTATCTTCGGCTTCGTAGATTCGATTTTCTTCCTGATAATTTTTCTTCATAAATGTGATTGATGAATCATCAAAATCAGCTTCTCGCATCATTGCAGCCAATGCTTCAAAGGCGTTTTCTTCCGTAACATTTTCCAAAAATTCGGAATATTTTTCATTTTCATCAAAATTATTGTCCACAGACTTTTCGACCAAATTTCCGGCATCAAAAACATCACCGCAATTGCTACACTTAACCTTGCGGCTCTTATCACGGATAAGGTCTTCATCTATTTCATAACCGGTAAAGCACTTCGGACAATATATTAACATTACAAAATTCCTTCCTCATAAAATATAAAAAGGAAAAAGATTTTAATCAAAGAAAAAAAACACTTTATTAAATGAATAATTACCTATATCTTATCTAAAAGATGTTCAAGGAGATTCTCTCGTGATAAATAATACAAAAAATATTATAGAAATGAAAAATATAGGCATCAGGTACGACCAAGGCCCTGAGATACTAAGTGATATTAACTTATCACTTCCCAGCGGATCATTTCATTTTTTAACCGGACAAAGCGGTGCCGGCAAAACTTCACTTTTGAGTCTTATGTACTTAAAGCAAAAACCGTCTCGTGGCCAAATAAGTGTATTTGACCACAACCTAAACTTTACCAATCGCGACCAAATGGCAACACTAAGACGCCGAATTGGTGTGGTGTTTCAAGACTTTCACCTTATAGAACACCTCTCAGCCTTTGATAATGTTGCACTACCGTTACGAGTTGCCGGTATGGACGAATACGAAATCAAACAACGCGTTACCGAACTGTTGACTTGGGTAGAACTAGACACCCACATGAACAATAAAACATCAACTCTCTCAGGTGGTGAAAAACAGCGCATAGCCATTGCTCGTGCCGTAATCAACCGTCCTGATTTGCTTTTGGCTGACGAACCCACCGGCAATGTCGACAATATTATCGCCGGTAAATTGATGAAATTATTTGTCGAACTCAATAAACTTGGAACAACCGTAGTTATTGCCACTCACTCTGACAAAATAATTCATGATTTTGCATACCCCAGACTTCACTTACAAAACAAAGGGTTACATATATATTATCCATCCGACACATCAATGTTGCGAGGCTTAAATGACTGAGTTAATATCCGTTTCACGCAAAAATGAACTTCCCCTCAAGGGAGAAAACACCTCGCTTTTCTTACAAGTGATTATATCTATTGCCATATTTATTTTTGCCATTACCCTATCAGGAGTATTATCAATCAACTCCATGATTGATAATTGGAACAAAAGTATTTTAGGCTCTGTTACCGTACAAATACTTCCCACTAACACCGCTGACAAAGAAAAATCAATGGCCGAACTTATGGCCTATGAAGAAAAAGCCGTAGATTTTCTAAAATCGGTTAATGGCGTAATAAAAGTTACACCTTTGACTAATGAGCAACTAAACGAATTACTTCAACCTTGGCTTGGCGACGAAGTGTCTGTTTCCGACCTTCCGACCCCTCGCATAATTGATGTAAAAATAGATAAAAATGCAAATATCAATTTTCAACAATTAGCCCAAGACTTGGCCGTTGCCTCCCCTCAAGCATCATTGGATAATCACCAATTATGGCTCAATAAACTCATTGATTTTGCCGACGGATTAAACTTGATTGCTACAACAATATTAGCTTTGATTACCGCCATAACCTCGGGTGCGATTTTTTATACCACTCAAATGAGTATGGGACTACATAAAAACATTATTGAAATTTTACATATCATTGGTGCCAAAGATACCTACATAGCCCAACAATATGCAAAACGCATGGCCTATTTAGGATTGATTGGTGGTTTGTTCGGATTATTTTTTGCCATTCCGTCAATCTTCTTTATCGCTGATTTGGCAAACTCTATCAAAGGCGGAATAATAAATGATGCAAACCTCAGCGTACTGGACTGGATATTTGTTTTAATATTACCGTTATTTTCAATGTTGATTTCAATGATTACAGCCTATTACACCGTTAAGAACACCCTAAAGAAGATGATATAATGAAAAAAACAATAATTTTTACAGCTATTTTGTTATGGCTTGGCGGATTTGGAATATTTACATATAAAATAAACCATTTTGACATTGATTATCAAACAAATACCGACGCCATAATTGTATTAACCGGAGGTCGCAATCGCATCAGCGAAGCAACAAAATTATACAATGACAACAAGGCCAAATATATGTTCATCTCAGGAGTCGCTAAAGATATTACCTTAGAAAACATCCAAAACACTCAAAACATTAAAATCAAAAAAACTAAAACTGTCGAAATCGGACACAAAGCCGATAACACCGTAGGAAACGCCAATGAAACAAAAGAGTGGATAGAAAATAATAACATAAAATCAATTCGTTTGGTCACATCAAACTATCACATTTTTCGTTCACTGATAGAATTTAGAAACCACCTGAACGATACAAAAATTTTATTACATCCGGTCTATTCGGAATATATTGAAAAAAAATGGTGGACGAGTTGGCAAACTTTCTCGCTTATTTTTAAAGAATATAATAAATTTATATGCGCATACATAAGAAGCAAACTATATTAAAGAGAGGAATATATGATTTATCTGCGTTCATTCTTATTCAATGTTTTGGCTTATTCAACCATCGGTTTAGGCTGCGTCACAAACTCAATTCTTGGCGTATTTAACCGCGATATCACCATAAAAAATTGGAATTATGTAATATTGCCGACAGTTTTGTTTTTATTAAAACACATTGCCAAAATTACCATAGAAGTTCGTGGAAAAGAATATATCAATCAATTTGAAGGGGTCTATGCCGGCAAACATCAATCGGCTGTTGAAACCTACACTCTTACCACATTGGTACAAAGAGCTACTTATGTAATGAAAAAAGAATTAACCAAAATACCCGTATTCGGCTGGGCTCAGGCTTTTTACGGCATTATACCGGTTGACCGTTCATCAGGCTCTGCTGCAATGAAAGTAATGCTCCGTTGCGCCAAAGAAATGGTAGCTAAAAAGCGTCCGATTATTATTTTCCCTGAAGGAACTCGTCGCAAACCAGGACAAGAACCGGCATACAAACCCGGCGTTGCACTCTTATATCAACACTTAAACATGCCGGTAATACCGATTGCATCAAATACCGGTTTCTTTTGGGCCAAAAACTCATTTTTGCGCTATCCGGGAAAAATAATATATGAATTTTTACCCCCTATCCAACCTGGACTTAACAAGCAAGAATTTATGGAAAAACTGCAAAATACTATTGAAGAAAAATGTAATGAACTTAATATTGAAACCATAAATGCATATCCTAAATTAAGTAAGATGTTGTATAAAAAGGAACAATAAAAAGTGAAACCGTTTCTAAAAAATATGCTTCTCAAGTTTGCCGAAATAATCGGCAAAACACGAAGATATATCGGAATACAAATTACAAGCACATACAAACCTGTTTTTGCTTGTTTGTTTGCCTTTTCCATTGTTTTTTGCGGAATATATATAACAGCCTCGCGTAATTTAGCCATCAAAACTATTAAAAAAAATCTTTCTCAAATAATCAATCATCTTAATGAGTTTGGCCTTGATATTGCTTATGATAACATCGAATTTAATTCAATGATGTTTTATCCTTTAGTAAAAATTGAAGGACTAAAAATTTATAGTGCTACCTCATTAAATGATTGGGCTTTAAAATTTAATACTGTCAAAGCATATCCGAATATAATCGGAACTCAAAGACTTCGCTTCCAATCAATTGATGGCGGAACATTCAAATTTAACGAATACAACTCTGTTATGAGTTCTAATGAAACATTCTTAGACATTATATACAACAATCAAAAATTTGAAGAGCTAGTTCTACACGCTGAAGACATCAACATCAAAGATTTTGCCAAGATTGAAAAAATAGCATTTTTATCAAAATACTCCGAGCCTTCTGAAATAGAAGCTTTTACAACTCCATCATATATAAATATGTTCGAAGTTAACAATGTAAAAATAAACGGGTTGATTGATTATCCGTTATCTTCAAACCTAAAACTGTTATACGCCCAAGCCAATATTATGGGTAAATTCGAACCTGACGAAATTTTTATCACATCTATTGGAAATTGGCTCCACAAAGGCGGTTTTATTGATGTACCTAATCTGATAGTTCAGTGGGAACCACTTACATTAGTCGGCCGTGGAAACATCAATTTTAATGAAGCATTATCCCCTCGCATCAATTTTAACACCTCATCAAAAGGTCTTTTAACACTGATAAAAGATTTGCAAAAACGCGAGCTTTTAGAAAACAGCAATGTTTTTGTTGCTAATATAATGCTGAACAACAAAGCATATAAAATGAATCCTGATGATGAGGAATATACCATTGTCACACCGATAGGCTATGCCGACGGCAAACTGACAATTGAGAACCTGCCTATAAAAGATTTCAACAAATAAACTCGGCAATTACAATCTTAGCTATTCCGTATTGTCGTTCGTCTAAAATGTGATATTCTTTAGGAAAATCGCAAATTTCATCCTTATTTATTTCTACCAAACACAAAGCACCGTCTTTTAAAACATCTTTTATACTAATCAACGCTTTTTCCGTAAGCCCTTTATTATAAGGAGCATCCATAAATATCACATCAAATTTTTCACTTACCGATAGAGGCTTTGTAGCATCAGCTCTTATAACTTCAATTTTTGCTTTTTCATTTTCAAAAAGTTTTACATTTTTTTGCAAATCTTTGGTATCAATATCGACCAATCCGACTTTAGCAAACCCTTGCGACAAAGCCTCTAATCCGAATGCACCGCTACCGGCAAAAACATCTAATAACTTATACTCGGTAAAATTTCCGCCCAATCTGTTGCGTAAAATATTAAACAACGCTTCTCTGGCTTTGTCCGATGTCGGTCTGACATTTTCCGAAACAGGAGAAAAAAGTTTTTTTCCTCTATATTTTCCGCCGATTATTCTCATAATTCAAACTTTGATCCTAATTGTTCAACCAATGTTTTGTGAGGTACTTCTTTAACCTCGCCTTTTTTCAAGCTTCCCAATTGAAAAGGTCCGTACGACAAACGAATAAGTCGCGAAACTTCCAAACCGATATGCTTCATAACTTTTCTTACTTCACGATTCTTACCTTCAGACAACGAGACCATTAACCAAGTATTTGCGCCTTGTTTAGACTCAATGACTGCTTTGATAGGACCATATTCCACACCATCAGCGACAATACCATTTTGCAAATCTTTCAGCTTCTTTTCATCTACATTACCGAACACTCTTACCTTATATCGTCTGACCCACGCATTTGAAGGTAGCTCAATATAACGAGAAAGCTCACCGTCATTAGTCAACAAAAGCAATCCTTCAGAATTCAAATCCAAACGACCGATAGAAATAACTCTGGGCATATTGGGAGGCAAATTATCAAATACGGTTGGTCTGTTTTTTTCATCTTTATGAGTTGTAACCAGACCGGCAGGCTTGTGATATAGCCACAACCGAGTAATTTGTTTTTGCGGCAATTTTTCACCATCCAGCAATATTTTTTCATCACCCGTCACATTAAAAGCAGCATCGCTTAAAACCTCACCATTAACGGTTACGCGCTCCTGAGCAATCAGTTTTTCAGCTTCGCGTCTTGAACAAACACCCAAACGAGCTAAATATTTTGCAATTCTCATTGTCATTTTTTTCTTTCCTTTTTTTAATTCTTCTATCATAATCCAAAAAAAATACAACAAAAAAAGGTTTTAAGAAAAAATGCTCCCAAAAGACTATATGCAAAAAGCTCTTGATTTAGCACGTCTTTCTGCCGAGAAAGACGAAATTCCCGTCGGTTGCCTTATTGTCAATTCACGCACGGGTGAGATTATTGCATCTTCTCACAATTTAAGCCAACATTCAGAAGATGCCACCGCTCACGCCGAAATCATCGCTATCCGAGAGGCTTGCAAAAAATTAAATCAAAATCGCCTTTGGGATATGGATATGTATGTAACTTTAGAACCCTGCACCATGTGTAGTGCAGCCATATCATTTGCGCGTATCAAAAACTTGTATTTCGGAGCCCATGATGAAAAAGGCGGCGCAGTAGCTAACGGAGTTAAATTTTACGAACAAAAAACCTGCCACCACAAACCCAATGTCGTTGGTGGAATTTTGGAAGAAGAATGCTCACAAATTCTAAAAGACTTTTTTAAAAACAAGCGCAACAAAGATTAAAAATATTTAGCTAATTCGCTGTAATATCCGTCGGTTGTCTTTTCTCTTGTTTTAATAACTTCAAATATCACATCAGGCACTTTCAAATCACCTTTTCCGCACCCTATTTCAACATCAGGATGCGCACCGCCATGAAAATCTGATCCGCCGGCAGAAATCATTTTTAATTCTTTTATCATTGCAAGATACTCCGCCTTAAGCTCTTTATTGTGATCCGAGTGAAAAACTTCTATTCCCATCAATCCGCAAGATTTTAATTCTTTGATAAGCTCAAACAAATCATTACCGACTTTTTTGGTATGTACCGGATGCGCTAAAACAGGCACAGCACCATTATCCAAAACAAATGATATAACATCCTTAAACAACGGCTCATTTTTAGAAACATAAGCCGGACAACCTTTATTCATATATTTGCTAAAGCCCTCATCCCAATTATTGATATATCCGTGTTTTAACAAAGCTTGAACAATATGCGGTTTTCCCACCTGATTTCTTAAGTTTCCGTCTTTATCAAAAAAGACTTCATTCCTATCAATATGCATACCCAAACCGTCCAACAGTTTAAGCCTTTCTTCCGTAACTCTGACTCGCTCGGCTTTCATTGCTTTTTGAAATTCGGCAAATGCCGATAGGTTCTTCTCCGGTATATCCAAAGCTACAATTTCCATCGAAACCTTAGGATAATTTGCCGACAATTCGCTGCCATGGATGGTTAATACCTTATGTTTTTCACCGGCTTTGGCAAATTCTAAGCAACCTAATATAGAGTCATGATCGGTCAAAGCAACCGCCTTCAATTTTTTTTCAGCTACCTTAGCCATTAAATCATCCGGTGAGTACATACCGTCCGAATAAAGCGAATGCATATGCAAATCAATCATCTATAATCACCCTGCAAATTCCAATAAATTTTATATTGTTACGATATCATATTTGAATATTGCTTGTAAATAGCGATTTTGCCTGTATTATAAAATAAATTATATTCTTTTGAAGCAAGGCAAAAAATGAAAATATACGAAGTCGGAGGCTGTGTCAGAGATAAATTGCTTGGCAAAATACCAAGTGATTTTGATCATGTCGTAATCGGCGCAACCGTCGATGAAATGCTTGCTTTAGGCTTTAAGCAGGTCGGCAAAAGCTTTCCGGTGTTCCTTAAAAACGGACACGAATATGCTCTCGCCCGCAAAGAAATAAAAACCGGTAACAAGCACTCTGATTTTAAGTTTATTTTCACACCGGACATTACTTTAGAAGAAGATTTACTCCGTCGTGATTTTACCTGCAATGCCCTAGCCTATGATAAAGAAAACGACAAAATAATTGATTACCATAACGGCATAACAGACATCAAAAATAAAATCTTGCGCCATGTTAACTCTGCTCATTTTCCGGAAGATCCTCTGCGAATTTTACGCATGTGTCGATTTTCTGCTCAACTCAATTTTGATATAGCACCGGAAACTCTTGAAATTGCTTCAAAAATGGTCGCACAAAATATGCTTTCTTATTTATCTGCCGAACGCGTTTGGCAAGAAATATACAAAGCTCTAGAAACACCAAATTTTGATAAGTTTATTATTTCTATGCGTGATTGTGGTGCTCTAAAAGCTATTTTGCCCGAAGTCGATAAAATGTTTTCAACACCTGAAAACTTAAAAACTCATCCGGAGGGTAATGTCGGAGAACATACGCTTCTTGCAATCAACCATGTTGCCCAAAGTACGGCAAGAGTAAAATTTGCTGTTTTTATGCACGATATCGGTAAAATCTTAACCCCGATAAACCAACTTCCCAACCATAAGGGACACGCTGACAAAGGACCGAAACTTGTAAATGAAATATGCACTCGTCTAAAAGTTCCGAGCGACCTTAAAAACTTTGCCAAAACGATTTGCCAATATCACGATAAATTATATCACATTCTTGACATACCGGTTGAAGATTTGCACGACTTACTTTCAGCTTTACAAAAATATAATATCAATGAATTGATAGATGTTTTCCATGCCGATTACTATGGTCGAGGTATCAACTATCCTCCCGAACCTCAACAAAAAAAAGATGATTTATTCAAAAAAATGATAAAAGTTTTTAAGAATATCAAAGCAACAGATATGCCTGATTTTATCAAAATTTCTAAAGATGCTGATTTCAAAGAACAATTTCGCAAATACAAAATTGAAATTCTTAAAAAACATTTAGTATAAAATATTTTTTAAATTCTGCTTTACTTCTTCTTAAAGATATTATATTTATCTTTCATCAAAACTTCGATTATTACACAAATTACAAAAACAACAATATTATGAGCAACAAGAAACGAATCTTTAATTTGGTAACCAGTATCGTTACCTGTTTAGCGGCTATTGCAGCAATCATTTGCTTTATCAACGAGCCCATGTCCCTCCTAAAAGCTTTAGGAATTTATTTTGCGTCATGTTTTTCATTGGCTGTCGTAGAATTTCTCATTATCGGATTTTCACATTACTATGAAAAAATCGATGCTATGTACGCTTTTACGATTGGATTTGGCCTCAACTTTATAGTCGCGTCAATCGTATTTTTATCATATGTCGATCCATTGTGGTTGGCTATTATAGGAGTATTTATCGTATTTCTTCTCATGCTTTTGTGCTATCTTAGCGCAGTTATATTGGGAACTATATACGCTTATAAAAGGTCATAGGCATTTCATATGCCGACTTGTGTTATTTCATGTTGTGAAATATGGTAACACATTTTATCAGAATTACTCATTGTTTTGAGAGCTTAGGTTAAGCCATTTCCTAAGCTCTTTTTTTTTGTTAAAAAACTTTACATCCATAAAATTTTGCTATATAAGAATCGACATTAACATTCAATTATGAACAAATTATCTAATAACATATAAACAACTTTTTTATGGATAACAAAAGAAGTATTCTCAATCTGGTAATCAGTATTATTGCCAGTTTGGCGGCTCCGTTTGCAATTATTTGCATCATTAACGAGCCCACTCCAATGATTAAATCATTGGGAATTATTGTTGGCATAACACTACTGTTAATGGTAGTCGAAATGCTTATCGTCGGTTTCTCAAGCTACATCGAGAACTATCCGTCCCTAAACGCTTTTGCCATAGGTTTCGGAATATCTTTTATAGCAGCTACCGTCGTATTATTATCTTATTCTCAGCCTTTTTGGCTTGGAATCCTTATGGCTGTTGTAATTGCAATAATAGATGTAATTGCATATATCGGAGGATTTGTTTTAGGTTCTCGGATACAATACAGGGATTAGACACTTTGTGTCGACTTGTGTTATTTCATGTTGTGAAACATGGTAACACATTTTAGTTCTACTTTCATCTTTTTTGCAGAGCTTAGGTGTTTGCCATAGACCTAAGTTCTGTTTTTTTATTTGAAGATTTAACAATACTGTTTTATAGTAAATATATCTTAACACAGGAGAATAACTATGAGTGCCGAAATCATTGATTTTAATAAATTCATCGAGGATTCAAAACGCATTAAAATTTCTCACGAATCTTTGGTCGAAAAAGAAAAAGACGAATGCGAAAAAATTATTGATGAAATGCAAGCCATAGTAAACAAACTTAATCTGATGTTCCCCGATTCGAACAAAGACAAGTCTTAGAGTTATATTCTTATCTCAAATTTCATCAAGAAAATTTTCCTTATCTCCTAAAAATAAGAAGGAGTGCTATTCCTCAACAACTACAGGTTCTCGATTTACCATTTTTTTGATAGATGGTTTTTTATTAAATAATCCATCTCTGACAACTGTTACTTTTCCGCCATATGTATCAAAATCCTTAACATTATCAAAAATCCATTGGCGAACAGCTCCATTAGACGGAATTACTTCACCGGCTGCAACAACTGTATTTTCGTATGCTGCTACAAGTATTTGTAAATTAGAAACCGTGTTACCAGTGCAAGACTGTGAAACCAAACCTTTTTCTTTCATCAATTTATCTTGAAATTCCTTTGTTCCGTTCAAATTTGAATCAACATACCACAATCCTTCAATAATATCTCGATCCTTTATAGGCATATCAAAAAACATATCAATAGTCGTTACATTGTCATTTTTTCCGGTAATTTCTTTAAGTTGTTTCATAAAAATAAAAGTAGAAGGATTATAGCCGGAATATACATACATATCTGGATTCTTAGCCGATGCTTTTATAATGGCTGCTTTATAATCCTTTTCACCGGGGTTAAAATATTCCTCAAAAACTACTTTAATATCAGAATTTTGATTCATATAGTTTTTAACTTCCTCATATTGATGGCGCATTCCGGAGTTATCAGTAAAAAGCGCAACACTTTTAACGCCTTTTTTCTTTAAAGTTTCGATCATTACTTTTGATTGATCATAATTCGAGGTATAATTATTAAAATTATATTGTCCTTTGGTTGAATCTTCTCCAATTGAGCAAGTAAAAGAAAAAACACCATATTGATCAGCCAACGCTGATGCAGTATTTCCCATTAAGTTCCAAAAAGTCAAAATAGCTTTGGATTTATCAATGTTAATCAACTTGTTAATGGTCGTAGCTACTTTCTGCGGATTCATTTGGTTGTCTTCAAAAACAAGTTTGTAGTCATATTTCAAGTTTTTTTGTTTCAGCTCATCTAATACCATCTCAAGTCCGGCTTTTGCGGCTTGTCCGACTTCAGCCGAATCACCGGTTAGAGGCAATGTCGCTCCAATCTTCACCAATGGCTTCCCCCCCCCTACATTTCTCTGGGTTTCAGCCTTCTCGCCACAAGCGACCAAAGATGTCGCCATCATCAAACTCAATAAAACCTTTTTCATTATTTATTCTCCTCAATTGCAACTGATTTGCCATTTTTAATCATTCTGACAGATGGCTTTACAGCAATAAATCCATCATCTAGCACAGTTGCCTTACCCGACGCTGTTTCATAATCTTTGACATTATCAAAAATCCACTGGCGAATATTTTCTTTTGAAGGTTTATTTTCTTCAACTTCAAGCTCTGCATTTTCAACTGCATTTACAAATATTTCCAAATTTGACGCCACATTACCGACACAAGATTGAGATTGCATATTTTTCTTTTCTAACAAACGCTCTTGAAATGCGTCCAATCCATTTTGATTGCTGTCAATATACCACAAATTATTTGCAACATTACGATGAGCCATATCAATTTCGGCTATTGCGTCAATTGAAGTCACATTATCACTTCTACCTGTAATTTCTTTTAATTGTTTTATAAACAAATATGGTGACGGAGGATATCCTGATATAATATACAACTCGGGATTCTTAGCCGATGCTTTTATAATGGCGGCTTTATAATCCTTTTCACCGGGGTTAAAATATTCCTTAAAAACAATTTCAATGTTCGATTGATTCTTGATATAGTCTTCAACAACCGCAAATTGTTCTGTTATTGTACCGTTATCAATAAACATCGCAACAGTTTTGGTATTTCTTTTTTTAAGTTCATCTACTAACAATTTTGCTTCATCTTCATAAGTATTTTGCATATTAAAGGCATATTTTCCGGCATTTGCCGTTCTACCGTATGAGCATGCAAAACTAAAAACATCTTGTTCGGCAGTCATCGAGGCTGTAACATTGCTCATCATATTCCACATTGAAAAAATAGCATCAGCCTTATCAACAGATATAAGTTTTTTTACATTGTTGGCCGTTTTCATCGGATTCATTTGATTGTCTTCAAAAACAAGTTTGTAGTCATATTTCAAGTTTTTTTGTTTCAACTCATCTAAGACCATCTCAAGTCCGGCTTTTGCGGCTTGTCCGGCTTCGGCGGCGTCCCCTGTCAAAGGCATCGTTACACCAAGCGTTATAGTTGTTTTTCCTTGTTCTGTCTTCTCACCACAGGCAGTAAGTAAAGTAGCTATCATTAGGCTAAATAAAACTTTTTTCATAACCTTGTTCCCTTATAAGAATATTTTTAATTTATTTTCATTATAAGGAGCTTTATTTTATTTTTTATTAAAAAAGTTATTATATCCGCAGGCTTTATTTTAAGTAGATTATCCCTCCGCGCAATAACAAAATAAAGTCATGCCTTGAGCGGATAAATAATGTCATTCCTCGCTCGGCACCATGTGTCCGTGCGTCTAGGAATCTCATCTTTGCGTCAGCGCTATATTTAATAA
>JAEIGA010013357.1_pt1 | contig 12500 bp, 9 predicted proteins | sample 9270691 | NCBI WGS metagenome assembly JAEIGA01 (sample SAMN17057246, study PRJNA624740) | gut metagenome | biome: biome; isolation source: fecal sample | host: Bos grunniens | place: China: Xizang | collected 2019
TTCTGCTACGTAAGACCTAAACCGAAGGATCATGGTACAGGTTCCCAGATCGAGGGAATCCTTGAGCCAGGTAAGAAGGTGGTGATCGTGGAAGATCTGATTTCTACAGGTATGAGCAGCCTTGCAGCCAAGAACGCTCTCGTGAATGCGGGCGCTGACGTGATGGGTATGGTTGCCATATTCTCATATGGTTTCAATACCGCACGCAAGGCATTCGAGGATGCAAATGTCGAGCTTACCACCCTTTCCAATTATGATGCTCTTATAGATGTAGCATCGGAAACAGGCTATATCAAGCCTGAGGATATTGATGTTCTCAAGGAGTGGAGATTCTCTCCTTCGACATGGGGTAAAAAGGAATAGGCATGGCTGTGGAGATCAAGAGCAAGAGGGCAGTCGTTTCCAAGGCTCCATATGAACTTTACATGGTTTTTGCGGACATGCGGAACTTCGTGCAGTTCATTCCGGAGGACAAGAAGGAGGATGTGACAGCGGATTATGATTCGATCCGCGCTACAGTGCAGGGATTTGCAATCGGTGTAAAGGTCGTTCAGAGGACTCCGTATTCAAAGATCGAGTTTGCGGACGACGGCGCTCCGTTCCAGTTCCGTCTTGTAATGCATTTTGATGCATCCGTGGATCCATATAAGACAGATTTTCAGATAGCCCTTGATGCAGACCTCAATTTCATGATGAAGACGTTGCTCGGCGGAAAGCTCAAGGATGCCTTGGATAAGGTGGTTGATGGTCTTGTTGCTGTATCTGAAGGAAGGATGCCGGAAGGAGTAGATCCTTCCATGTTCAGGAAATGATGTATTTGAAGGAATCATTCAGAAAATATCTGGAAGAGGCGATAGGGTGCGATAATGCCCTTGTCGCTTTTTCTGCATTTGATGAGCCCGCAAAAGTTTCCGTCCGTCTCAATCCCTTCAAGAACCTGAAGGAATATGACGGGGCTCCGATTGCCTGGAATCCTTACGGCAGACTGCTTCCCGAGAGACCGAAGTTCACTCTGGATCCGCATCTTCACGGCGGATCTTATTATGTTCAGGATTCCTCATCAATGTTTGTGGGCCATGTTTTCCGCAAGCTTCTGTCTGAAATGACCGCCGCAGACTCCCGGACCGTAAGGGTTCTGGATCTATGTGCGGCTCCTGGCGGAAAGACGACGGATCTTGCCGCATCATTGCGGGAGGCGTTCGGAGACGGATTCATTCTGGTGTCGAATGAGGTTATGAAGCAGAGGGCCGGAGTGCTGGCTGACAATGTCGCCCTCTGGGGCGATCCGGATGTGGCCGTTACATCTGATGATCCTCGTGCATTTGCTTCGCTTCCGGGGTTCTTCGATATTGTCGTGGCTGATGTCCCTTGTTCGGGAGAAGGTATGTTCAGGAAAGATGAGGAAGCCCAGAAGCAGTGGTCGGAAGATAATGTGGCCTTGTGTCAGGCACGTCAGAAGAGGATCATAGCAGACATGTGGCCATGTCTGAAGCCGGGAGGAATGCTCATATATTCAACATGCACATTCAACCGTTATGAGAACGATGATAATGTAGAGTGGATTGCTCAGGAACTTGGTGCTGACATCCTTCATCCGGTTGATGATGTAATGAGCGGAGTGATTGCCACAAGGCACGGTTACAGCCTTGTTCCGGGGCATGTAGATGGCGAAGGCCAGTATTGCGCGGCTCTCATGAAGACATCGGATGATCTTTCCGGGGACGCATTCCCGCCAATGCGTCAGAAACGGGAGAAGCCTGGAAAGCGACAGGTGTTACAGATTCCTGACGGGCTGAAGTCGTTGTTCAATGTGGATGTGGAACTGAAGCAGAAAGGCGATACTGTCATTGCTGTTCCTTCACGTATCGCATCGGATGTCGCTGTTCTGGAATCCTCCCTCCATGTGCTGTCGTCAGGTTGCGCTGTAGGTGTTCTCAAAGGTCAGACCCTGGTGCCGGATGCAGATCTTGCTCTGTCGGTTGCATACGATCAGAAGTCATATCCTGTTGCGGATGTGGACCTCCATACCGCGCTGTCATTCCTGCATAAGGATGCTATACTTCTTCCAGAAGCAGACAAAGGTTATGTCGTGATAAGATATGAGGGAGTCCCCCTTGGATTTGTAAAGAATTTAGGAAACAGATGCAACAACCTGCATCCTCAGGGAAGGCGCATCAGAATGGATATATAAATAATAATGTATATGAAAAGACTTATAGTCATTGCATTTATATCGTTGGTAACATTGAATCTCCATGCTCAGACCGCTTCACGTTATGAGCAGAGATATGATCTTCTTGTATCTCAGTTCGGCCCTGCAGGTGTCGGAGTCGAGACGGTGCTGGACAATTGGGCAAAGGTGGATTCGACCAATGCCAAGATGCTCCAGGGAAAGTTTGCCTACCTGTTTACTAAAGCACAGACAGCTCAGGTGGAACCTCGTCCGGGAAAGAAGTATCTGGGAATGGATCCGGTCCTTACACTCAAGGATAGTCTGGGTAACGATGTCAATTACTTCCAGATCAATGTATTTGACGACGAACTTTATGCCGAGGCTCTTAAGGTTGCGGATAAGGCGATTTCCTTTTGGCCGGACAGACTTGATTTTCGTTTCATGAAGGCAAATGCCTATATCGCTTATGAAAAGGATAGCCCGGATATGGCTCTTGCCTGTCTCTTGGACCTTGCTGATGAGAATAAGCAAAGGATGTCTTCATGGGAGTATGATGGTCAGAAGACCAGCCAGGCTTTTTTTCAGGATGCGATGCAGGAGTATTGCTTCAGTTTCTATTCGCTCGGAACATCTTCCGGATATGAGGCATTCCGTACGTTATCGGAAAAACTTTGCGTGATGTTCCCTGATAATTCGGATTTCGTAAACAATATCGGATCATACCATCTTATCGCAAAGAACGATTATAAGACAGCATACAAGTATTATAATAAGGTCCTTAAGTCTAATCCAGGCGAACCTACTGCCATCAGGAACGGACTTCTTGCTGCCAGAAAGCAGAAGAATGTCAAGCAGGAGAAGAAGTATCTGGAAATGATGCTCAAATACGGAAACGAAAGCGAGCGTCTTCAGGCGGAGGGACGTCTTGCGGCTCTTAAGAAGTAGCCTTTTACAGGATGGATGCGTCGTTGTTCATAGCGTCGAAACTGCGTTTCAAAGGTAAGGTCGCGATGATATGCATTGCGGTCAGTTACCTTGTCATGATCATAGCCGTATCCATATCTTCCGGTTTCCGTCATGAACTTCGGTCAAGTCTTTCTGAGATATCAGGTGATGTCCTGCTTTCATCTCCGGATCTGAATGTGATGGGGGAGGACCGTCCTCTTGATCTGTCCGATCCGGCATTGTCATATGTGGAATCTTCTGACCTTGTCTCAAAGATGCTGCCGGTAGTCTGGCGTGCCGGAATCGTCAGGCATGAAGGAAACATGCATGGGGTTGTCGTAAAGGGAGTGCCGTCTGAATCCTCGGATTCCGTATCTCTTGGAGTGTCGATACCCCGCGCTCTCGCTCAGTCAGCCGGCCTCCGTCCGGGAGATAAGATGCTTACCTATTTTATCGGTGAACAGTTGAAGGCCCGTCAGTTCAATGTCATCTCAGTATATGATCCTTTGGCACAGACTGATGACAGACATGTTGTATATGCTTCTTTGGCAGACATGCAGAGGCTTAACGGTTGGGATGCAGGTCAAGTGTCAGCTGTTGAGGTACATCTTGCCGAAGGACTTGATGATGAGGAGGATATAACGTCTGCTGCAGCTGAAATCAGTTTTATGATAGGTGTTTCTCAGGAAGATCCGGACATCGTTGCCGTTTCATCTGTATCCCGCTACCCTCAGCTTTTCAACTGGCTGTCTCTTATCGATTTCAATGTCGGCATAATCCTGCTGCTCATGACGATCGTGGCCGGATTCAATATGATCTCAGGTCTTCTGATACTTCTTTTCGAGAATACATCCACAATAGGCATTCTTAAATCCTTAGGTATGAATTATCGGGCGATATCAAAGGTCTTCCTTGTCGCATCGGCCCGTCTAGTGGGTATGGGTATGCTCGCTGGAAATGTTCTTGCCTTGCTGTTTTGCCTGATCCAGGGTACGACACACCTTCTCAAGCTTGATCCTGAGAACTATTATGTGTCGTTTGTACCTGTAAATATGGATCTGGGCATGATCCTTCTGGCAGACGTTGTTTCGTTCATCGTGATCATGGTACTTCTTCTTATACCATGTATCTTCATTTCGAAGGTTGATCCTGCCAGGACAGTCCGTGTCAGATAGATGGACAGATTGTACAGAAGGCGTTGTAAAGGTTCATGATGTTATCGATGTAGGCGATGGTTTCATGACCCTGAAACTTGCCGAGTTTCACTGATTCTTCTTCAAGTATCGAGTCTTCCCTCATAAGCGGAATCAATGATACGATCTCATCCCAGCTGTTGCTGTTCTTCTCCTTTGCTTCTGCAAATCTTCTGCAGTCTGCTATTCTTCCTTCACCTGCATTATATGCAGCCAGAGTGAACTTTATCAGTTCGGAATGGTCCATTTCTGCCTTTTCGAACATGCGCTGGAGTCTCTTCAGGTGTTGTGTTCCGGCCTTAAGATTCTTTTCCGGATCCAACAGGTTGTCGATTCCGTAATGTCTGGCAGTGGATGGCATGACCTGCATAAGTCCTTGCGCACCACGGTGTGAACGTGAGTTGATCGAGAATCTGGATTCCTGATATACCATAGCCGCAAGCATCCTCCAGTCCCATCCGAGCTGCGCAGCGTATTTTTTCAGAAGCTCGTCATAAGGACTGATTGTCCTTGTGACAACTCCGTTTTCTGCCTTCCTGAGGGGGTTTCCGTATTGTGAGTAACGTTTTCTGATAGACTGATAATCTGACGATTCTGTGATGTGACTGAGCCAGAGGTTGATCTGTCTGAGTTCTGCTTCAGCGTCCTTGGCCACTACCCATGCAGAACAAGTATTCATCATTCGTGACACCTCGACGCTGTCCTTCTGGTTTTCGATGTCATGAGCATGGGTTATGACTACATCTATCTTGCCCTGCTTCAAAGAATCCAGATAATTGTCTCCCTTCTGAGGGATTATGATGTTTATGTTGCAACGGTTGTCCTCGGCAAATCTGTTGAGGAGTTCGTAGCTCATGCCTGTCTCAAGGCCGTGTCCTGCATACATCTCGTCTCCAAGATCTATGACGCATCTTATGTCCTCTCCTTCAAATGCATTAGTCTGATGTGCTCCGTTAAGCATGCGGCCATTCTCGCATAATGGAGTCATGCAGATAATTGCCAGAGTTATAAGGACGTTTCTTAATCTTCTTTCTGTCTTACCACTAATAACTTTCATATTCTTTTCTTTTCAGGCCTTGCTATCGTGCTATGGTGGCCTGTCTTCGTCCTCCTCCTGGCGATGGTGCTCCTCTTCCAATTGAGCTGCCGGAGTCGTTCCTTCCGCTTCCCGCGTTCGGACCGTTCGGACCTGTTACTGATGATTTACCCGGACGTACCCAGAACGGCCATGTTATACCGAACTTGATGGCACTTTGCGGTGCGATGTATCCGGCAGCAGAGAAATAGTCTGCTGACTTGCTTGGCCATCCCATATTTACATTTACCATCTTGATGAAAATGCTGGCCTTCTTCCACTGGATGTTTACGAAGGCATCTATATATGGGCAGTTTCCGTATTTCTGTTCGTTCTGATTGTGGAATACACCAAGTACCGGGTTATATGATGGTGCATACCATTTTGTCGTATATGTTCCGTTTGCTCCGATCTGCATCTGCATGACGTTCTTCACGACGTCAAACTGTATGTAGTATCGGAAATTGAGGGCCAGCAGCGGGAGCGGCAGCACATCCTGGTCTGATGAAAGCTGCAGCACTGCATTATGGTCCAGATGGAACTTCCATAGTATGAAGTTCTTTTTCAGCGTTGCTGTCATGACGCTCATAGGCTCGGAGTTCTGACGTACCATGCCCTGATTGTCATAATAGATGTTGTTGCTCAGCAATCCGTATCCGAAAGATGCGGACATGTTCCACCTTGGTATTGAAAGCGACGCTTCCAGCTTGGTGGTAGATATCTTGCCGAAGTCGTTGTCCCATCTGTAATGGTTTGTAAAGAGGTGCTGCTGGTAGTAGTCAGGCTCCTTGAGACTGGTCTCGAAGTGGACGCCGACTGTAAGCGGACTCTTTCTGTCTCTTCTGAAAGGATATGCGCTGAATGTCATGTTGCCTTCCACTGCGAAATCGTTGATCTCATAACCGAGGAAGTTGTACTTTCCTTTTGCATTCCATGTCATGTACTTGCTGTACTGACCATTTGCACCTGCATAAAGATAGACCGAGTTCTGGATCACATTGTTACTGCCCTGGAGGTAATCGACAGGTCTGAAACTGTAGTAGTTTGCAAGTTTGTCGCCGATACCAACGTCAAGTTTTGAGACGATGCCGTCATCCTTCCATGGCTGGAGTCTGATGAAGAACTTGTTTTCGAAACGCATTACCCTGAGGGAGTCCATGCTTGTTCTCGGATTGATGTAGAATCGATCTCCATAGAATTCCCTTCCGGCAGCGTCCGAGATGTTATCTCTGTACGTCTTGCTGAATACAGTATATTCGCTGCTGTGTCCTATAAAGGCTGTCGTTATGTCTGTGTTGAGGCTTGCAGTATCAGCCTGTGCTGCTTCTGCTGCCAGTTTTGCAGCTTCGGCTTCTGCCAGAGCTGCAATTGCGGCAGAGTCGCCGCTTGCCATTATGCTGTCACGTACGAATTCCTCCCTGATCCTTTCCTTCCTGCCTTTGAGGTCGGTGATGAACGTCAGAGGAATCCTGTATGTCTGGTCGAGGAACAATGTGTTCTTCTTAAGCTCGTTGCTTGCATCGCGAAGATATACGTCGATCTCTCTCGCATCTACAGTGGTGTCGCGGATCCACGACTCGTCAATGATACCTCCGTTTTCGCTTCTCCTTACCTTGTTGTAGATGTATCCTGCATGCATCAGGTACTTCTTGCCAAGGTAGTTTGTCGATGCTACGAAGGTCTTGTTTGCTGTATCCTCCCTCTTGAGCATACCGTTTCCGCCATATCTTCTGAAATCAAATGTGATATTCATCTGCGGCGTGATGTTCTGGGTCGTAAGTACCCTGACGTTGGATTCCTCCTTTTCCTGGTTGGCGAACAACGTGCCGTAATATGCAAGTTCGGTATATGGAGTCTTGGTATTGTATTGCGGTAGATTCTCCGGAGAATAGTTCCAGATACGGTAAGGGGTGTAGAAGATCGCATTATCCTCTTCCTCTCTCTTGAACCAGTCGTAAAGCTGGACAGGAGAACCGCTTATTCCGAGCCATGATGCATTGACATCTTCGTTGAAGAATGGATAATCGTTGAAGCTTCTCTTGTATGACGTGTCCTGAGCCATGTCGCGCACTTCGACGAGATTATGGAAATCCCTGTCGTGCTTCCAGGTTATGATCCTTTTATAATGGAGGGAATCTGGTATTGCAAATGTTTCAAGGATACGCGGGATCGATTCCCTGACGCTGTCCCTGTAGGCCTTGATGCTGTCCTTGATCTCGAGCTTTCTGTTTGCTGCCGCTATAAGTCCCGGCAGTGCCTGCTCTGCATCATATTTCTTTCTCTCCCTTCTTGTCAGGGACGCATACCATGCCGCATGTGCTGCCTGCGCAACATCTGCAGAATCCTTAAGATACAACGAATCAAGCCTCATTGCCTCGAGGGTGTCTCCGGCTGTCATCAGCGAATCCCTGACCATGAATCTTGTGGTCGAGTCCTTGATCGCGATATAATACTTGTATTTGAAAGGGTCTGTGTACTGGAGAGAGTCCGGTATCCTGATTGTGTCACGGGCATGAATCACCAGAGTGTCAGTCGTGTCGGTCGCAGAGGAATCTGCAGGATTGCCGGCTGGAAGAATGCTGTCAGAAATGGCTGTTGTGTCCTGTAACTGGTTGAGTATGAGCGAATCGGCAAGTCTTCTCAGACCTGCTGACCTGCCAGCATCGATTCCGAAGGACTGAACGGCCGCGACGGCTACGAGCAGTAAGGGAATCCATATTTTTGCCAGTACATTCTTCATAACAAGACGGCAAAGGTACGAATAATTATTTGATTATTCAATACTTATGCCTTCCGATGCCATTTCCTCCAAAGCTTTGGCATGTCCCTGTCCGTCAACATAACCGATGCAGTCCTTGAGAAGACGGACTTTGAAACCGGCCTTCATGAGGTCTTCGCAAGTGTTGCGTACGCAGTATTCAGTTGCGATTCCGCAGACATATACGTCCGTTGTATCAAGGAGTTCCAGGATTTCGCCTAATGACTGGCCGGCAGTGTTCACTCCTTCAAATCCTGAATATTGCTCCACAGCCTTGTCACATCCCTTGTCAAAGGTGAGCTCCTCCGATACATAAGGAAGAAGGTCATGGTGGATTTCTCCTCCATGGGTCCCTGCCACGCAATGCGCAGGCCATATTCCTCCATGTTCCTTGAAAGATGAATGGTCTGCCGGATGGTGGTCGCGGATGAACAGGATAGGGAAGGTGTCAAGGATCTCATGTTCTTCTCCTCCCTGTCCGTTTGTCTGTGAGTCGATGAACTTCAGGGTCTGTCTTACAGCCTCTTCCGAATTCTGACATGCGAGACTTCCGTCGATGAAGTCATAGAGCATGTCCACTACTATTAAAGCGTTGTTCTTCATATGCTTGTTGAAGGGTATTCTATAGTTTGAAGTTTCTGATTTCTGTTACCAGTTTGTTGATGATGCTCATCTTCAGATTGTAAAGGTCATCAGAAATGTCCACCTTGTAATAATGTGGGTTGATAAGACGTCGTTCGCTTGGGCTGAAGTGCATGAGGGTTTCGTTGTAGTATGCCTTCTTTTCTGCCAAAGTGTGGTATCCTACGCATCTTCTGCCGTTTTCAATGACCTTGTGCTGCATTGTGAGGGCGGTATAGGTGCCTGCCTCGAATGTCTTGGTCTTGTATCTGTCGAACTCGTCGCATACTGTGAATGTCTCTCCTGACTCGATCTTTCTGCTGAGCTCGTCGCCTTTGAGACAGGTGACATCTACCTTGAAGATCTTTCCTTTCGAAGGATCGTCTATCATGATCCTGTATGTTATCTGGGATCCGGGATTGATAAGTTTGATCTTGTCTTCCGAGCGCTTCAGCACAGCCTCGCCGTCTATTTCGACCAGCTTGTAAACGTTGCCGAAGCAAGGCGCTGCCTTGGATGTGGCGATTGCGTCACCGACTCCGTATGAATCTATGCAAGCTCCCTGACGCTCAAGGTCTGTGATCAGGTATTCGTCGAGTGAGTTTGTTGCAAATATCTTGCACTTTGTCATTCCGTGCTCGTCAAGTATCCTGCGGCATTCTACGGAAAGATATGCAAGGTCACCGCTGTCCAGACGTACTCCATATCCGGGGGCATAGCTGTCATCGATTCCGTTTTCCTTGTATGCCTTGATCGCATTGAGCACTCCGCATTTCAGGGTATCGTATGTGTCGATAAGGAGGATTATGCTTTCGTCCCTATGTGTCTTGATATATGTGTCGAAAGCCTTGAATTCGCCTGCCACGCTGCTGCCGAATGCAGTTACGAAGCTATGGGCCATGGTTCCGGTCGAGCCGTAGTCGAACATGGTCCCGGCAAGGATGTTCGATGTGCTTGCGCATCCTGCTATGATGGCAGCCTTTGCACCGTATGTCGCAGCCCATGGGCCATGTGCTCTTCTTGATCCGAATTCGCTGACAGGACGGTTGGTCGCCCTGCAGACCCTTGATGCCTTTGTCGCAACAGCCATCTGATGGTTCATTATGCATAGCATCGGCGTCTCAAGTACCTGGGCTTCAATGAGAGGCCCTTCGATTATTATGATCGGCTGGTTAGGGAATACGATCTCACCTTCACGCATAGCATAGACAGTTCCTGTGAACTTCATTGCGGAAAGGAAGCCCCTGTACTCTTCATATTCCTTTCCCGGCAGGAATTTCTCAAAGAATCCGGGATCCATGTTTCCGAGGTTTTCAACCATCTCGATCACCTCATCCGTGCCGCTGACAACGGCCCAGTTGTTGTTTTCAGGTGCCTTGCGGTAGAAAAGGTTGAATACCGCCTTCTGATCCTTCATGCCGCTGTCATAAAAGGATTTTCCCATCGTGTACTGGTACTTGTCCGAGCAATATGCGTTATTGAACATCTCTATTGTGGTTTAGAAATCATACAAATTTAACCTTTTTGTCTGAACAATTTATTAAATTCGCAAAAAAATGACACACATATATATGCATAGACTGTCATCATTATACCATTCGCATTTCGGAGTGTCTCCAGAAAACGTCGTTCAGATAACCGGATCCGCCAGCAACCGCAGCTATTATCGAATGTCGTCGTCATCCGGTACATGCGTCGGCGTCATAGGACTGGACCATGCCGAGAACAATGCATTCATCACTCTTTCGCAGCAGTTCCGCACAAAAGGGATACCTGTTCCGGAAGTGTATTGTACAAGCGAAGACGGAATGTGCTATATCCAGGAAGACCTTGGAGGTGAAATCCTCTATGACGCCTTTGTCAAAGGGACATTGGATGATCCTGCCTCTGTGTTGTGCAGGACGATGTCTCTTCTTCCGAAGATTCAGATTGAAGGAGCGCAAGGCCTGGATTTTTCCGTGTGTTATCCACAGCCGGCTTTTGATATGAGGATGGTCATGTTTGACCTGAATTATTTCAAATACAGTTTTCTGAAACCCTCAGGACTCGAGTTCAATGAAGTAATGCTCCAGGATGACTTCGAACGTCTTGCAGAAGACCTTCTTTCATGCTCATCAGATAGTCCGACCTTTCTTTACAGAGATTTCCAGCCGAGAAACGTGATGCTTCGTGACGGAGAACCGCATTTCATAGATTTTCAGGGAGGACGCAGAGGACCTCTCCAGTATGATGTGGCATCATTCATATGGCACGCCCGTTCAGGTTTTTCTGCAGAACTGAAAGATATGATGCTGGATGCTTACCTGGAGTCATTGTCCGGCTATATGGAGGTTGACCGTTCAGGATTCATTGCCGGCCTGAGATTGTTCGTGCTTTTCCGTACCCTTCAGGTTCTGGGCGCATATGGTTTCAGAGGCTGGGTGGAAAGAAAAGCTAATTTTGTGGTTTCTATACCGCAGACCATCAAGGCCCTTGCAGACCTTCTGGAAGGACGTTCGTGTGGAGACTTTTCAGATGTACGCAGAAGATATCCTTATATGACCGAAACCCTCGAAAGGATGGTCCGGCTTCCGAGATTTGAATCTGCAACGGTTCCTGATGATCGTCTGACTGTGACTGTGACCAGTTTCTCATTTAAGAAAGGAATACCTGAAGACCCTTCCGGCAATGGCGGCGGGTATGTCTTTGACTGCCGTTCGATCCACAATCCGGGCAGATATCAGCAGTACCGCAGCCTGACCGGCATGGATGAGGAGGTCATAAGGTTCCTTGAAGACGACGGGGAGATCACCGGTTTCCTCGAGCATGTCTATGGGGTGGTGGATCCTCATGTCGAAACATATTCGTCCCGAGGATTTACAAGCCTGATGGTAAATTTCGGATGTACCGGAGGACAGCATCGGTCTGTTTATTGCGCTGAGCATCTTGCAGCTCACCTTGTGTCAAGATATCCGGCCATCCGCGTGCGTCTGATCCATCGTGAACAGAAAATTGACAGACTTTATTGAGAATATGAAAGCCATGATATTTGCGGCCGGGATGGGAACACGTCTCAAGCCGATTACAGATACTCTTCCCAAAGCTCTGGTGCCTGTCGGTGGCAAGCCTTTGATAGAGCATGTTGCCTATAAGCTCAAGAGTGCGGGCATAGAGGAAGCTGTTGTCAATGTCCATCATTTTGCCGATAAGGTAGAATCCTGGGTGGAGCAACAGGATATGATGCAGATGACGGTAAGCGACGAACGCAGTATGCTTCTGGAGACCGGAGGAGCCGTGCGTCATGCCCGTAGGTATCTTGAAGGTTGCGGCCATTTCCTGATACATAATGTCGATATACTTTCTGATCTGGACCTGAAGTGGTTTATGGGGCAGGTAAGGCCGGAAGCATTGGCAACCTTGCTTGTAAGCGAAAGGAAATCATCCCGTTATCTGCTTTTCAATCCCGGTACCATGAGACTTGTAGGATGGAAGAATGAAACGACAGGAGAGATAAGGCCTGCAGATATGCCGGTTAAAGAGTCAGAATGTGTGAAGCTGGCTTTTTCCGGAATACATATAATGTCAGACAAGGTGTTTGATCTGATGGAAGAATACCCGGAACGTTTTCCTGTTATGGATTTCTATCTTGACAAGTGTCTTGAACATGATATATACGGCGTCAGGGCCGAGGATCTGAATCTGATAGATGTCGGAAAGCTTGATACCCTGCAGACAGCAGAAAAATTTATTAAACAA